>Ga0157370_10000651_pt1 | contig 43302 bp, 37 predicted proteins | sample C35metaG_FD_113463 | JGI IMG/M metagenome (GOLD analysis project Ga0157370, IMG submission 113463) | Corn rhizosphere microbial communities from Kellogg Biological Station, Michigan, USA - C3-5 metaG | ecosystem: Host-associated > Plants > Roots > Rhizosphere > Soil | place: USA: Michigan...
GAAGGAATCCTGGAAAATATCTTCTGCGAGATATTTGTCCTTAACCAATAAATAAATGGAAGTGTAGATTTTGTCTTTGTAACGATCTACGAGACTGGAAAGGGCGTCTGTATCTCCATCAAGATAGAGGTGGATCAATTGCTGATCCGTCAAATTGTTCATGGTTTTCATAACCTGGTTTTCGATTTTTGTTTAGGATGATTGTGTAAGTCCAATTAAAGAGAAAACGATGAGGCAACTTTGAGCGGTGGGCAGAAGGTTCTTCATTCTTTCTGGATAATTGGAACGCTAAAATTAAAGTAAAAATCAAGACCTCCAAAATTAATGACCTTTTTTTTGGGTCGAAATTAAAAATAGAGGAATATCCCTTTTAAAGGCCATCCGTAAAATTACGATCCGGTATAAAATTACGATTCAGTATTTTTGCTGATCACAAATGAACACAAGTAAAATCTCTACTGAAAAGAAAACGCCGGCTTTTGCAAACAATATTTTTATAAAAGGTGCAAGAGTTCACAATCTGAAGAATATCGATGTTGAAATTCCACGCAATAAATTAATTGTGGTAACAGGGGTTTCGGGCTCAGGAAAATCGTCCTTAACTATAGATACTTTATTTGCAGAAGGCCAAAGGCGTTATGCAGAAAGCATGAGCGCTTATGCAAGGCAGTTTATGGCCCGGATGAATAAACCTGATGTGGATTATATAAAAGGATTGTGCCCTGCAATTGCCATTGAACAAAAAGTAATTACACGTACCCCAAGATCTACTGTTGGCAGCATGACCGAAATCTACGATTATCTCAGGCTCTTATTTGCAAGAATCGGAAAAACCATTTCTCCCATATCCGGTCGGGAAGTAAAAAAAGACGACGTAACCGATGTGGTAAAAGCGATCAATAATTTGAAAAATGGAGACAAAGTATTGCTACTGGTGGCTTTCAGGCAAATGGAGCATCGCGATATAAAAGAGGAATTACACATTCTGATGCAGAAGGGTTTTTCAAGAATTTATGTGGATGGGAAAGTTGAGCGTATTGAAGATCTCCAGGAAAAAGAAGATCTGCTGTCATACTTTCAGCATCATATATCGTACATTTTGATTGATCGCCTGGTAGTAAAAGATTTTGATGAAGACGATAATCATCGCATTGCCGATTCTGTAAATACAGCTTTTTATGAAGGCGAGGGCGAAGTCATACTTGAAATAAACGGGAAACAACATTTGCATTTTTCAAATAAATATGAACTGGACGGAATAAAATTTGAAGAGCCGGTTCCTAATTTATTTTCTTTTAATAATCCGTACGGCGCCTGCCCGGTTTGCGGTGGATTTTCACTCGTGCTTGGCATTGATCCGGATCTCGTTTTTCCTGATAAAAGATTGAGTGTTTATGAAAATGCGATAGCTCCGTGGCGTGGAGAAAAATCTGGTCTGTGGAAAGAGAAGCTAATCAAAGTTGCAAAGCATTTTGATTTCCCGATTCATAAGCCAGTTATTGATCTTACGACAGCTCAGTATAATCTGTTGTGGACGGGCAATGAATATTTTGAGGGAATAAATGATTTTTTCAAGGAGGTGCAACAGAATTTATACAAAATACAGTATCGTGTTTTGCTGAGCCGCTATCGGGGGAAAACCATATGCCCTGAATGCAATGGCTATCGTTTAAGAAAAGAAGCTTTATATGTCCGGGTTGATAATAAAAATATTGGCGAGCTGTGTGAGATGCCCGTAAAGGATTTACAAAAATGGTTTTCACAAATTCAATTATCTGATTTTGATAAAACGGTTGCAAAAAGAATTTTAATAGAGATAAATACAAGATTAAAAGTACTTCTTGATGTCGGGCTTGGTTATCTTACTTTAAACCGCCTTGCCAACTCACTAAGTGGTGGCGAAAGCCAGCGCATTCAATTAACACGAAGTTTGGGAAGCAATCTTACTGATTCGTTGTATATTTTGGATGAGCCTTCCATTGGTTTGCATTCAAGAGATACAGAAAATTTGATCCTGGTTTTAAAAAATCTGCAAGCCCTGGGAAACACTGTGGTAGTGGTGGAACATGATGAAATGATGATGCGGAAAGCAGATCATATTATTGATATGGGGCCGCTGGCAAGCCACCTGGGCGGAGAAATAATTGCCGAAGGAAATTATAATTCTATCATTAAAAATCCTGAAAGCCTCACGGGAAAATATCTGAAAGGGGAATTAAAAATTGAGCCGCCAAAAAATGTGCGCAAATGGAATCGCTCTATAAAAGTAGAAGGGGCCAGGCAGAACAATTTAAAAAATATTGATGTCGTTTTTCCATTGAATGTATTGTGCGTGGTAACAGGCGTTAGTGGCAGCGGAAAAACAACATTAGTAAAACAAATTTTATACCCTGCATTAAAAAAAATAAAAGGAGAGTTTGCAGAAAAGATTGGATTAAGTAAAGGCATCTCAGGAGATGTGGATTTTATTTCGCAGATAGAAATGATTGACCAGAATCCGATAGGAAAATCATCGCGAAGCAACCCGGTAACTTACATAAAAGCATACGATGAAATACGCGAATTATTCAGCAAGCAACCTTTGAGTAAAATACGTGGTTATCAGCCAAAACATTTTTCATTTAATGTAGATGGAGGCAGATGCGATGCCTGTAAGGGCGAAGGCGAACAAGTAGTAGAAATGCAATTCCTTGCTGATGTGCATTTGCTATGCGATGTATGTGGCGGAAAAAGATTTAAAGAAGAAGTATTGGAAGTAAAATACAATGATAAAAGTATTTACGATGTCCTTGAAATGAGTGTTGATGAAGCAATTGCTTTTTTTTCAAAAGAAAAATCATCGTCAAAAAAGAATGAAATAACGGGAGAAGATATCGCCAAAAAAATTCAACCTTTAAGCGATGTGGGATTAGGATATATTAAATTAGGACAATCTTCCGATACACTTTCAGGCGGTGAGGCACAGCGTGTAAAACTTGCATCTTTTTTAGGTAAGGGAAACCAGGGAAACCTGTTATTTATTTTTGATGAACCTACAACCGGACTTCATTTTCATGATATAAAAAAATTACTGAAGTCATTTAATGCGTTAATAGAACAAGGGCATTCTATCATTGTAATTGAGCATAATACTGATGTAATAAAATCTGCAGATTGGGTAATTGACCTTGGTCCTGAAGCAGGCGATGAAGGCGGAAATTTAGTCTATGCCGGTGTTCCGGAAAGATTAAAAAAAGTAAAGGAAAGCTATACAGGAAAATATATCTGATCCGCAAACAATGGTGTTCTCCGGTAATGCACGGTTATGAATAAACGAAAATAAAACACAGTTAATCGCCAAATGTTGAAGATTCCTTTTTTCATTTTTAAAATAAAAATTTAAATAAATTTTCTTCTGCATCTTTCTGTTTTCTTTGTAGATTTATCTTCTGAAAAAAAATTCTTTTTATGCATCCAAAAATCAATTGGCCGGAAGCGATGAAACCTTTAATAAAAAAATATAAAGGGAAAAAACATCCATTGGATTATGAAAATACGTATCAGCTTTTGGTTGGCGTAATTTTATCGGCACAAGATTCTGATAAACATATTAACCAGCTTTCACCGAAGCTTTTTGAGGCATTTCCCGATATGGAAGCCCTTTCTCATGCTACTTCGGAAACGCTATTTCCTTTTATTGGTTCTGTTCGTAATTATGCCAATAAAACCAAATGGCTTCTTATGCTTGCCCAAAAAATAAAAAAAGACAATAACATTCCGCTTACGCTTGAGGCGTTGACTGAATTGCCTGGAATTGGGAGAAAATCTGCCAATGTGATCATGCGTGAAGCGGGTGCAAAGCCAGAAGGAGTTGTGGTAGATCTGCATGTTGTGAGAGTAGCGCCACGCCTTGGAATTGCATCTGGAACAGATCCAAAAAAAATTGAAAAACAAATAATGGAAGCGCTTCCTGAAAATGAATGGGATGCAGGAATGGCGATGTCATTTCTCGGAAGAGAAATCTGCCGGCCACAGCCAAAATGTGAAATCTGTTTAATGAATCCGGTTTGTGCTTATTATAACGGTTGGCTGGAAGGAAGTTGAAGGTTGAAGGTTTGTGTAGTCCCATAAGATAGGTTGTCCTTTTTTTACGATTTTTAAAATTATTCACAAATTTTATTTCATTTATAATAGCAGAAAAACAATATACTAAGGCTTCTTTCGTTTTTCTTTTGTTTTTGTGATATTTTTTTGCAAATACTCATTGCAAAGAATCTCTTAAAACAAAAGTTTCTCAAAAATAATTTGGGAAATTGTATCCTAATTCAAAATCGAAAAACCTTGAAAAATCATCTGCTGATTTTTTTGCTATTCATGTTTGTTAGCCCTTTAGTCAAAGGACAGGATATTATCAGGCAGATTTCGTGTTTTGATTCTGCTATGAAATCACAGGCTGATAGCCTTAAAAAAGAAATGGCCAGCCAGGGATTTATCGTTGTAAAGGAAGCAACTATGACCATGGAAAGCGGCTATGAAATGCCGGTAATTGTTCCGCTTACGCAAGGCACCTGGTATCAGTTTGCATTTATTGGCGATCTTTCTTCCAAACTTTATGAGGTGCGTATGTACGATTACAATGAAAAACAGGTGGTTTATCAAAAGCATTATGGAGATGGAATGGAAAGTAATGTTATCAGCTTTTCTTACATTCCTCAATTCACGGAATACCATATTATCAAGCCGGTTCAGCTAAATAAAAAGAAGAAAAAAGGGATTTGCGGGTATATCATTATGTTTAAAAAAGTAAAGTGATTTTTTTTAGCCGCCTGCCCGACTGAACCAGTCAGGCCGGACTTAATACCCTGTCTGTCTGCGATATGCAGGCAGGAAATTAACACGAATTAAGCAGGTAAACCGATTCTGATAAAAATGGAAAATAAATTTTCAGTAAACAAAGAAATAACCGAAATTCTGGTTTTTGTTTTACTCCGTTTTCGTTTGCTTATTACCGTTATCAGCCTGATTAAAACAAACAAATATTTTTTTATTCGCTTACTCTAGATAGTTTTCTGAAGGGAAACTGTATGTCATTTACTTGACTTTGCCGACTTTTTCGGAGTTTTCTTATTTGCCGCAATCCATTTATTTATAGGAGAGTCTTTTTTCGTGTGTTCTTCGCTGTTATATTCTGTATCGATTGCGTACTCATCATTGTGTTTTATCAGCAGCCAACTGTTATCTTCTTTCCCTTTTAATTTTACCAAAACAAATTCACCTTTTAGTTTTTTTCCAAATAAGCGGAATTTAAAATCTCCTGATTTCAATCCTGCACGCAGTTTTTTTTCTGCAACTTCTCTCGGAGAATTTGCAAGGTCTGCATAAGTACCGCAATCCCAAATTTCTACAATGCCGGCTCCATAATTTCCTTCGGGAATTGTACCTGCAAAATCTTTATAATCATAAGGATGATCTTCCACCATCATTGCGAGCCTTTTATCTTTTGGATTCATGGACGGACCTTTCGGCACAGCCCAGCTTTTCAAAACCCCATCCAATTCAAGTCTGAAATCATAATGCAGCCGGGAGGCTTTATGGCGTTGCACTACAAAGATCAATTCTGATTCAGGTTCTTTTACTTCACCCGTAGGTTCCGAAGTTTCTTTAAAATTTCTTTTTTTATTATAAAGTGTTAATGCCATTATGCTGATTTTTTTCGTTTTACTTCAAGGCTTGCTTTTAACTGTTCCATCAAATCTTTTGTATTGCCATGAACTACTTTCATTTCAGGCGCTTTGATCTTTTTGCCTTTGGCCTTGGCTTCAATTATTTTTAATAATTCATCATTATAATTGTCTTTATATTTTGAAATATCAAATTTTCCGGTGAGCTGGTCTATTAAAGTAATCGCCATTTTTAATTCTGCAGGTTTTACTTCTGTATTTTTTGGAAGATTCAACTGATTCGGATCTCTTATTTCCTGCTCGAATCTTATTTTGTTTAAAACAATTACATTATTGTCTGGACGCAGGATCGCCAGGGCTTCTTTGTTGCGCATTACAAAAGTAGAAACACCCACTTTTTTGGTTTTTTTTAACGCTTCAAGTAATAGTTCATAAGGCCGGGTTCCGGATTTATCAGGCTCCAGGTAATAAGGAGTTTCGTAGTATAGACTGCTAATCTCATCCTCCTTTACAAAATCTGAAATGGCAATTGTCTTTGTTTTCTCTGCAGCCACCGCTTCAAAATCCTTATCATCAAGCACTACATATTCATTATCTAATTTATATCCTTTCACAATATTTGCCCAGGGCACTTCTTTGCCTGTATTTTCATTTACGCGCTGGTATTTAATATGTGCATGGTCTTTTTTATCAAGCATATCCAAATCAAGGTTGCTAGTTTGTGTAGCGCTGTACATTTTGACCGGAATATTGACCAGCCCAAAACCGATTGCGCCTGTCCAGATTGGCCTCATAATGAATTATTTTTATGATTAAAATAAATTAGCATGAAAATCTGTGCCTTTTTTTACATAGCTTGAAAAGCACGACAGCAGGGATTTTATCGGATTGAAATCCTGGCAAATGAGGAATTTATTCTACACGAAAAAAGAATGCAGAAAGTTTTCATATCTGTTAGTTTTCTGTAAAACACCTGTTTTTCTTTAAAAGCCGTCACAATCCCTGTTTACTTTGATTGTTTTCGGCTATCTAATAGTAAAACCGGGAGTAAAATAAGATTGGTAAGCGTAGCAATAAACAAAGTAATTGAAGTAAGCCAGCCAAGAGATTGAGTGCCGCCAAAACCGCTGAAACAAAATATAATAAATCCGGCAATCAATACCAAAGAAGTATAAATAATGCTTAAACCAGTATGATTAATCGTTTCTGAAACAGTTTTCTTTATTTCAAAATTATTGGAAGGAAGTTCTTGTTTATAGTTTACCAAAAAACGTATCGTGACATCAATGGCAATTCCCAAAGCGACGCTGAAAATCAACACTGTTGAAGGTTTTAGCCTTACACCGGCCCAGCCCATAATTCCGGCGGTAACCACTAATGGAATTACATTTGGTATTAAAGAGCAAATTAAAATGCGCACAGATTTGAATAAATACAACATGCAAAGAGCAATAAATAAAAATGCCCAAAGTAAACTTTCTTTTAATCCATTGATAATATAACGGCTGCCTTCCAAAAATGTAATTGTAGAACCGGTGAAGGTTATTTTATATTTTGAAGTATCAAAAATATGATCGGTTTCCTTTCGTAAATTGTTTAAAATAACCGGAAGCTTTTCTGTTCCCACATCAGCGATATTGATGCTCATGCGTGTACTTTCTCTTGCCGTATCAATAAAACTGCTAAGTAATTTTGAAAGATTATTTTTTGCATTGCTGTCTTTTTGGGGGCGGAGATAATCACCAATAAAAGCAATATCAAATTGATTGGGCAATGCATAATTTAAAGAGTCGCCTTCATAAAATCCTTGTTTTACAAATTTGATTCCCTGGACAATTGAAAGCGGACGGCTCATTTCAGGCTGCTTTTTTATATAAGAAGAAAGCGAATCCATTTTTACCAAAACCGGTAAAATCCTTGTTCCGGCAAGCCCATATCTTTTCTTTGTATCAACTATAATTTCCAATGGCATCACGCCTTTAAAATTTTTTTCAAAGAATTTCAGGTCGGTATATATCTTGTCTGTTTTTGGTAAATCATCAACAATAAAGCCTTCTGTTTTTAATTTAAAAATTCCAAATACTGAAAAAATAATAACGGCTAACGTGCATGCATACACGATCTTTTTATGATTAAAAACCCAGCGTTCAATTTTCAATAAAAGAGTTGTAAAAATTTTTACATCTAAATACTTTAATTGTTTTACCTCCGGCACTTTCATAAAGCTGAGTACGGAAGGGAGTAAAATAAATGAGATAACGAAAATGAGCATGATGCCTATGCCTGCCACTTCTCCAAACTCCTGCAAAATGGCGCTATGCGTTAAAGCAAAAACGGCGAAACCGATTGCTGCTGTTAAATTACAGAACAGTGTAACCACCCCCATCCGGCTTACCATATCAATTAATGATTGCTCTTTATCGCCTGTTTTTTTATAAGTGGAATGATATTTATTCAAAAAATAAATACAATTTGGAATGCCGATAACAACGATTAAGGGCGGAATTAATGCTGTTAATAAAGTGATTTTATAACCAAAGAGATACATGATTCCGACGCTCCAGATGACGCCGGTAACAACCACAAGCAATGATAAAAGTGTGGTCTTCAGCGAACGGAACATCAGCAATAATATCAATGCTGAAAGCGCCAGCGAGCCAATGATGAACCATTTCATTTCATGGGCAATTCTGTCTGCAACCTGTGTCCGAATCAAAGGCAAACCGCTGATATGTGTGGAAATTTTTGTAGCAGCTGTATATTCATTTGTCCGATCAATAATATCATTGATTACTTTCGTTCTTCCTTTGGAATTGAGAATATCTTTATTGATTCTGACTACTAATAAATACGCATCCGTAGCAGGATTGTATAAAAGCGATCTGTAAAAAGGAAGCGAATAAAAAACGTTTAAACTGCTGTCAACCTGCTGCTGTGATTTTATATCTTTTGCAAAAACAGGAATGGCATCTAATTTTTTTGAAGCAGTATCTTTTAGCAGATCAACTGCATTTGCAGCACTCAGTACATCTTCTACAAAAGGGACATTTTTTAAATCGTTGTTTAATTTGCTGAATGCCCGGAAATTTTTTAGTTCAAAAAAATCGTTCGATTGAATGCCAATCACCAAAATATTTCCATCATCGCCAAACTTTTCTTTGAAAGAAAGATAATCCTGGTACTTTGGATTATTTGTAGGAATTGCTTTTGAAAACTCATAGCTCAGTTTTATTTTTCCTGCAAAAAAAGCCATTACAGCAGTTGCCAGAAACAAGATTATCAAAAGAAGAATCCGGTTTTTTAAAACAAACTTTGCAAGGCGCTGCCACATTGATATAGGTATTAGGTTGTACGTATGTGGTATTAGGTTTTAATACACACGTATTTGATTTTAAAATTTTTAGTAAACAAAGAAATAATCCAATTCTTTGTTTACCTGATATGCTCTCGTCTATTTTTACAGTAATAAATAATCCATATTCCTATTTTCACCAGATACCTCACCTCTGATGCCTCAATCGTGATACCTAATCCCTACCAATCCAACTCCATTCCCAATTGATCTTTCAATTGTTTTACCAAAGGATATTCTTCAATAATTCTTAAATATTGTTGTTTGCTCGAAAGGACTTCTTCCTTTAGATTACTTTCATTTTCATTTTCTTCTGTGCGTAATGTATAAATAAGATAACGATTATTAAAATGAGACTGAAGATGCGCAATCAAATCTCCTCTTTCGGCCTCAATAAACTTTTGCTGGAGATTAGTCCCGGTAATTATTTCAATGCAGTTTTCATCAGCGATTTTCAGTTTTGCCGATTTAAAATTGGAAACAATTGGCTTTTTATTACTGTTATTAAGTTTCTCAATGTACAGTCCCCACGCGATATACAACTCTTCTTCATTCAATTCTACCACCTGATTATTCTTATTTTCCAGCGCCACTTTTTCTCTTATTTTTTCTAAAGAGCTGAGCTTTGTAATTTTTGTTTTAGGAATGGTATGCGCTACATAAGTGTGATCAGGAGCGGCTTTTGACAATTCAGGTTTTAAAACTTCTTTCTCAATCGTCAGCTTTGCTTCGTTATTTTTTAAAGAAGTTTCAGGCTTTTTTATTTTGGGTAAAACAGGTTCTTTTCTTGTTGGATTTACTGCAACAGGCGAAATGATTTTAAACGAAACCGGCTTTACACTTTCAAGTTGTTTTTTTTTTGATAACTGTCCATTATCATTCACCAGGTTCAGCGCCTGGTTCAGGTAAGAAAGTTTTATAAAAGTCAGTTCAACATGCAGTCTTTTATTTTTTGCAAGGCGATAATTTATTTCTGATTCATTTAAAATATTCAAGGCGCTGAGCAACCATGAATCATTTATTTTAGATGCAGTTTCCAGATATCTTTGTTTAAATCCTTCTGAAACTTCGAGTAGCACAGCCACTTTTGGATCTTTGCTTACCAATAAATTTCTAAGAAATTCGGCAAATCCATTGAGCACCAAATCGCCTTCAAAACCTTTTCGGTTTATTTCATCATACAATAAAATGGCGTCTCCTGCATTTTGATTTTGCATGGCATCTATCAGCCGGAAATAATAATCTTCATCAAGAATATTGAGATGTTCAAGTGTATTGGAATAGGTCAACTCACCATTGGTAAAACTCACGATTTTATCCAGGATACTCAATGAATCTCTAAGGCAGCCTTCGCTTTTTTGGGCAATAATATGAAGCGCGGTCTTGTCAGCTTTTATATTTTCTTTATTGCAGATTTCCTGAAGATGTTCTACTGTATCGCTGTTGGTAATTCTTTTAAAATCAAAGATCTGACAACGCGATAAAATCGTTGGAATAATTTTATGTTTCTCGGTGGTAGCTAAAATAAAAATCGCAAAGGGCGGTGGTTCTTCCAGCGTTTTCAGAAATGCATTAAATGCTGCGGAGCTTAGCATGTGTACCTCATCTACAATATATACTTTGTATTTTCCGGCTTGTGGTGCAAACCTTACCTGATCAACCAAAGCCCGGATGTCATCTACCGAATTGTTACTGGCCGCATCAAGTTCATGAATATTCAGTGAGCTTCCATTATCAAAAGAAACGCAGGAATTACAAACATTACAAGCTTCGCCATCTGCCGTTCTGTTTTCACAATTAATCGTTTTTGCAAGAATCCTGGCGCAGGTTGTTTTTCCAACACCACGGGGGCCGCAAAAAAGAAAAGCGTGTGCAAGCTGGTTATTTTTTATCGCGTTTTTTAAGGTAGTAGTAATGTGTGATTGGCCCACAACCGTATTAAAATTTTGGGGCCGGTATTTACGTGCAGAAACAATGAATTTGTCCATAATGAAAAGAGACAAATTTAAGGAAATATTCCGAAGGAGCCTGTTCTTCAAACATGAAAATCAAAAAGAAAAATTTAGGATAGAAAAGAAAATGTAACAAGGAATGGTAAGCGTATCAACCGGAAAATTTGATTGTTATTCCAAGTGTTTTTCAACAATTGTCCACTTTCATTAAACGATCGATTTCTCCGGAAAGCCGTGTAAAAATTTCATCTACCGTTCCTTCGCCTTTTACCAAAACTACTTTGTGGGCTTTTCGATAATGGTCGGCAACTGTAGCAGTTTTTTTATGATATTCTGCAATGCGCGCCCTGATTACCTGTTCATTGTTGTCATCGGTGCGGCCGCTGGTTTCCCCGCGTTTTAATAAGCGTTTTATCAATTCTTCCTCAGTTACTTCTAATGCAATCATCACATCAATGCAGGTATGTTTCCTCTCTAAAAGATTATCCAATTCCTGCGCCTGAATAGCGGTTCGGGGAAAGCCATCAAACAAAAAACCGGCAGATTCCATATTCATATCCAGTGCATCATTTATCATTCCTATCACTACTTCATCAGGCACCAAATTGCCTTTATCCATAAATTTTTTTGCTTCGATACCCAATGGCGTTTTTCGTGAAATTTCACTTCTTAATAAATCACCTGTTGAAAGATGCCTGAGATGATATTTAGCAATCAGTTTTTCTGACTGAGTTCCTTTTCCACTGCCCGGAGGGCCAAATAAAATAAGATTGAACATCGGCTTTTTAAAATCCTTGTGAGCCTCAAATATACTTTATGAAAATTAAAAATCCGGCCTAAAGCAATAAAAACGAATTTTTTTTAGCAAATCATCCATTTTTGATTGTTTAATTTTACAATAATCATTTTTCTTTCTAAAAATTAAAAATAAACAAAATGAAGACAGAAGAAAAAAGAGCCGGTTTTTTAGAAGAGAATAAAAATCCGGCAGAAATAAGCAACGAGGAGTGGAAGAAAGTATTGCCGAAAGAAGTCTATCACATTGCCCGGCAAAAAGGAACAGAGAGGCCGGGAACAGGGAAATTTTATCAGCATAATGAGGTAGGTACTTATTATTGCGCTGTTTGTGGAAACCCGCTTTTTCGAAGCAATGGAAAATTCAACAGCAGTTGTGGCTGGCCAAGTTTTTTTGAGCCAATCAGCAAGGATAGCCTTATTTATCTTGAGGATAATTCTTTTGGAATGAAACGTACAGAAGTAGAATGTGGCAAATGCCATTCTCATTTGGGTCATGTTTTTGAAGACGGACCAGCACCAACAGGTTTGCGTTATTGCATCAATTCGGTAGTGCTTGGTTTTGACAAAGCGAATGAAGAAAAATAATTTTAGGGCCTTCCGGTAAATGCCCTGCGCAGTAAAGCAACAATAAATGTAAATATTGCTGAGCCAATAATTGCCCAAATGATGGGAAAAGGTTTACCTTCTACAGTAATGGTAAAAAAATCGGGCAAACCCATTCTGCCGGCAATCCACAGACCAATATAAGCGCCGATAAAACCGACAACAATAGAGACCAGACATCCTCCAAGGTCATAACCGGCCAGGGATTGGCCAATACCACCGCATATTGCAGCAATCAATAAAAGTATGAGGAATCCTATGAGTGTCATGTCTTTAAATTTTTATTGAAAATAAGATTTTTTTAATTCAGCTCAGTTTTTATTCTCATAAACTAAAAAATTAAACAGACAGCAAATGAATACCTGCCCGTCCGATCAGGAGGGAATAAGCGCTTTGCTATATTTCTTTTAATAAAAATTGTTGAATTTAAAATTTCAGGTGTCATCTTTGCTTTGTAAATAAATTAAAAGCGTTAAAGTATGATGAATCTGAAACCGGTTGAAAAAAATTTCATCTCCAAAAAAGTAGATATATTTTTTATTAACCTTTTTGATGCTTTTCAGTTTGTGATACGATTTTTTAAGGAAGTCTTCAAACCGCCTTATGAGGTTAAAGAAGTTATCAAACAATGCTATGAAGTCGGTTATAAATCACTCTTTTTAATTACGCTTACCGGCTTTATTACGGGCCTGGTTTTTACAAAGCAATCGCGTCCATCTCTGTCAGAATTTGGCGCTACATCATGGTTGCCAAGTTTGGTTGCAATCGCTATTATCCGCGCTCTTGCCCCGTTGGTGACCGCTTTAATCTGCGCCGGAAAAGTAGGTTCGAATATTGCAGCAGAACTGGGTTCGATGAAAGTAACAGAACAGATTGATGCAATGGAAGTGTCGGCTGTGAATCCGTTTAAATTTTTAGTAGTCAGCCGCGTTTTAGCCACTACATTAATGATTCCATTGCTAATGTGCTACACAGGTTTTGTGGCAATGATGGGTGCATTTCTGAATGTACATCAAAATGAAATGACCAGTTTCATTACGTTCTTTCAACAGGCGTTTGAAAAAATTTCTTTTCTCGACATTTTTTCTTCATTAATAAAAAGTATTGTATATGGATTTACAATTGGCATTGTGGGCTGTTATAAAGGTTTTCATGCTACAAACGGAACAGCGGGGGTGGGAAAAGCAGCGAATTTATCGGTAGTACTTTCTATGTTTTTAATTTTTATAGAAGAGATTCTTATTGTTCAGATTACAAATAGTTTAAGGCCGTGGTAGTGGAAATGAAAAATGAAAATACTGATGAATTCCGAATTATGATTTCTATAATGGATTTGTATAAATCTTTTGGTGAAAATCAAGTGTTGCGAGGAGTAAATCTGGAAGTAAAAAATAAAGAAAATGTGGTGGTTTTAGGAAGATCAGGAACCGGCAAATCGGTTTTGATAAAAATTATTTGTGGCTTATTAAAACCGGATAGGGGAAGTGTAAATGTTTTGGGAAAAGAGGTTGAATTATTAAATGAGAAAGAATTACAACAACTTCGTTTGCAAATTGGTTTTTCTTTTCAGAGCAGCGCTTTATACGATAGCATGACTGTAAGGGAAAACCTTGCTTTCCCATTAGTGCGGCATTCAAAACATTTGTCAAAAAAAGAAGTAAATGAACAGATAGAAAGGGTTTTGAATGCGGTAGGATTATTGCAAACTATCAATCAAATGCCGGCAGAATTATCCGGTGGTCAAAGAAAAAGAGTTGGTATTGCGCGTACATTGATCCTCCGTCCGAAAATTATGTTGTATGATGAACCTACATCAGGCCTCGATCCTATCACAAGTATTGAAATAAATAAACTAATCAACCTGGTGAGACAGGAATTTAATACCACCTCCATCATTATTACTCATGATCTGACCTGTGCAAAAGCAACCGGCGATAAAGTGGCGATGTTATTTGATGGAAAATTTATAAAGCAAGGTACTTTTGATGAAGTTTTTAGCAGTGATGATGAGCGAATTCAAAATTTTCATAAATACAATTTTATTACATAGTTATGAGATCAACAGGAAACAGAAGAGCAGTCATTGTGGGAATATTTATCTTCCTCGGGTTAGCCATTTTTATCTGGACCGTGCTCACGCTTGGCTCGCAAAAAAAAGCTTTTGGAAATTCGATTACCATTAAATCCTATTTTGATAACGTAAACGGTTTGCAGAAGGGAAATAATGTTTGGTTTTCGGGAGTAAAAGTTGGCACCATCAAAAAGGTGACACTGATTGGAAATGAGCGGGTAGAAGTAGATATGAATATCGAAGAACATTCGCTTCCTTTTATCAGGAAAAATGCAAAGGCCCGGCTCAGCACTGATGGATTGATTGGAAATAAAATAGTGGAAATTTATGGCGGTACATCCAAAGCGCCATCAATTGAACAAGGCGATATACTGAACAACGATAAATTATTAAGCACCGATGAAATGATGAATACTCTTGCAAAGAATAATGACAACCTGCTGGCGATAACGGCTAATTTTAAAACTCTTAGCAATAATCTTGTTGCGGGAAAAGGTTCTATCGGCAAATTACTTACAGATGAGACGTTTGCAAATCAATTGGATAACACCGTAATTATTCTGAATAAAACCACATCGAATCTTGAGAGACTTACCGGAAACGTTTCCCGTTATACAGCGAAACTGAATGAAAAAGGGAATTTGGCGAACGACCTTGTGACCGATACAGTTGTATTTAGCAAATTGAGGGCAACAGTCTCACAACTCCAAAATGTAGCTGATCAATCAAAGCAGATCCTGGGTAATTTAGATTCAGCGACTATCAATTTGAATAAAGGATTGAATAATAAAAATGCACCTGCAGGAATGTTTTTGCATGATGAAAAAACCGCTTCAGAATTAAAAAATACGTTACAAAATTTGCAGGCGGCGAGCAAAAAATTAGACGAAGACCTGGAAGCTGTTAAACATAATTTTTTACTTCGGGGATTTTTTAAAAAGAAGGCAAAAAATGATAAAGAAAACGGAAGGGTTGTTTTGGATACAACAGTTATGAAGTAACGTTTTTATAAATAAATTAAAAGTTAATAGTCTTATAAAACTCATTTTCTGTTTATTTTTGATTTGATGAACAATTAAAGCTTTTTAGAAACCAGGAGCGTTTTTAGAGACTTTTTTATTTTAATACTTCTTAAAAAAACCTTCCCGGTTTGAATAAATCAATTTTATGAAAAAAACTTTCTTTTCTTTTATTTTAGGACTGATCTCTTTCAGCTTTCAGCAATGCAGCGCACAGAAACCTGTTAACTGGACTCCGGATCAATTAATAGAACCATCCGCATTAGCAAAAACGATTGAATCAAACAAAAACCTGCCACTTATTTATTGCGTCGGACCGGGAGTTGTTATTCCTCATTCTATAGTTATCGGGATGACGAATGATGAAAAGAACTTAGAGAAATTTAAAGATTCTCTTTCCAATTTGCCTCGAAACAGCAACATTGTTATTTATTGTGGTTGTTGCCCCTTTGAACACTGTCCAAATGTAAGGCCGGCAATTGCTTTACTTCAACAAATGAAATTTACCAACTACCATTTGCTTGATCTGCCACACAACATTAAAACAGATTGGATCGGAAAAGGATATCCGGAAGTGAAGGAATAGGAGTTCAAGGTTCAAAGTTTAAAGTTTAAAGAAATGCAGAAATTATTAAAAACATATTCAGTTCTTTTTGTTGCAATATTTTATTCAGCTTTTTGTAAAGCTCAGGACGATTTGCCTGATGCAAGAAGAAAAACGGAATCATTTGCAAGATTTCATATTCCTGAAATGCGGGCGGATTTGGCAACTTTTACATTGTCTGGTATCAGTGAAAGTGTAGGCTCAACGCCTTTAAAAAAGATTCCTTACACTTCTTTGGGCGAGGATTCTATTGTTTTTGAAGGAGATGGAATAAAAGCGAAAGTAAAAATTGCTCCTTTCGATCCGGCAAAACATAAGCTTTCTTTTGATGAAAAATATTTAGTGAGAATAGACCGGAAACCTTATTATGGAAACTATTTACAAACACCGAAAACGGAGATTAATGAAGTATTGATGATTATTGATAAGGACACGGTATATATTCCGGCAGCCGCTTATAATGACCTCTTCAATTTGAATTTTACTTACCTGGATAAAGGGGTAGAGCGTACTGCCGACGCGGTTTACGAATCAAAAGACGGGCAGAAAGTTTATCTCTATCTTTTTTGCAAAGATAAAACCGGCAGTTATGAAGTAACCTGGATTTTTCAGAATAGAAAATATTTACGGAGAGTTTTAGATTATGGGTTTATGTGAGCTTCAGCCATCAGCATTCAGCTTTGAGCCTTCAACCCTCAACCTAATAAATAAGCTAACCCATTACTAACAGGTTCACACAAATTTTGCACGTTTTTTTCGATGAATAATTTTTCCATCAGATCACGTACTTTTTTGTAATCATCATGTATGGGGCATGGGTGTTTGGCCGAACATTGGCTCAGTCCTAGTCCGCAGCTGACGAAAATTTGTTTCCCATCAATGGCTTCCACAATATTTATAATTGGTTGCTTTCTTTGTTCTTCCGAAATGTAAAATCCACCTGTCGGGCCTTTCATGCTTTTTATTACATTTTGTTTTACCAAAATTTGCAAAATTTTTCCAACAGTATGTTCACTTGCATTGATAAATTCAGCGATTTCTTTGATACCGGAATTCTCTTTCAGGTCATGTTTTGAACAGAGATAAATAACGGCTTTTATGGCGGTTTTACAGGTTTTGCTTAGCATAATTACATGTTTAAAAATTCACGTCCTTCTTCTGAAATTTTGTGTGAGTTCCATGGAGGATCAAAAGTGATTTTTGTCTCCACTTCATAATGGGGAAATGTTTGTTGAAGAGCGTTTGTGATGCCACTATTGATCGTTTCTCCCATCGGGCAAAACTGCGTGGTTAATGAATGTGAACAAAAGATTTTCTTACTATTTTCGTCAAAATCAATTTGATAAATTAATCCAAGATCTACCACATTTAATCCTATTTCAGGATCATCTACAAATTTTAATGCGCCCAGGGCAAGTTCCAGTTTCTGCCCGTCATTGCTAATTTCATTCATGCTTTTTTCGGTTTATGCGTGATTGCTTTCCAAACATTTCCATTATATAAAATGGCTGTAATCAATAAAAGTATTGAAGCGACTTTTAAAATACTTTGATTGGAAACAAGAATGCCGGTTGCAAATAAAATAAATCCGGCAAGATAAAAAATGCCCATTCCTATAAATATTTTATCGCTGAATAATTCTTTTGGATTCGGCGTCTTTCCTAATCCGGCTTTATCATGATATACCTTGTTCCAGACAATAAATGGCAGTGTTTTAAAAGTCATTCCAAAGATAATTGCCGTGATCCATCCAAAGAAAATGCAAAAGCCATAAGTAAGAACCAGTTCATAATTACCGGAAGAAAATAACAGCCATGAAATGATGATCAGTAAAAGAATCAAAGGCAGAATCATCATTAAAACGGATAGCAAAGAAATTTTTACCTGGTAATCTACTTTCTTACGGAGCCTTTCATGGTAAGCATGATAACAATAATATCCAAACAAAAATACAGATGCGGCAATGGCTGTTAACGGCAGAAAATAGAGCCAGGTAATTTTAATGTATAAGAAGAAAATGATAAAGCTGATCAAGGCAAAATTGATCAATGAATAGATCCACCAAAGCAATTTGTTATTGTTGTATTTGGAAATCAAAAACAATGGAATCAGCCTGGAGCCGACGCCAATTACCAGCATTAAAAACCAGCCGATAATTCCCAAATGCGCGTGCAACGGCAGATAGGACAAGGAATCTTTTGATAAAATATTGTAAGTAAAATTATAAACTAAAAATAGTCCGACAATAATCGTAATCATCAACCAAAGCGTGCCGGTAAAAACGAAAACCGCATGTACATTTTCATTTTTGCTTTTTACCATGCTTACGCCGGTATTTATTAAATAAAAAAGTATCGCTGTATTAATAAATATTGCTCCTGTTTGTGCAAGCCAGCCGAAATCAAACTGATAAAAACCAATTACTAAAAGTGGAATTCCAACTGCTGCAAAAGCAAAAGAAAGATAAGCCAATGCATCGCTGTACAATTTTCCTTCAATCAAAACCGGAACTAATTGATGGCTTGCTCCCAGTATCATCATTGTGCCCCAGCCTAAAGCCATTATGTGCGTGATAGCAAGTGTATGCGGATGAAAATAATGTTGCAAAAAAGCGGGAGTAGAAAAAATCAGTAAAATAGTAGCAACCAAAAAAGAAATTCCGGCATACAAATAAAATGGCAGCACTACTTTGTAAGAAGTGTTTTTCGCAAGGCCGGTATTTGCAGTTCCAGGAAACATTTTAGTCTTTAAAAATCAACAGGCGCACTTCATTTGGCCCAATCTCTTTTATACGGTAATCAAATTTTCTTTCTTTTAATTCGGGTAATAAAAAAACCGGAATTCTTTTATGATAAACAAACAAGGCATTTTCGTATGGCAACTTTTCAATCGTCCCAAGAATCGTCATCATTGGCTGTGGCATTTCCAAATGACGTACATCAACCGTTTGCATTTTTCCTTCAAACTTTTGCAGCAATTCATCCCAGCCTTCATCATTATTTTCATGTTCAGTTATTTCCACAGGAGCATCACTCGTTTTGTAAAAATAAGCTTCTACCAAATCGTCATCAATTTTATCAATAAAAGATTCAAAACCTTGTTTTTTCAACAAAGAAATTAAAGGCGTGGGTTCAAAACTATTGATGATTTTGAGTGCGCCGCCTTTTGGAATTTTCCTCACTCTTTCTACTATCAATGCAAGCGGATCTTCGCCTGTATCAATGACTGGGCGCACATCAAAATCAACAATTTGTCCCGGTTTAAGGGTATTAAAAAAAGCAGGTAGTTTTGGTTTGTCCCGGTGTGTTTCCGGCCTAATCTGCATGTCAATTTCAAAGCCAAGTGGTTGTAGTTTTTCAAAAAATTTTTCTACCTCAAATCCGCCAATTTTTGCTGCCATTCCAATGCTTGTTCGCGCGGCCATCAGTTTTCTCAACAAGGGATTCCGGAGTTTTTCAAACTTAGGACTAATGCTGATAATTGCTTCCAGGGCATCCGCATTTTCTTTTAAAATTTTAGCAATTTTAGTATTGGCGTTTATAATCATGTTTATTCAAAATATTTGTGGTAATCATCTATCTGTTTGTCTATAGATTTGAATAGCTTCCTTGCATTTGAAGCGTCAGAAATATTTTTAAGTTGTTTATTGTCTTCTAAAACCGGTTGCAGCCAATGGTGCAACGCCTCATGGTCGGGCCCTGTCATTTTACATTGCTGAATCATTTGGTTCAATGCCTTACTTAAATCACTACTCAAAATCTGGTAATCATTTGCAGAAGGAAATGGTTTTATTCTAAAATTATCTGCAATGGTTTTCAGGTTTACCACGTTATGGTTGGTGATGGAATCTACTTTCCATTTTGCACCATTATTTAGCGCCAGTGCGGTAGTCTGAACATTTTCATTCGCTTCATGGGTATGCGATTCTTTCTGATGAGAATTTTGGTTGCAGGCAAAAAGAAAAGCGCTGCAAAACAAAGCAAATAAGATTTTTTTCATAACCTGAAATTTAAATGCCTGCATTTTTTAATCAGACAGAAGTACAACGGGCTTCATTTTTTTCCAATCTCTCTATCAAATTTTTAAAAGCCATACTGAAACCCGTTGCTATAGGATATGCAAGTGGTTTTTCTTTAATTCTTTTCTAAATCCAAAGCCTTTGGAAACAAAATATTATTTTCAAGATGAACATGAATATGCAAATCATTTTCAAATTCATCCAATGTTTTAAACAAGAAAGAATAGCTTGCGCATGCATCTTCCGGCAATGCGTAATTGTTGCTTATTTCCCTTATTTTATCCATGTTATTTCCAACCACTTCATGTTCCATTTCCATCATATTTATTGGAGTTTCAACAGTGTCAAGACTACCAAACTTTACTTTACCATTTCCACTGTTTCTTGCAGCGACCAATTGTTTTACATAAGGAAATAAAACGGTTTCTTCTTTCACCATATGCTCAGCCATTTCGTCGCAAACCTCCTGGGCCAGTTTATTTATTTGCAACAATTCAGGATGATGGGCGCCATGGACTTTTGCTACTTTTTCTGCATAATTTTTTAAATCAGGAATGGTTTTTTTCACATAACTGTGGTGGGTGTTTACAATGTAATCTGTTAGAAAATCCAGATTCCAATCGTTATAGGGCAACGGCCTTGCAGTAGAAAAAATTTTATCGCTGTTTTGTAATTCCTGTTCTACTTTGGTTACATCAATTCCTTTTTCGGCACACGCTTCTTTTACGGTTTTTTTTCCGCCGCAACAAAAATCCAAGCCATATTTTTTGAACACTTCTGCTTTGCGTAAATCCTTTGCAGCAATTTCTCCAAGTGTTTCATCAGCTGCTCCTTCCGGTCTTTTTGAAATTTTTATCCGCCATAATTTTGGTCCTTGTTCCAGGTACTTCCAGGTAAAAATACTTCCTCTTTCACCCAGCAATTGATAATACAACGGCTTTGGATCGTGGTCGTTATGAATTGTTAAACTCTCACCTGCTTTTAGTTCATCAAATCTTACAAAAATGGTTGGATGCTTTAGCTTGGGTTCAATTTCGGTTACATTCAGAATATTTTCTTTTCTGTTTTCTTTCTTCTCTTCTGTCGGCTGCACTAAATTATTTTTACTAATTTTTATTTTGAAGATTTCGGGTCCTTGTTCCAGATATTCCCATCCGAAAGTATTTCCATGAATATTTTCTAATTGAAAGCGAAGCGGGCGTGGGTCATGGTCATTCTGCAAAACAAAACTTTCACCAGGTTTTAGGGTATCAAAGCGATTAAAAATGGTAGCATGTTTTATTGAAGGATGCAATAAAGTAGCATCCAGGATGTTTTCATCTTCCTTTTTTGACTCTTTCTTTTTGGTAATTTTTATTTTCCATAAATGCGGGCCTTGTTCCAAATATTCCCAGGTAAAAATATCACCTCTTTTGGCAGATAATTCATAGTATAAGGGTTTTGGATCATGTCATTATGCAAAACCAGGCTTTCACCGGAAATCAATTCATCAAATCTTGCAAAAATGGTTGAATGTTTTAGTTTCGGTTCTACTAAAGTAACGTTTAGAATATTTTCATTTTCCAGAGCTGTTTCCATGTTAAAGTGTTTTTTTAAATAATTAAATTAATGCAAAGGTAAAGGTATTTTAAAATAAAAGTATTAAAGTACTTTTATTATTTTAAATTTTTTCCAGACCATTTATCCTTTCGAATACTTCAGATGCCCATAAATTAAAGGAATACCAAGAAAGCCATGATTTTAATCATCTCCGGGGCTGCCATTACTCATTTTTATGATAAGTGTATTTGTAGAATTTTGTAGTATCTGTTAAAAAAAAAACCTGGAAAAAAGAACGTCATGGCGATTATAAAAGATATTGAAAATGATTATCAGCAATGGGAAAAAAAGCTTGAGCGTTTTCGACAGGAAAGCGCCTTGCTGAAATATCGCCTGAGCGACATGGTAGATAGCGATGAGGAAAATCTTTTTCTGCAAAAGGCGGAATATTTTCAAAACGAATTATTGCTGAAAGATGAGATGTTGAAAAAATTAATAAAAGAAGTTCAGAACTATAAAGATTTGAGGGAAACTAAATTGTATTTATCTAAAAAAATAAACGCACTTCATCCTAAATTACAAAATGATATTTCGAAATTTGAAAGATTATTTTTGATTCTTTCAAAAGAATTTAATGAACAAATGCTGCAAAATTCCTAGCTTTTAATTTAGCATTTGCAGCAGTTTCTTTTCATTCAAAATCCTTACATATCCTGCTTCTGCTTCTATTAGTTTTTCACTTTTAAAATCACTCAAAGTCCTTATTAAAGATTCTGTGGTAGTTCCTGCAATGTGCGCCAGGTCTTCTCTTGAGATGTGAATGATAAAATCAGGATTGCCTTCTTCCTTATATTTGTTTGATAAAGTAAGGATGGAATCGGCGACTCTTTTGCGAAGCGAATTATAAGCAAGATTTATCAGTTGTTCTTCTTTTTCAGAAATATTGTGTGCAAGAAGTTTAATAAATTTTTGCGCTACTTTTTTATTGTTATTGATAAGGATTTCAAAATCCTGCCTTCCAATTGTGCCAATTTCACTCTCTTCCAGGGTTTCGGCATTTTCTTTATAAACTGAATTTTCAAGAAGCGCATTATATCCAAAAAAATCGCCTTCGTTATATAAACTTATGGTTAGTTCTTTTCCAATTTCATTGATTTTATAAGTTCTGATTTTTCCTGAATTCAAATAATATAAACTATGCGGATGATTGCCTTCGGAATAGATTCGTTGTTTTTTTTTATAATGATTGATTATTTTGGAATCAGTTAATTTTTCCAGGGCGTCTTCATTTTTTATTTCATCAAAAAAATCATTCAGGTTTTTTGAAGCATTCGCATGTTCTTTTTGAAATTTTAATTTTTGCAAACGGCTTTCTATCGCATTCAGCAATTCAATATCTGTAAAAGGTTTGGTGATATAATCATCTGCGCCCATTTCCATCCCTTTTCTGAAATCGCCACGCTCTGTTTTGGCAGTTAAAAAAATAAATGGAGTGCTTTTTAAAGATTCGTTTTTTGATATCAAATGCAGTAATCCATACCCATCCAAAACGGGCATCATAATATCGCAAACGATGAGATCAGGCGTTTCTTTCAGCGCCATTTCATAACCTTCTTTTCCGTTAGAAGCCTGCGCAACTTTATAGCCCGCCAGCTCTAAAATTTCGCCGGTATTTTCCCTTATTTCATTGTTGTCTTCTACTAATAATATATTTGTCATTGTGCAAAGATTAAACTTATTTCGGTTCCTTTATCCAATTCGCTTTTTATATTAATTTTTCCATGCATCATTTCTACATATTTTGCTACAATATGAAGCCCAAGGCCGGTTCCGGGAATATTTACTACGTTGCTTGCCCGATAAAAAATCTCAAATAAATGTTCCTGATCTTTTTTTGAAATACCGATTCCTTTGTCTTTAATCTGAAATTTTAAAGCATTATTTTTTACTTCAGTAGAAATAAATACCGGTTTATTTTCTCCTGAAAACTTCACCGCGTTTGAAAGAAGATTAATCAGGATATTTTTAAGCAAGACTTCATCCAAAGCGACATCTGTATTTCCCGTATGCTGGTAATTTACGTACTGTCCTGGTTTTAATATTTCAGCCATCTCATTTATCTGTTGCGTAATTAATTCTTTTATATTAAAAACAGAAACATGCGCTGCTAATTTTCCATCTTCAATTTTTCCAAGAGACAGGAATTCATTCAGAATATTGTTCAGGTTCATCACAGAAGATTTTATTCTTTGAACATGCTTGTCACGCTTTGGTTGTTCTTCAGTCAATTTGTATTTTGCCAATAAAGATGCTGAGGAAAGTATGGTGCTCAAAGGTGTTCTGAATTCATGAGAAGCCATCGAAACAAATGCGCTTTTTAAATCACCCAAATCTTTTTCTTTGCTTAAGGCTTTTGAAAGTTCATCTTTTGATGATTCTAATTTTTCCATTGTTTCCTGCAATTTCGAGGTGCGGGCCGCCACTTTTTTTTCTAATTGTTCGTTCAGGGCTTCCATTTTTTTGTTCATGGCAGCAAGTGCTAATCGTTGTTCGCGCAATTTATTTTGAACTTCTATTCGTGGGCTGATATCACTGATAAATGCGATTGAAAAAACTTCTTCATCGGTAGAATAGCTGCTGAGACTGATTTCCAGCGGTATTTCTGTTCCATCCTTTTTTATGCCAAAAAGGTCACGTCCTATTCCCATCGGCCTTGTTTGCGGATGATGCACATAAATGTCGCGGTCGGAAATATGTTGGTGATGATATCTTTTCGGAATCAGTATTTCAATTTTTTTTCCAATCAGTTCATCTGCTTTTGAATAGCCAAACTGCCGTAACAAGAAGTCATTTGCAAGGGTAATATCTCCTACCATATTGATGACAAGAATGCCAAGCGAAGCATTTTGAAATATTGCTTTGAATTTTTCCTGTTCACGCCGGAGCTGGTTATCCATCTGAATTATTTTTTGTAAAGAAAACAAAGTTCTCATAAAAAGCATGAAATAGAATTTTACACATAATTATGATGCACCTCATATTTTTTTCTGATTCACATTAGAATGAACAACACAAATGCAAACGAATTTTGCGGTGCATTTTTAAAAACCCGAACCAAATGAAAACTAAATTAAACAGGCAAAAAATGATGCAAGTCATTTTATTTGTTGCCTTCCTTATTTTTTGTAATGAACCTTTATTTGCACAAAATGAAAACGAAGAACTAAAAATAAATATTCAATTGCGGCCACGCGCTGAAATGAGAAACGGATTATTTGCACCGATATTAGAAGGGCAGAAACCGGCAACTTTTGTGGCTCAAAGAAGCCGGATTGGGTTGACTTATTCAAAAAACAATAAGCTGAAAATCGGGTTAAGCACACAGGTTGTAAATGTTTGGGGAAATGATGCACAAGTGCAAACTGCCGCTAACGATATTTCACTTTATGAAGCCTGGGCGCAACTTTATTTTAACCCAGAATGGAGCATTAAAATCGGGCGACAGGTTTTCTCTTATGATGATGAAAGAATCTTTGGAGCGCTGGATTGGAACAACGCTGCACGCAAGCACGATGCGGCTTTGGTTGCATTTGAAAAAAACAGATTCATTGCAAATCTTGCTGCGGCTTATAATCAAAATACAGAAAAAATTACGGGAAATTTTTTTGATAATTCTATCAGCCAACCTTATAAATCCATGGAGTTTCTTTGGATAAAATATAAATTTTCTGATGCTTTTTCCGCCTCTGCTTTGGCAATGGATCTTGCATTTCAAAACAGGTTTGATTCTTCTCTTTCTCATTTGCAGACTTTTGGTGGAAATATTTTTTATAAAAATGAGAAACTGAATGTGGCGGGAACTTATTATTATCAAACGGGAAATAATCCACAAAAAAATTCTTCATCCATTAAGACAAATGCATGGATGGCATCTGTCAAGGTGAATTATAATTTTACAAAAAAATTCAGTTACGGAATCGGAAGTGATTTTTTAAGCGGACAGGATATGAGCACTTCATCACGAAATATTTCTTATTTCAATCCGCTTTATGGAACTCATCATAAATTTTATGGAACAATGGATTATTTCTACGTTTCAAGCGGACATGATAATGTGGGACTTTGGGATTCCTATGTCAATCTGAATTTTGATTCTTCTGAAAAATTAAACTGGCAACTTTCGCTACATCATTTTGAATCTGCTGCAGGAATAGTTGATTATTCCGGCCTGAATGCAAGTTCTGCATTAGGAAATGAAGCGGATTTTTCTTTCAAATACGATGTAATGAAAGAGGTAAAGCTTACGGGTGGTTATTCTCAGATGTTTGTTGATAATTCTATGAAGTATGTAAAAAATATTTTGCCAGGTCAAAGCATAAAACCAGTGCAGAACTGGATTTGGCTCTCCATAAATATTAACCCAGATATTTTAATTTTTAAATCAAAATAAAAGCAGGTACTTTAAGGCAAATGCTTTAAAACAGTAATTCTTTTAAAAATTTTGCCAGTAAAAGCGCAAATATCATGAATTGGTATTTTTCATTTTTTTAGCAGAAGGTATTATTGTTTCAGGCAATCGGAGAAACTTTTAGCCCTTTTATAAATATGAGCAATCTCATATTTTATAATGAGGTTGCTTACTTTTTATGAATTCAATCGAACGGAAATTTGCCGCGCAATTTTGATAAAACAATCAGCATTAAAAAAAATAAACTTAAAAAATAAATTAAAAAATAAACCGAAAACCATGATACAAGTTTCAAAAAAAGGACCTCTTCTAAAATCAGGAATTCTTCCGTTGCTTCTGATGTTGTCTTTTACTTTTTTTATGTTTTCCTGTAAAACAAATTCAGGAAATAATGCTGATGAAAGTAAGATAGACACCATACTAACCGGAACCGTTACAGCAGAACTTACCACTGCCCCAAATGTTCCAAAACCATTGACCTATACTTCGCCCAAAAGAGTGATGGTGCAATTGGAAACCATTGAAAAAGTGATGCCGATATCTGACAGTTCTGAATATACTTTCTGGACATTTGGCGGCCATGTTCCCGGAAATTTTATCAGAGTAAGACAAGGCGACCTTGTAGATTTTACTTTGAAAAATGCTCCAGAAAGCAAGATGTCACACAGCATTGACCTTCACGCCGTAATTGGCCCTGGTGGCGGGGCAGACGCTACTTCTACTGCTCCAGGACAATCAACACATTTTCAATTTCGCGCTTTGCACCCCGGGTTGTATGTATATCATTGCGCTACCGGCCCTGTGCCTTTGCACATTGCAAATGGAATGTATGGTTTGATATTGGTGGAACCACAGGGAGGCTTGCCAAAAGTGGACAGAGAATATTATTTGATGCAGGGAGATTTTTATACAAAAGGAAAATATAATGCGCCCGGCTTGCAGGACTTTGACGAGACAAAAGCACTTGCAGAAAATCCGGATTATGTACTTTTTAATGGAAAGGTGCGGTCCACAACAGGCCCAAATGCGCTCACAGCAAAGGTTGGAGAAACCGTAAGATTATTTGTAGGTAATGGTGGCCCAAATCTCATTTCTTCTTTTCACCCGATTGGCCAGATCTTTACAAAAGTGTATATGGAAGGTGGTACAGAAATAAACAGAGACGTACAAACAACGCTGATACCTGCTGGTGGCGCTGCTATTGTGGAAATGAAAATGCAGGTTCCGGAAGTAATTAATTTGGTTGACCATTCTATTTTCCGTGCATTTAACAAAGGCGCTATAGCACAAATAAAAGTAGCCGGAGCTGAAAATCCTTCTATTTACGAAAAATTAAAAAAATAAGAGTAATACTTGTTGAAGATATAAATGAAAAACCTTTTAACAATTCTGATGACAACCATTTTCTTCTGTGCCGGAAACGCACAGAAGAAAATGGCGGTTTCAGAAATGAAAATGGTTGCAGTTCCCGCCGGAAACTATCAGCCTTTTTTTATTACTCCAAATAATAAACCGATTCCGGTTCCTGCTTTTAAAATGGGTGAAACAGCGGTAACAAATGCAGAATTCCTGGAATTTGTAAAAGCAAACCCTGAATGGAGAAGGTCGAAAGTGAACCGTCTTTTTGCAGACACCAATTATTTAAGACACTGGAAAAGTGATTTATCCATAGGTGAAGCAAATAAAAAAATATACAACTCGCCGGTAGTAAATGTTTCGTGGTTTGCAGCAGAAGCGTATTGCAAATGGAAAAACAAAAAGCTTCCAACTATTGCCCAGTGGGAGTTAGCGGCGAAAGCGGCTCCAAAGAATTTTAAATATAAATCACTTACAGATTTTATTTTGGACTGGTACACCAAGCCAAATCCAAAAGTGCTTCCAAATGTAAAGTCCACTTATCAGAATGAATATGGATTGTATGACATGAATGGATTGATTTGGGAATGGACTTTTAATTTTAATAGTTTTATCGGTTCAAGAGATTCACGTGGCAATGATGAAGATGAATTAAAAAACTTTTGCGCAGGTGGTGCTTTGAATGTGGCTGATAAATCTGATTATGCGGCGTTTTTACGATTCAGTTACCGTGGTAGTTTGAAAGGAAATTTTTGTATTGCTAATCTTGGTTTTCGCTGCGTAAAAAATTAAAAATAAAAAAGCATTTAAATTCTGTTGGTAGAAACCTTAGTAGAACCTTTCTTTTCTATCTCTGAAAACCTTATTTTTCTCTCAGTTTACAGAACAAAAAATAAGCTAATAAGGTTGAAGAACTCCTGAAATTTTTTTAAGGTTTGAAAAACATACATGATTCATATCCCAATAAACATTAAAATATTCATATGAGAATCATCATTTTTTCTTTGTTTGCTGTCTTGTTTTTCAGTTGTTCTGATCTGAGCAATAAATCTGCGTTTACTGGTGAAGCGCCTAAATACAATACCGCTCCTGTTGGTACCATTTCTTCAGAAAGTATTTATCAGCTTGCTGATACCTTTCAAACACAGAATAAAAAAAATATAACGCTTTCTTCTTTTAAGGGAAAACCAACTGTTATCGGAATGATATTTACGCATTGCACTTATGCCTGTCCAAGATTGACTGCAGATATAAAAAATATTGAAGAAAAATTGAAATCTGAAAATGGAAAAGTAAATTTTTTATTAGTAAGTTTTGATTCTGAAAGAGATCTGCCTCAGCAATTAAAAATGTTTGCAAATGCAAATACATTGGACAATAACTGGACCCTTTTGCATGGAAACGAAAATACTGTTAGAACGCTTTCTGTTTTATTAAATGTACAATTTGAAAAGGATGCAGAAGGAAATTTTTCTCACAGTAATATTATTTCTGTGCTGGATAAAAATGGTGTTTTGGTTTTTCAGAAAGAAGGACTGGGCGCGGATCCTACTGAAATTATTAATACGATAAAACAGCAGTTGTAAATAAAAAAATTTCAGTAAGAAAACAGGAATTGCAATTATTTGTTTCTTTATTGAATGGAAATTTTCCGGAAAATGTTCATAATTTTCCATCATTTTTCTTTAAAAAATAAACCCAACAATCAGGCATCCTAAAACAATAAACGGGGCAGGAATTTTTGTAAAAGTGAGCAGATAAAAAGTGCTGATGATTACAAAAATATTTACAAAACTGACTGTATCTAATTCCGTAATTGAAATATCTTTTACCAAATAAAGAAATGAGGCCCACATAATGCCGACAACAACGGCATTAATTCCTTCAAGCGAACGATAGACAACCACATATTTTTTTAAAATCTGCCATACAGGAAAAAAAAATAAAACCAACAAAGCGCTTGGTAAAAAAATCCCTATGCAACCAATAAGGCATCCTAGAATCTGCCATCCAGGGCCATAATCTCTTAGCACCATGCCGCCAACATAAGAAGTAACGGAAAATACCGGGCCGGGTATCGCGCGGATAATTCCCCAGCCGGTCAGATATTCTTCTTTGGTCAGATAATTTGATTTTTCACGCGTAACGTATTGCTCATACATCATAGGCATCAGCACATCGCCACCGCCAAAAACGAGGCTTCCATAACGATATACATTTTCTGTAAGGTTAAACGCCCTTTTATGTTCCCAGTTTTGTTTGCGTGCCGTTTCACTCAAAAAACCGACTATTACAAAAATCAAAATGAACAGCCAGATGTTTGTCCATTTAATATGGCGTGGTTTTATATTGTCTTTTTCAGGGTAACGCCGGTCGCTGAAATTGGTAACTACTCCACCAAGAACAATCAGCACCGGAAACACCCAGGGAGTTTTGAAAAAAAGATAAGTGCCGATTGCAGATACCACCATCACAATAAACGTAATATTATTTTTGATAGAAACTTTATACATTTTAAAAGCAGCAAAGGCAATAAACCCAATAGCCATTGGTTGAATGTAAGTAAACAGATTCAGGTTTACATGATAGGTTTTGACATAATAAAATAAAAATGAAAAAATTCCCATCAAAATACTTGCAGGAAAAATCCAGATAAGAAGCGTAAGAATTGCCAGAGGGACGCCGCCACGTTTATAACCAATGAGCGTAATTGTTTGTGTAGAAGAAGCGCCAGGCAGAAGCTGGCAAAATGCAACGTACTCCATCAATTCTTCTTTTGTTACGTCCCTTCTTCTTTCTACAAAAGTTTTGATCATCATACCGAGATGTCCCTGCGGACCGCCAAAAGCAGAAATGGTATAATAAAAAACAGCTTTTAAAAAAGGGATATGCCTGTGCAGTACCATGAAAAAATATACTTTTATTAATTAACCAGTCAGCTAATTAGCCAGTCAGCTAATTAATTATTTCTTCAATCCAATTTCTTTTAGACGCTCATCAAGGTATTCTCCTGCGGTGATATCTTCAAAAACTTTTGGATGATTTTCATCCACGCAATTTTCAAGGGCTGATAAATCCATTGCAGATTTTGGATGAAGAAAAAATGGAATTGAGAACCTGGAAGTATGCCATAATTCGCGTGGAGGATTTACAACCCGGTGTGTGGTGCTTTTTAATTGATTGTTGGTAAGACGTTGCAACATGTCACCCACATTAACTACAATTTGTTCTGGCAAAGAAGTAACAGGAATCCATTCATTTTGTTTCGTCAGAATTTCAAGTCCGCCGGCAGAAGCGCCAACCAGCAAAGTGATTAAATTGATGTCTTCATGTTGTTCGGCACGAATCGCGCTTTTTGGCTCGGTGGTAATTGGCGGATAATGAATAGCACGTAAAATTGAATTACCTTCTTCCACCTGGTTGTCAAAATAATGTTCGTCCAAACCAAGATAAAGCGCGATAGTCTGCAATAGAGATTTGCCTGATTTTTCAAAAGCGCGATACGCTTTAAAAAGAGTTTCATTAAATCCTGAAATCTCTGCTACGCTTACATTATCAGGATATTCCGGTTTCAATGGATGATTTTCAGGAACGATTTGCCCGTATTGAAAAAACTCTTTTAAATCAGGTGCATCACTTCCTTTGGCGTGTTCTTTTCCAAAAGAAGTATATCCTCTTTGCCCGGCAAGTTCAGGAATTTCATAAGCTCTTTTTTTATCAGAAGGAAGTGAGAAAAATTCCTGCACATATTGATATAATCCTGCAATGAGCTCATCAGGAATGCCGTGATTTTTTACGGCTACAAATCCGACATCTTCAAAAGCTTTTCCAAGGTGCTGCACGAAAGATTCTTTTAGTTCCGGATCTCCGCCCGTAAAATCAGAGAGGTCAACTACTGGTATGGTCATTGCTTTAAGATTTTAAATTTTAAAATAGCGAATGTAGCTTAGCACATGTCAATTTACAAACAAAATTTTTTATCTGAAGGTATTATTTTTATTCTCTCGCTTTTTTCTTTTGGGCTAATGATTTCGTGTTCTCATAAAATCTACGGACAGTTAATAAATTATCAGTTTACAAATAAAAGTGATTTGCCTGATTACAGCGATTTGAATTATTGGGCCGCATCTCCTTTTAAATATAACCCTTCAGATGAGGTGCCGCATGGTTTAAAAGATCAGCAAAAAGATTCCCTTGCTGATGTGTTTTTCATTTATCCTACTTCTTATACCAGCAGGCAAAAGCCGGATGGCTGGAACGCGGATATAAACGATGCAACAGTAAATGGAAAAACGGACAATGGTTCTATTCTATACCAGGCAAGCGTTTTCAACCGGTATTGTCGTGTTTTTGCACCCCGTTACCGTCAGGCAAATCTTCATGCTTTTTATACAAATTATAAAGACTCCGGCGAAGCTGCTTTAGATTTAGCTTACGAAGATGTAAGAAATGCATTTGAATATTATTTAAAATGTTGCAATCAAGGACGGCCAATAATTATTGCTTCGCACAGCCAGGGAACCTGGCATGCCGAAAGATTATTAAAAGAATTTTTTGAAGGAAAGCCTTTGGAAAAACAACTGGTTTGCGCTTACATTATTGGTTTACCTGTTTTTACAAATTATTTTACAGAATTGAAGCCTTGTGCTGATTCTGCTGCAACAGGCTGCTTTGTAAGCTGGCGAACTTTTCAAAGCGGATATGTGGCTCCTTATATTGAAAAAGAAACATTGAAAGCGTATGTTGTTAATCCACTCACCTGGACAATAGATACTGTTTTTGCACCTGCTTCTTTAAACAAAGGGGCGGTGCTTCGCAATTTTAATAAAGTGATACCAGGACTTGTAAATGCACAAATTCATGGGAATATTTTATGGGTAAATAAGCCGAAATTTTTAGGAAGTATTTTTATCAAAACAAAAAATTTCCACATCGCTGATTACAATCTTTTTTATGAAAATATCAGGGAGAATGTGGGAACAAGAATAAGGGCTTTTTTAAAGAAAACCGGTTAAATCATTGAGAGCAAAGTCTTGCAACAAACAAATAACCAGAATCCTTTTTTACTAATTTACTAAAAAAGCCATTTACACCTGGTGCAAAATGTTCTGATCTTTTGTTGGCAATAAAGAATGTCCCATCAAATATTCATCTACTTTTCTTGCACATTCTCTTCCTTCGGAAATGGCCCACACTACCAAAGATTGGCCACGGCGCATATCGCCTGCAGAAAATATTTTGGAGATATTGGTATGAAATTCTTTTTCAGATGCTTTTACATTGCCTCTTTCATCCAGTTCTATATCGAGTTCGTTTAATAAGCCTTCATGCTGAGGATGCACGAATCCCATTGCAAGAAATGCACGCTCACATGGTATTTCAGATTCACTTCCGGTCACTTCTACAAATTGCGCAGGTTTATTTTCATCTGTAAATTTCCATTGAAGATCTACAATCTTCAACGCTTTCAAATTTCCATTTTCATCACCAATAAATTCTTTTGTAGCGATTGCCCAATGGCGGTTTGCACCTTCTTCATGCGAACTGGTCGTTTTTAAAATCATCGGATAAGTGGGCCACGGCATGAAAGGCGTGCGACTTTTTGGCGGCATCGGCATCAATTCAAATTGTGTAACAGACAAGGCTTTCTGCCGATTGGAAGTTCCTACACAATCGCTTCCGGTGTCGCCTCCACCAATTACGACAACATTTTTTCCTGTTGCTAAAATCACTTCTTCTTCGACGGATTTTTCAGCAACTCTTTTATTTTGCTGCTTTAAGAAATCCATTGCAAAATGAATTCCTTTCAACTCTCTTCCGGGAATGTTCAGGTCTCTCGGAATGGTAGAACCGCCGGCTAAAACAATCGCGTGGTATTCTCTCAAAAGATCATTGATGCTGACATTTACACCTACATTTGCATTGCATTTTATTTCAACGCCTTCTTCTTTCATAATATTAATTCTTCTGTCAATTACCCATTTTTCTAATTTGAAATCGGGTATTCCATAACGCAATAATCCCCCGGGTTCATCGTCTCTTTCAAAAATGGTAACAGAATGGCCGGCGGAATTTAATTGTGTTGCTGCAGCTAATCCTGCAGGTCCCGAGCCGATAATGGCAATCTTTTTCCCGGATCTTACATTTGGAATTTTTGGTTGTACAAATCCACTTTCAAAGGCAATCTCTATAATATGCTTCTCAATTTCTTCAATCGTAATTGCGGGTTGATTAATTCCCAAAACACAGGAAGTTTCACAGGGTGCCGGACAGATTCTACCGGTAAATTCGGGGAAATTGTTGGTTGAAGAAAGTATTTCATAAGCTTCCTGCCAGCTTTTGCGATACACTGCATCATTAAATTCCGGAATCAGGTTTCCTACAGGGCAACCATCATGGCAAAAAGGTGTACCACAATCCATACATCTTGCAGCTTGCTGATTCAGTTTCTCATCTGTATATCTCTCAACAAATTCTTTGTAATCATTGATCCTTTCCTGCACCGGACGTTTGTGCGGAAGTTCTCTTGTAAATTCTAAAAAGCCGGTTATTTTTCCCATCTCAATAATTTAATAATCCCAATAATTTAATAATCAATTTACTTTGATTTCCTCCTTGACAGATGAGGCTTGCAATACTTTTTTATAATCCTGTGGAAATACTTTTACAAAATTCTTCAACTGATTTTCAAAATCATTCAAAATAAATTTCGCAACGGTACTTCCAGTTAATTCAAATTGTTTTTTAATCATGTCGTGCAGAAATTTTTCATCACTTTCTTCCACCGGATCAAGGTCAACCATTTCTTTATTACACAAAATATCAAAGTTGCGGTTTACATCATATACGTATGCAATTCCACCACTCATTCCCGCCGCAAAATTTCTTCCTGTTTCTCCAAGAATAATTACATTTCCGCCAGTCATATATTCACAGCCATGGTCCCCAACACCTTCTACCACTACATTTGCGCCGGAATTGCGCACGCAAAAACGTTCCCCTGCTTTTCCCCTTACAAATGCTTCGCCTGATGTAGCTCCGTAAAATGCTACATTGCCGATAATGATATTTTCTTCAGGAACAAAGCCTGCATCTTTTGAAGGATAAATAATCAGTTTGGCTCCGCTCAATCCTTTTCCAAAATAATCATTCGCATCACCTTCCAGTTCCATTGTTACGCCTTTTGCACTGAATGCTGCAAAACTTTGACCGGCAGTTCCGGTAAATTTGAAATGAATGGTATCATCCGGTAAGCCATGCTTTTTATATTTTTTGGAAATTTCGTTTGATAAAAGCGTACCGGTTGTTCTGTCGGTATTAATGATATTGAATGAAGCATTTACTTTTTCCTGGTAATCCAACGCCGGTTGAGCAACTTTTAATAATTCATTATCGAGTATTTCATCTAAACCGTGATCCTGTTTTTCTGAATTAAACAGTCCAACCGATTTGGATGCAGGCTCTTTATACAAAATCGGAGAAAGGTCCAGTTTATTAAATTTCCAATGATTGATATTTTCTCTTTTTTCTAAAAATTCTACCTGTCCTACCATTTCATTGATTGTCCTGAAACCCAGGTCAGCCATGATTTCTCTTAATTCCTGGGTTAAAAATTTGAAGAGATTTACCACGTGATCCGCATCACCGGTAAATCTTTTTCTTAATTCCGGGTCTTGTGTTGCCACACCAACCGGACATGTATTCAAATGACATTTGCGCATCATGACACAGCCTTCTACAATCAATGCGGCCGTTGCTACACCCCATTCTTCCGCACCAAGCAAAGTCGCAATCGCAATATCTCTTCCGGTTTTTAATTGTCCGTCTGTTTGAACAATAACTCTGCTGCGCAATTTATTTTTTACCAGGGTTTGGTGCGTTTCTGCAAGCCCCAGTTCCCATGGCAATCCTGCATGTTTTATAGAACTCATTGGCGAAGCGCCGGTTCCTCCGTCATGGCCTGAAATCAACACTACATCTGCTTTTGCTTTTGTAACGCCGGCAGCTATTGTTCCAACGCCGGCTTTAGAAACTAATTTCACATTGATCCTTGCATTTCTATTGGCATTTTTTAAATCAAAAATCAATTGTGCCAAATCTTCAATAGAATAAATATCGTGATGCGGCGGCGGAGAAATTAATCCAACTCCCGGAGTAGCATGCCGGACTCTTCCAATCCAATCATCCACTTTGAATCCCGGCAACTGGCCGCCTTCACCGGGTTTTGCGCCTTGCGCCATCTTTATCTGGAGTTCATCAGCTTCAGTTAAATACCAGCTTGTTACTCCAAATCTTGCCGAAGCCACTTGCTTAATAGCGCTTCGCATTGAATCGCCGTTTGGCAATTTCTCAAATCTGATTTCATCTTCGCCACCTTCGCCCGTATTACTTTTTCCGCCAAGCCGGTTCATCGCAATGGCAAGTGTAGTATGCGCTTCCCATGAAATAGAACCAAATGACATCGCGCCTGTGGCGAATCTTTTATAAATATTTTCCGCTGGTTCCACCTCATCAATCGAAATGGAAGGACGTTTCTTTTTAAACTGAAATAAACTTCTTAAAGTCGCCGCTTTTTCACTTTGGTCATTTACCGCTTTCGAATATTTTTTAAAGATTTTGTAGTCATTCATTCTGGTTGAATGTTGCAGAAGGTGAATCGTGATTGGATTGAACAAATGAAATTCGCCTTTGCGCCGCCATTTATAAAGCCCGCCAACAGTAAGTCTATCGAATGGGATATCTTGTTTGCTGAAAGAAAATGAATGTTTTACCAGAGTTTCTTTTGCTATTTCATCCAATCCCATTCCTTCAATCCTTGAAGTAGCACCTGTAAAATATTTATCTATTACGGATTGATTAATTCCCAATATTTCGAAAATCTGTGCTCCCTGGTAAGATTGGAATGTAGAAATTCCCATCTTTGAAAACACTTTCAGTAAACCAAGATTTATTGCTTTTTTATAATTTTTCTTTAATGCATTTGAGTCTAATTCGGTTCCGAGTTTTCCCTGGATTCTCAAATCGCGAATGGTTGAAAGCGCCAGGTAAGGATTGATTGCTGTTGCTCCAAAACCAATGAGGCAGGCAAAATGATGTACTTCCCAAACATCGCCGGCTTCGATTATTAAACCAACCTGCCCACGCAATCCTTTTTTAATCAAATGATGATGCACAGCAGAGCATGCAAGTAATGAAGGAATCGCAGCATGTTCCGAATCAATTGCCCTGTCAGACAAGATCAACACTTCAAAACCATCCTGAACGGCTTCTGCAGCATGACGGCACAAGCGCTCGATTCCTCTTTGAAGAGAGCCTGGTTTTCCATCGGCGAGAAAATAAGTTTGTAAAGTGTGTGCCTGGAAAATTCCTGTATCTATGCTTCTGATTTTTTCCAATTCAGTATTTGAAAGTACCGGATGCTTTAATGCTACGGTATGGCATGATAAAGGATCCTCTTCCAATAAATTTCCATTATTGCCCACAAAAGTTGCCAGAGACATCACGAGTTTTTCCCTGATAGGATCTATCGGAGGATTAGTAACCTGCGCAAAAAGTTGTTTGAAGTAACTACTTAAATGTTGCGGTTCATCGCTTAAAACAGCGAGCGGAACATCGCTTCCCATTGATCCGATTGGTTCTTTTCCGGTGAGTGCCATAGGTGAAATCAGAAGCTCTAAATCTTCGGTAGAATAGCCAAATGCTTTCTGATATTTGAATATCTGATCGTGTTCAAGATGAGTAAACATCACCCGTGGAGCAGGTAATTCTTCCAATCGTATTTTGTATTTATTCAGCCATTCGCTGTATGGTTTTTCTGAACAAATTTTTTGTTTTATTTCATCATCACTGATAATTCTTCCTTCTTCCAGATCTACTACAAACATTTTTCCAGGCTGTAATCTTCCTTTTTCTTTTATCATTTTTGGATCAACGGGAAGAACACCGGTTTCAGAAGCCATAATTACACGATCATCGGTTGTAATGCAATAGCGTGAAGGACGCAAACCATTTCTATCTAATGTAGCGCCGATAATTTTTCCGTCGGTAAATGAAATGGAAGCTGGCCCATCCCATGGTTCCATAAATGATGCATGAAATTCATAAAACGCTTTTTTTACTGGGTCCATTTGTTCATTATCATCCCATGCTTCCGGGATCAGCATCATCATTACATGAGGCAATGACCGGCCGCATAAATGGAGCAACTCAATCACATTATCCAGGCAGGCGGAATCAGATTGGCCACCCTCCACAATCGGCAAAACCATTTCCATTTCTTCCTTTGTAAAAAACTGGGAAATGAAATTCTTTTCGCTGGTGCGAAGCCAGTTAAGGTTTCCCTGCAAGGTGTTGATTTCACCATTGTGTGCAATATAACGAAACGGTTGCGCTAATTTCCATGAAGGAAATGTGTTTGTGGCAAAACGGGAATGAATCAAACCAAAAGCAGAAACAATTTTTTTGTTGCTCAAATCGGGCAAATAACCACGAAGTTGTTTGCTGGTAAGCTGCCCTTTATAAATGGTAGTTTTATAAGAAAGCGATGCCACATAAAAACCAATAGTGTCTTTTTTTACCGTATTGTTAATCGTTGTGGAAGCATAATTTCTTAATACAAATAATTTTCTTTCAAACTCATCCGGATTATTAATATGATCCGGACAGGCAATAAAAACCTGTTCCATTTCCGGCTCTACTGATAAAGCCGAGCGACCAATCTCTTCAGTATTTACCGGTATCCTGCGGTAGCCCATTATTTCCATGCCCAGCGTTTCTGCGCAGCGGTTAAAAATGTCGCGACATTCTTCTCTCAGTCTGATTTCTTTTGGAAAAAACAAAACACCTACACCATATTTTCCATAAGAAGGCAAATGAATTCCCAATTTCAAGCATTCATCAAAGAAAAATTCATGAGGAGTTTGAATCAAAATTCCGGCGCCATCTCCGGTATTTATTTCACATCCGCAAGCCCCGCGATGCTCCATATTTTCTAAAATAGTGAGGGCATCCGACACAATGCGATGGCTTTTGTTACTTTTAATATTCGCGACAAAACCGATACCACATGAGTCGTGTTCAAATTCCGGTGAGTATAAACCTTTGTTTTCCATAATTATTCTTTAAATTATCACATCTTCGTATTGCCTGAAAGATATTTAATACTTATTTAGAAACGGTTCTTTACAAAGCAATGCTGTTGAAAATAAATTTAAAAACGCGGTGAAATAAATTAAATATATATTGGTTCTACAATTTACAAGTGGTTTCATTAACTCTATAATGCAGTCCAGCAAAGGATTTTAGAAAAAATGTATTACAGTTTCCAAATTTATGTGAAAAATCAAAATTTAGATTTGATTTAAATAAAAAGGCGAATTTTAGATATTTATTGACCTTTAAAATTAAAGAAAGTGGAAGGTTTCCCAGGTTAAATAAAAAAATGAGAACAGAAAATGGTACTTATTTGCTTACTTGCTGAAAATTTAGTTGGACACTTTAAATATCATAATATTATTTGCAAATATATTCTTATATAACCTCTGCAATGTTTTTTTAATAAAAAATAGCATATTTTTTTGTATTTAAAAAAAATAAATAATTAAAAATTGGGTTAAGTAATTTTTCTCCTATTTTTGTAACGGTGTTTTTCATAGGTTAGCAACGGCCAGCCCTTTTTAGGGCAGGCCTTTTTCATCTGTTTTCTATAATATGATTCTTAATACAATTTTTTTACATTACAACGCATTTGTATAATCAATAATCAATCAGAAAATTAATTCCAAACATTTATTTTTGCTTCATCATGCTTCTCTGGATAAATATTATCAGAAAACCCACCTAAAGCCCGACAAACTATTTTCAATTTTATCTTATTGTCCATTTTTATAACAATAGCGGGTTTTTTGTAAAAAATATGAAAATCCTTTAAAAAAAATTTTTGAAGCATGAATACTATCATAGAACCATTTAAAATAAAATCAGTAGAGCCGATTCATTTTACTACAAGAGAACAAAGAATCAATATTCTAAAACAGGCATCATATAACCCATTTTTAATCCATGCGGATGATGTATTGATTGATTTGCTTACAGACAGCGGTACCAGTGCAATGAGCAGCGCGCAATGGGCTGGCATAATGATTGGCGATGAATCTTATGCAGGCAGTAACAGTTTTTTTCGCTTTGAAAAAACAATTCAGGATTTAACCGGAATGCCAATTGTGATTCCCACACACCAGGGAAGGGCCGCAGAAAAAATTCTATTTTCAGTTATTGGCGGAAAAGGAAAATTTGTAGTAAGCAATACTTTATTTGATACAACCCGTGCCAATATTGAGTTCTCTGGAGCAGAAGGAATTGATTTATTGTGTGAGGAAGGAAAGATTCCTTCTGTTCCTGCCCCATTCAAGGGAAATATGGATACTGTTGCTTTTGAAAATTTTATTAAAGAAAAAGGTGCAGAAAATATTGCACTTTGCATGATTACGGTTACCAATAATTCTGGTGGCGGCCAACCGGTAAGCATCCAAAATATAAAAGAGGTCAAATCAATTTGCGAAAAAAATAAAATTACTTTGTTTATTGATGCCTGCCGGTTTGCAGAAAATTGTTATTTTATAAAGAAACGTGAAAAAGAATATGCAGACGTCTCGATTCCTGAAATTGCGTATGAATTATTTTCTTATGCAGATGGATGCACAATGAGTGCAAAGAAAGATGCGTTTGCAAACATTGGAGGTTTCCTTGCATTGCGAAATGAAGAACTTGCAGTACAATGCAGGAATTTATTAATTATTACAGAAGGATTTACCACTTATGGTGGTCTTGCAGGAAGAGATTTGGAAGCGATTTCAATCGGATTAAAAGAAGTGATGGAGGAAAATTATTTGCAATACCGCATTCGTAGCATTGAATATCTGACAGAAAAATTAATAGCAGCCAATGTTCCTGTAATGCAGCCTGCTGGCGGTCATGCTGTCTATCTGGATGCCAAAGCAATGCTTGCACACATTTCTTCAGCGCAGTATCCGGGCCAGGCTTTAGTAGCGGCTTTGTATATCGAAGGAGGTGTAAGAGGCGTTGAAATTGGTTCATTAATGTTTGGAAAATATGATGAAAATGGGAAATTAATTCCTGCGATAATGGAACTGGTGAGACTTGCAATTCCACGCAGGGTTTATACACAAAGCCATATAGATTATGTGGCGGAAGTGATTATTGAGGTGTATAAAAACCGTGAAAAAATAAAAGGATTACAAATAGAATATGAGGCGCCTGTGTTAAGGCATTTCACTGTGAAGATGAAAGAAATAGAATAATTTATTACTTTTAAAAAAATTAACTGAAATGAGAAAAGTTATTTTAAGATTTTCGGCTGTCTTTATGCTGATTTTTGGCCTGGTTACTATGATTGTTTCTGTTTCTTTTATGTTCAATTTATTTGAAATAAGGAAACCGGAGGACCATTATGTTTTTTTTATTTTGTTTATAAGCTTCCTTTGTTCATTTATCTATCTCTTTGCCGCCTATGGCTTTTATAAAGAAGATAAAAGAACAACGATTGCTTTATTTATTGCAGCAAGTATTCTTATCCTCGCCTTTATGGGGTTGCTTGTTTACATTATGATGGGTGGTTTGTACGAAATTATAACGATCAGATCGCTAATGCTCCGCACTTTCATTACCATTGTATTTACTATCATTTCGTGGAATTGTCTGGTAAAGCAGGAATTGGTTATTTCATAGTATTATGTATCAGGAATTAGTTGTTAGGTATTGGGTGTTAGGGACCAGGCTTCTTATCTTACTACTTACTTCTATCTTTGCTGAATGCCAATTGAAAGAATTGATGTCGAAAATTTTTTAACCCTCTCACTTAAAAACCCGGTGTTGGACGTTAGAAGTCCATCTGAATATTTTCATGCATGTATTCCCGGCGCTTTTTCTGTTCCTGTTTTTACGGATGAACAGAGAGCTGTAATCGGTACAGCTTATGTACAGCAAAGCAGGCAAACTGCCGTAGATTGTGGCCTGAATTATTTTTCTGAAAGGATGAAAATGATTCCTTCAGAAGTTTTAAAGATATTGAATAGATTAAAAAAAGATAATGATTCTGTTGGCAACACTCTTTTAATTCATTGCTGGCGTGGAGGAATGCGAAGCGATGCTGTTGCATGGCTTTTAAATCTTTATGGGTATAAAATTTATGTGCTCAAGGGTGGCTACAAAGCATTCAGAAGATGGGTATTATTGCAATTTGAAAAAAAATATTCTTTAAAGGTTTTAGGCGGTTTTACAGGTTCCGGAAAGACAGAAATCTTAAATGAATTAAAAGATAGAGGGAAAACAATTATAGACCTCGAAGACCTTGCAAATCACAAAGGGTCGGCATTTGGCGGGTTGGGAGAAAGTTGCCAGCCATCTCATGAAATGTTTGAAAATATACTGGCTGCTGAATTATGGAAGATAAAAGAAGTAACTAACGGTATTGAACAAACGAAAAATAATGATACTGAAATCTGGCTTGAAGATGAAAGTGTTCATATTGGCAGAGTCGGTATTCCAAAAATTTTCTGGCAGCAAATGCGAAACAGTCCTTTATATTTTATAGATATTCCTTTCGAGGAAAGAGTAAAATATATCGTCAATCATTACGGCTCTTTCAATAAAGAAGAATTAATCAATTGTGTTTTAAAAATACAAAAAAGATTAGGAGGATTAAATACAAAAAATACGATTCAGCTTTTTAAAGAAGAAAAACTTACAGAAGCCTTCTCTATTTTATTAAGATATTATGATAAGATGTATGGAGAAAGTTTGCAAAACCGTGGAGGGATTGATGGCTTATTAAATAAAATACATTGTGGCAGGGTTGATATTAAAAATGCGGAATGGTTGGTTGACCAATAATATTTTATTTTTGAAATAATTAATAAAGCTACTTTTGAAATTGCGTAAAATTTTAAATAATGAACACAAAATCATGCGATTAAAAATGAACATATCCCGGTTACGCATGAAGTTTTTACCAGTCATTTTTCTTTTCCCCTTTGCGGCTGTTTCACAGGATATTTCCGGCGTGTGGGTTGGAAATATGTACAATGATACTACGCGTGAAAACATTCATTATGAACTGGCTATAAATGAATCTGATGGCAAAGCTGATGGATATTCTCATACTACTTTTGTAATTAATGGTGTAAAAAATATTGGCGTAAAATCTATAAAAATTAAAATTAAAGATGACCGGATTTCTATTGCTGATGAGAAATTCATTTATAATAATTATGTGGAACCTCCGGCAAAAGGCGTCAGAATGTTTTCAGATTTAATGCTTTCAGAAAATGACAGCGCTGAAGTTTTGAGTGGCGCATGGAGAACCAATGCTACAAAGATATACAGGCCATTGACCGGAACACTTTTCCTTGAAAAGAAAAGGAAAATAAAACCTGAAGAAACAATAATTGTTGTAAAACTTATTCAATTAGGGTTGTCTGACAAACTTTCATTTTTGTCCGCAAAAAACATGGTGGCGATAAATAATAAATCTGTTGATCAGGAAAAAAATATTGCCTTTGTTTCACCATCAAGCAATAATGAAGAAACAGAAAATCTGTTAAGAGAAAAGAAAGCGAAAGAGGAACTTACTAAAGGAGAACAGATAAAAGCACAAATAGCCAAAGAAGATTCATTAAAAGCAGAACAAATTAAAACACAAAAAGCACAGGAAGATATAGCGAAAGCAGAACAGGCAAAAGCGCAGAAAGCTAATGAGGATTCGTTGAAATCTGAAGAAATTAAAATACAAAAAGCTAAAGAAGAATTAACCAAATCTGAAGAACTGAAAATACAAAAAGGTAAA
>Ga0157370_10000653_pt1 | contig 43174 bp, 40 predicted proteins | sample C35metaG_FD_113463 | JGI IMG/M metagenome (GOLD analysis project Ga0157370, IMG submission 113463) | Corn rhizosphere microbial communities from Kellogg Biological Station, Michigan, USA - C3-5 metaG | ecosystem: Host-associated > Plants > Roots > Rhizosphere > Soil | place: USA: Michigan...
AGTACAGCAGCTGCACTTTGAACAGGAAACAGGAAGATTGTTCTATCCTTCTGCCCTGGGCACCAAAATAGAAATGCTGGGTGAGTTTCTTCCGGGAGATGTCGCCGAGCTTGAATTCCACATTTCGGGCTCGAAAGGCACCTACAACAATGTAATAATCGACAGTTTAGTGAGAGTATAATGAAAGACCCTGCGTTTCCATTTTATGCTCAGGATTTTCTTGTCGGGACCATGCATATGACCTTTGAAGAGACCGGAGCATTTATAAAATTGTTAGCTTATCAATGGACAAATAGAGGAATCAATAAAAAAAGGCTCGGGTTTATTTTGGGTTCAGGATGGGAAACCGTCTGGTTATCAATTTCTGACAAATTCATCGAAAAAGAGGGTATGTTATACAATCAGCGTTTAGAAGATGAACGTGAAAAAAGAGCTGCTTTTAAAGAGAAACAGGCAGCAAATGGTAAGAAAGGTGGCAGACCAAAAAAGACTGAATCAACTGATTACAAATCTAATAAACCAACAAAATCAGTAATTAACCCAACAAAAAGCCAAAAAAAGCCTTTAGAAAATGAAAGTGAGAATGAAAATGAAAGTGCAATTGTAATTGATAATGGAAAAGAGGGTATGGGAGAAAAACCAGATCCAGTCTATCCTTTCGATAGTGAAGCTTTTAAACAGCAATGGCAGGTTTGGAAAGACTACAGGGCAAACGAAGATGGCTTTAAATATAAAGCAATAGCCAGCGAGCAGGCGGCTCTCTCTGAACTTGGCAACCTGTCAAAATACGACGAAGCCGCAGCCATAGCTATAATGCACCAAAGCATGGCTAACGGCTGGAAAGGATTTTTTGAAGTGAAACAGCATAATGGAAACGCAAAACAACCTTCCCGTAAAGGCGGCGGCAACTATAGCGACGCTTTCAAACGAAAGATTACTGGCGGTTTACAGTCCGGTTAACTGCATGAGGCATGCCGGCAAACTCACGACCATGGAAGCAGCAATGAATGCCCCTGCCCCCACAATAGGCACATTGCACCGCGAAAAAAGCCGTGAGTTTACCCAAGCCCTGGTTATGGCTTGGCTGGTATACCTCAACGATCTGCTCGACCTCAGGAAACCTATGAGCGAAGACCAGATCGAAATGTGCGCTAACGAAGTCGTTAACGAGTTTTACAGCCTTAAAATGAGTGACCTCGCCTATTTGTTCAGACGGATAATTTCGGGTCAGTACGGCGAGTTTTACGAAAGTCTTACAATTTCTAAAGTGCTCACGTTCTTCAGGGAATACTTTAACGAACGCTGCCGCCTTGCCGAACAGGATGCCATACGCCATCACGCCGACTTTGCCAGCCGGGACACCTTTAACTACTCTCAAAACCTGAGACGGGTATGGCACGGAACAAGTGAGAAGAGTTGATTTTTGGATATGGTTGTCGGTTGATGGTTGGAACGGGGATTACGCGGATTAAGCAGATGAACGCAGGTTTTCCTATCGTTACGCCATTGCGAGCAGAGCGCGACAACCTATAAACACACCCCTAACCTCTCTCAAGAGGGAAACTCTTACTCATGCGCAACTACTGTTGCCTAAAGTTTGAGTGAAGCTAGCTCCCCTCTCCTTCGGAGAGGGGCTGGGGGTGAGGAGTTCTTTGACATACTGTAAAAACAAACTTTTCCTTTCACAGGAAAATTAAAACCTTCACGGTTCCTCTATAACCGCCCTTGCGGTATTTAACGATTTAATCAACCCTTAATCTAAAACCTGTAGGTTACTTCCCAAATAATAAATAGTTTTATACCTAACTATCAGTACATAACATACTATTTCGCCAACAAAGCATAAACCTAAACCAACAACCCATGGCACTATTACAACGTAACCAAATCAGGCAGACAGTTTTAGAAAGCCTTCAATCTGTAGCCGACCTGCCTGCAAATCCGGAAGCATCCGATTTTAGCGCTTTTAACGATTTTCAGAAACACGTATTCCTTTCTAACCTGAAAGGAAAAATAAATGCCCTGCCCTACTATATGAACAGCGGAGCCGAAAGCTACCTCGCCTATTACGATATATCCTTAACACCCGACTCTACCGACGACTGGCCAACAGTGAAAGACTGCATTGACTGGATAGTAGAAAATCAAAGAGTTGTTTATTTATAAGCCAAATTACCATGAAACATATCCTTTTTATACTCGTGGCACTTGGTTTTTCTGTCAAAGCATTTTCACAGACGGACTATGTTGCGCCAAAGAATATCGCCCTTAAAAAAAATGCAGTAGGCGAATTTTCGCTTTCGATAGACATTGGGTTAGACATCGCCCAATCAGAAACTATAGATACCGATTACTGGATTGAGAATCCACAGGAAAAACCAAAAGTTTCGCTGCTGTATGGCGACCAGAAATTAGACTGTCCGTTAAATGTTCTTCCTACCCTTGGTGCAAAGTCAGTTGGCTTTAAGGTAACCAACTTCAGTAAGTCGACTTTTGATCGTTTTTTAAACAAAGACCGCGACAACCAGATAAAACTTGTCGTTGAACAGGACGTAAAAATCAGGCTTCTTGCTGATGGACAAACAGAACAAAAGTTTTTGGTCATAAAAGCCGATGTATTAAACAGCATGATCAATGAGCAACTGACTTACACCGAAGATGACCGTACCGGATTCATGACCTCGCTAAACAATTTTTATTATTATGATAATAAGGCCGATTTTGGGGTTAACCCAGAGCAGGACAGCATCAAAACAAGTTATATTCTCTCGCTAAAATTACAGAATGCCTATAACAGGAAAAGCTTTCTGAAGTGCGATGACAACACAAAATCGCTGCCTGTTTACTGGAATTTGGACGCAAGGGTTAGTACCAACTTTAAGGATTCTCTGAATTACATTAAGTTCTACCCCATAAATCTGATGATTGAGAATTTCACCAAAAAGATTCCGTATCAATTGAACCTGAAGCTGGGGCATGAATCCACACAGGATTTTATAAGCAAAAGAGCGGTTATCGATGCATCCATATCGCTCATCATACCAAACCTTGTCAACCTTTCTACAGCCCAATCGAACAGGCTACGGTTAAAGCCTGTTATCACTGCTGGCTTTAAAGGATATTACGATTACTCTAACAACGTCGACTCTTTTGCTTCAGGACAACCCCATGTAGATGGTTATTATTACGTTCCGGTATTTGACAATTACGCCATTATTTTTGAAGGCACAAGCTTTTACGACCTGAGCCAGACCCGCAATCCCGACAAAAAGATTCAGGGCAACTATTCAATAACCCTCGGCGCAGAAATCCCCAAAACAGGCTTTAAAGCCATGTTTAAATACACCGACGGACGCACTGATATCAACTTCAAACAGGGATCTATCATTGCAATAGGCTTACTGATGGACTTTTTTTGATGAGAAGAAGTAGGTGATGTGTTTTGCTTTGTCATCCTGACGAAAGGAAGGATCTGTTATCACTTAACCTTTAAGATCTTTTTTACAAAAAACAAAATAGTAAATATGTTTTGATATATTTGAAACACTTATTAGATGTTAGATGCTTGAAATTCGCAAAACGATACATGAAGCTATAAAAATATACGACACTGGGGCAAGACCTATTCTCGTTACATGTGATGATTTGCAGGATTGGGTATGTAAACATAATGAGCCTATAAAGCTTGTTCACGAAATAATTGGATCAAAATTTGCAGAATTCTGGGGTATAAACACTCCTGAAATATGTTTACTCGAAGTATCCGAAGACCATGTTCCTCAAAAAGAAGCTAATTATTTACAATTATCTAATTTTAAAAAACTCTGTTTTGGATCATTATTTCTAGAACATTGTAAAGAAATTGACGACTCTTCGATATTACTTTTTAAAGACAATGGATTTAAAGTGAAAGTGAAATCTAAAGAAGATTTTTTAAGAATTGCTTTATTTGACATTTGGTTAAGTAACGAGGATAGGAACGGTAATAACAGTAATCTCCTTATAGACTTTTCCAACCCTTCAGATTACAAATTTTTTGTATTTGATCATGGGGAAATATTTAATTCTGGATTACTTAAGCATGGCATATATCAAATCAATGAACATGAATCAATTATAAGTACTGAACTAGCACAATTATTATTTAAAAAGGGCCAAAAATTAACAGCCCTTGTTAATAACATTGTTGAAAATTTCTACCTTTGCATATCTGAATGCGAAAAGGCTTTGACGAATATTCTAAAATTAATCCCTGAAGAGTGGGGGTTAGATATGGAAACACTTGAACAAAACATTAGGCAAAATTTATTTAACGAGTCGTGGCTAAAAGAATGTGAAACTTCTTTTAGATCATTTATTCAGATAAAAATTCAAAACAAATGAAAACATTTTTCAGCATAATATACATTCCTCTTAATGCAGCTTTAGATGAAAAAGTTAGCATAGGCCTTATTATGTTTGACAATGAAAATGATTTATTTAAAATTTCTGAAACAAAACTGCATGCTATTAAGAATCTTATACCGTCACAAAACTTTTCAGTTTTAAAAACTTATTTTAAAAGTTTGGAAAAAGAAATTAATTATGATATAAACATAGGAATTTTAACATCAAACGAAGAAAAAAAGACGAAATGGATTAAGGAATCTTATATAACTTATTTACATCGTTATGCAAACAATTTAGTATCATTCTCAGAGGTAAAGTCTATTGATATTCCCTTAAATGACAATACTTTCAGAAGGATTTTTGAAAAATATATTTTTCAATTTGAAGAACAATCAGATTATACATTTACATCTTTTGATGAAATCATAGAGGCGAAACTATATCCTAAAATTGAAAACAGAGTAAATATACATAAGGTAATTACCCCTTTGGACTTTGAAGAACTAATTACTCCCGTCGCTGTAGATTTCATTGGCAAAAATGGAACTATAGTTGCAGGACAAACAATGGATTTTTCTAAAAGACTATATAACCTTGAAAATGATTTAAATAAATATATTACGTTTACTAAAGCAGCAGATTTTAAAGATCAGACAAAAGGTCATTATTTCATTATTGGGCAAGAGCCACCGAAAGAGCAGGCAAAGAATCACAAAACTTGGAAATACGTTAAAAACAATAAACTGGTTGACTATGTTGATTTTAGCGAAACCGATAAGATAAAAGAATATATTGAAGATAAAGGAGTAACTCCCTATTTTGAAAAAGAAGCCTCAAACTAATTGAGGCTTTTTCTTTCCCCAATATTTCCCTCAACCCACCCCAATGATAGAAGCAGAAGCACCCGCTTCTTTGCATTTACCCCTTAAAAAAACCACCCGAAAACCCGGCGTTAAGAGCGAGTACCGTGACGAGTATGCAGCGCAGGCGCATAAGCTATGTCTGCTTGGTGTGCAGGACCGTGACCTTGCGGCGTTCTTTGGCGTATGCCGGAAAACCATACTGAACTGGAAAACTACCTACCCCGACTTTGCCGATGCCATTACCCGTGGTAAGAAATCGGCAGATATGGAGGTGGCGGCAAGTTTGTACCAGGCAACGCTGGACAGGGTGATCACGACCAAACAGGCCATTAAATGCAAAGAGATTTATTATGACGACAACGGCAAACGCGTAGAGAAGGAACGCATTGAGATCGTGGAAGTGGAAAAACATATTCCGGCCGACTTCCGCAGCCAGCAGTTCTGGCTTAAGAACCGCAACCCCAAGCTGTGGAGTGACAAATACAGTGACGACGATGATATTCACGATAAAACCGTTACTTTAAACCTGGGCTACGGCCTTGACCCTCATGAAACTGCTGATTAAGCAGGAACACGCCATTTATTTTCTGAAAGATAATGTAACCGAAGAAGTACTTTACGGCGGTGCTGCCGGTGGCGGCAAGAGTGCTCTGGGCTGTCTTTGGCTTATGGAAATGTGCCAGAAATACCCCAACACGCGTTGGCTTATGGGCAGAAGCAAACTGAAAACCCTTAAGGAAACCACGCTCAACACCTTTTTTGAGCTGGCAACGTTGCTTAAATTGGGCAGCCAGTTTACGTATAAGTCTACCGAACACATTATCTACTGGAAAAATGGCAGTGAGATCATCCTCAAAGACCTGTTTTTATATCCTTCAGATCCTAATTTTGATAGTTTGGGATCACTCGAAATTACAGGAGCTTTTATAGACGAATGCAATCAGGTAGCCTACGCCGCATGGCAAATCGTAAAGTCGAGGATACGCTACAAGCTCAGTGAGTTTAACCTCATCCCCAAGATGCTGGGGAGTTGTAACCCTGCCAAGAACTGGACATACAAAGAATTTTACAAGACCACCCGGGAAGGCAGGCTTGCCCCCTATCGCAAATTCATTCAGTCGCTGCCAACCGACAATCCGCACCTGCATCCAAGCTATCTGCAATCGCTCCTGCGACTGGACAAGAACAGCAGGGAACGCCTTTACTTTGGCAATTGGGAGTATGATGATGACCCGGCAACCCTCATCGACCACGATAGCATTGCCGACTATTTCTCACCCACCCACCTTTCGCCGGATGGCGTAAAATACATGACCATAGACGTCGCACGCAAGGGTAAAGACAAAACGGTATTCCGTATCTGGCATGGGTGGGTGTGTATAAAACGGGAGTCGATTGCAAAGTCGGGGCTTGACGAAGTGGTAGGCAGGGCAAGGGTATTACAGTCGAAATTCGGAATCGCGCTATCCAATACTATTGCCGATGAAGATGGTGTAGGCGGTGGCGTGGTCGACTTCCTGAAATGCAAGGGATTCGTAAACAACTCCTCTCCACTCGAAATGCGTGAGGGCAATACCTACGTGAAACCCAACTTCGATAACCTGAAGAGCCAGTGCTCCATAAAAATGGCGGAGATGATAACCAACAGGCTTGTTGGGGAAATCTGTGATGATGACCTCGTTCACCAAACCACCGCCGAAGAAATGGAACAGGTTAAACTAAAGGACATCGACAAAGACGGACGCAAAGGCATTATTGCCAAAGACCGCATCAAAGAACTCATAGGCCGCTCCCCCGACGAATGGGACAGCATTATGATGCGCTACTGGTTTGCATTACGGAAAGATTATTCGGCAAGAGTGAGGGTGGGGTAGTTTTCAGTCGCAGTCGCAGTTTTCAGTATTGGAACGCGAATGACGCAGATTTAAGCGGATGACCGCAGATTTAGCAACAGTGGTTTCCCCCTTTGGAGGGGTGGCTGAAAGTCGCGGTAGTTGACGTATCAACATAACCACCCCGCCCTATGGGCACCCCTCCATAAGAGGGGAAGGTTTACTCAAACTTTTTATAGATTCTTCACTTCATTGCATTGCGTTCAGAATGACAAACAGCACAAACAAATAACCGCATTACCAAATTAAACAAATTAACGTAACCCATGAAAAACATCACACTTAAACAATACACCCGCCTGCGGGATACATTACACTATGACCTCATACTGGAACACCTCAACCCGAAGAACAGCTTTGGCGGAAAGCAAATGAACATAAGCGTCATGCCGTATGCCAATGTAAAATACTGCATCAGGCTGCTGCCAAAGATCGCCAACTGGGAAGACGTACGCCAACTCTTTGAAATATGTTTTGACATCAACGAAAAAGTCTTTTGGAAAGCCACTGTAACCGAATTCTTTGCTGCAAGAAAGTTTATGGTAGGCGAATTTGAACGTACCATTATTACCGAAAACAAATTACTTACAACCCTGAGTACCGACAGCCACCTTTGGCAAATGGCAGGCGCCGATAAGCTGAAACCTTATGGCGACACGCTTCCGCTACTGCAACTCGGCAAACTCTTTGGGCAATACCCGTTTGATCTTGGCCGAAAGCCTTACGGCGAAATATTCAGCCTTTTGGCTCAAACCAAAACACAAAATGAGGTGGAAACGGAGTACCAGAAAATAAGCAGGCAGTGATCAGTGGTCAGTTTGCCAATTGAAACCCTGTTAAGTAGGCAGATGACCGCAGATTTTTATCGCTACCGTCATTCTGAACGCAGCGGAGCGAAGTTGAAGAATCTCTTATAATCCCATAAAACTTGTTGAGATTTCTCCACTACGCTGCGCTTCGGTCGAAATGACAACAGCACAAGACAAATAACCACATCCACAAATCAAACAAATAAACATTAGACATGAAAGACATAGTACGCATACTCGAGGGCATTGCTCTCAACAACAACCTCACCTATCACTATGGCAAAAAAGCAGCTTTAAACCTGCTTGATGGTTCTGCAGAGGCAGAGAATACTTACCTGCTTCACGAATTTACCAACCGCAAAAGCGAGTACAACGACAGCGGCACAATGATAATCGCGGCTAATTATGAGGGAAAATTTTTCTTGGTAAAACAAAGCGATCTGGATCAGAATTATTTTGCTGAATCTGGCGAACAGGAAACCTCAAAATACACACAGCATATAGAACCGTTACTCGAAACATTTAAAACCATTGGCAACAGCCTTGCCTGCCTGGGCATAGAAGTAAACCAGTGGGACAACATAGATGTTACTGATGCCCTCGATGCCAACATGGACGGTCTGCTTTGCAGCTATAAACTTCGCATACCGGCAAATTATGAATAGCACAACCCAAATACTGTCTACCGAATTTGAAGCGCTTAAAAACGAGCTTATCGCACGATATAACGAACTCGGTATGCGGGCATCGGGGCAATGGGCAGATAGCCTGAGTGTATCGGTATCTGAACATGGTGGAGAGATACTTCAGGAAGGCTACGGCGAGCAGTTGGAATTTGGGCGAAAGCCCGGCAAACAACCACCCAGCGAAGCGATTGAACAATGGCTAAAAGACAAAGGCATTGCAGCACGGCTGGAAAAAGACATTTCTGTAAGCAGCCTTGCGTTTCTCATTGCCCGAAAGATAGGCCGAGAAGGTTGGAACCGTAACACTCATGGCGGAACGAAACTTATAAGCAGCGTGGTTACACCTGAACGTATTCAACAGATAATAGACAAAATTGGCGAAAGCCAGCTAAACGAGTTTACCACTAAGATTTCTGACTACTTAGACACCCTGCAGGCATGATACAATTTAGTACCCCTATAGACCCCAATAAACTGCGCATGGCATACAACAACGACACACTGCGCTTTTACAGCGACAGTACCGACCCTGCCCTATATGCCGATGTTACCCTTACTCAGGTACTGACATTTATCCCGATAAACGAAGTACCGGAGGTATATTGCTCGATACGATTATATCCAAATCCGCAGGGGCAGTTTTACATTAACCTTCAGCCCTACGTTGCAGCAATAATCAATACCCGAAACTTTGAGGACACTTTGGAAACCTCTCTTGCTGTGGGAAGTGCAACATCGTTTACCTATGGTTTTAGTAACGGTACATTGCTCAACGCTTCATTAAAAATAAGTATCACCCATAAGGATGCTCCACAGGACACGATTTCAAACACGCTTACATGGTTGGCAGGTGCGCAGCAACTGGGAGAATATACCCGACTTGAAAAAACCAACCTGCTATTGCTTTCCCCTACAAAAAAAGAACAGCCTAACGAGTACTATTTTAAATACTGGCAGGGTTATCCGTTTGATGTTAGCCTGCTTAATTATTCAAGTATTTTTACCTTTAGAAGTTATACTATTTTAAATGAAACCAATGGGTTAAGTGCCACATTTCCGAAAGAAGGAAACATAACCCGCCTTGTATTTTCGGACGGGCGTACCGATGAAACATTAGAAACTATGCTTCCGCTAACCGAGGGCAGCAATAAATTAAAGATAAGCACGCTTAGTCTGCAAAAATGGGCCGTTGTAGAAAAAGTCCCTTATAAATGCGGTGTATATTTAAAATGGCTCAACGCGATGGGAGGCTACAGCTACTGGCTTTTTGAAGATACCTATTCTATTGACCGGAGCACAAAATACAATGGTGAGATAGAGCGCGATAGTGCCAATATTGAAAACAGTTTCGGGAGGACGCTTCAATTAGGCAAGGAAAGTCAGGATACCCTTAAAATTGTTGCCGAGCTGCTTACTGAAGATGAACGCCGCATTGTAGAAGGTATTTTAGACAGCCCAAAGATATACTTGTTTACAGGAAAACCCCTGTCGCAAAACAGCTACCAAAGCTGGATAGAGATTACACTTAAAACGGGTTCGGCAAGGCTTAAAAATCCTAAACAGACACTAACCAATTTTACTTTTGATATCGAGCTGCCGGTTAGATATACTCAGCGTTTGTAGGTAAAGTTTCAGAGTTGCAAAGCTACAAAGTCACAGAGTTACAGAGTTAAAAAGCAGCAGAGTTATAGCGTGTTTTACATTGCACACGAGACTTTGCCTCTTTGAAACTCTGCCACTTTGTAGCTCTGAAACTACTTCCTCACAAATACCCCCGATGCTCCTTTCGGCTCCAAACCCTGAGAAACAATAACGTTCATTTTATCGGCAGGCAGCCTTTTAAACATAACCGACGTTCTCACATCGTTAACGGTGTAATTTACTGCATAAGTACTGTCGGTACTATGTTCTTCAAAAAGGTAGTCGGCTTCATTATATTTTGTGGTTTCTACAGCCTCTTTCCAACAGGTAAAGTGTGTATTGACCCCATAATAGCAAACGTCATCATTTTTAAAAGTAAACGAAGTGGTTTGTGCAGATTTCTCCGGTACCCATTCACCATGAAGCCATGCAGGAGGATTAAATGTTTGTACTACAACGGGCATACCCTTTGTATCATCTCCTGAACATGAGAGCAATAGCACAGGGATAAGTAATACGATTAGCTTTTTCATTGCAATTTAGATTTGTCTTATGCAAATGTTAGATAACCGTTATTACATCAATGTTAACTGTATGTTGTTAATGGGTTGTTTACTATAATTTAATACCGGAGAAAAAGCAGAATATGAGCATCTGACCTCACCCCCGACCCCTCTCCAAAAGAGAGGGGAGCATAGATCCTGAAAATTTACACCCTAAAATTCACGTGAAGCTACTCCCTCTCCTTTGGAGAGGGCTGGGGTGAGGTCGGCTTCGACTAAAAATATTTCCAAAAAACAAACCAATGCTACTATACATAAACGGGCAGCTTGCCGATCTGGATGCGGGGCAGGTTATTGCCCAGACCAAACAGGTTAACGACCTGAACAGCCTTGATAACAGGCAGACCAATTATACCAATAAGTTTAAACTGCCCAAAACAGCAAACAATGTAAGGATAATGAACTTTTTAAGCCTTACGGGAAATAACTCTAATGTTCCGTATCAAAAAAACGAATGCAGCCTGTATAGTGATAATGGCGAATGCTTTGTATACAATGGCTGGGCTGTAATTACAGATGGCGGCGATGCTTATGAAGCCGTTGTGTATGACGGGATAATAGACCTTTACAAGAAGATTGAAGGTAAATCTCTCGCAGACCTCACTCTTACTGAGCTTAATCACGAAAAAAACGTAGATACCGTAATACTAAGCTGGGCAACAAATATTAACTGGAAATTTAAATATATCATTGCCGATTATAACGGTAAAACAATGAGCACCTCAAACATAGGAGGCACAGCAACACCTGCCATTAATATAGACCATATGGTGCCTTCTGTAAAAGTAGCATGGCTTTGGGATAAATTATTTACAGAAAATGGTTTCAGTTATAACGGAACCATTTTTAATTCAGAAGATTTTAATAATCTCTGGATTACATATCCTAAAGGCGTTGCCACGATAGAAAACGAAGAGCTTTTGTTTGAAAGTGAAGACTATTCTTATCAGGGTAAAATAGAAAATGCATACCGTTATGTGCGAAAATATTTTGCTGTATTTAATGACACAAAAGAATATAGCGATACTATGCGCAATATTGATAAAATTCACTTGCAGGTGCCCGAAACCGGAAGGTATAAGCTGGAAGTATCGGGAAAATTAAATACAGTAAAGGACCGGTATGATTATGCTAACAACTTAATTGAAACGAAAGATGTACCATGCAATATAATTATGGGGAAAAATGCCCAGGCAAAGAATCCGCTCACTGTTACACCATCTGAAATTATAGCCGGCAACGTTGCATCAAAAAGTGATTTTTCTAAAACGATCTTTATCAACCTCAATGAAAATGACACGATATGCCTTGACATTAGTGCAACGGAAGAAAAAAATCTTGAGGTGTTTACGATAAGTTCGGGAAGCATGCTAAACGTTAAGCTTACTAAAGTAGAACCCGGAGTTTTTGATTTTAATGCGGCATTTGCCGATTTCCCTATCCGCGATTTTTTAAATGAAGTAGTACATCGTTACGGGCTTACCATGTATAAAGATGCCTACAGCAACAGCTATACATTTCTTACCCTAAAAGAACTGTTTCAGGACTCGGCAATTATTAACTGGAGTGATAAATTTATAAAAAAGGCATCTGAAAATTATATTTACAGCAACTATGCACAGCAAAACTGGCTTCGCTACAATTACAACGAAAAAGAAAACAGCCATAACGATGGCTGCATTACTATACAAAACACTAACCTGCCGGAAAGCCGTGATGTTATAAAGTCTAAAATCTACAGTCCCGAGAAAAGCCAGGTAACGCTTTTTAACCGTAAAACCAACGTCTACAAACTTTGGGACAAGGAAATAGTAGAAAACCCGGAACCCGGAGAAGTAGCTGTAACCTATAAGGCTCTTGATAAACGATATTATTTTTTAAGACAGGAAATTAAAACCGGCCTGTATTATATAACATCAGATCTGTTACAGCAGTCAGGGATATTCAACAAAATTCCTGTAGAAGCTTTTACAAATCTTTCCTTTAGTGACATTGCAGGCAGTTATTACACACCGTTACAACAAATACTGGATAAAGCATGCATTGTTACCGCAGATCTCTATTTAAAGGATACCGATGTTATAAATTTTGACTTTAAAAAACGCTATTACATTGAGCAGCTTGGGGCAAACTTTATCGTGAATAAGATTAATAATTATATACCCGGTAAACCTGTAAAGTGTGAATTGATAAAAGTAGATAATGACATTTTTGAACCGTTCTCTATAAAGATCAACAAAATAATGGTGTCATCTTATACACTACAGGTTTATTATGAAACTACCGATCAGATTACAGGTGTTATATTAGAATATGACCCGGGCAATGAAGCATGGATATCCTTGCCATACGGCGGAACGAATCCTATTACGCTTAATCTTGAGCAGGGAAATTACAGGATACAACTAAGGGCAAATGGAAAATTATCTAACAATGTAACCGTTACAGTACCTGATATACGAACCATAAACATAGCATAATTAGAACCATTTCAAGATTTGTTTACAAAACCAAAATGGCAAAAAACATAACCATTGCAAAGCTTGATATGGACACGCAGTCGCTGGTAGACAGCATGCAAAAAACAGCAAAGCAAATAGAAGACCTGAGAGACAAACAGGAAAAACTTTCCCAAAAGGGTAAAGAAGGAACAGAACAGTTTCAGGCAAACGAAGCCGCCCTTAAAACACTTACCATAGCACAGCGTGCACAAACAACAGCACTCTCGGCACAAATTACCGAAGATGGAAAGCTGGTATCGGTTAAAAAAGCTGTAAAAGATGCCGTTAACGATGTAAACAACAGCGAGAACGACTATATAGCCAACAATAAACGCTTATTGGAACTCAAAAAGCAGTTGAACAGCAATGACGATGATTATGAAAAAAGGCTCGCGTCTATTAATGGCAAGATGCAGGAAAACAACATCTGGTTGGAAGAAAACGGATCGGCACATGCCAAGCTTATTACCACAATGAACGATTACAAACAGCAGGTAGCCGATTCATTTAACGAAATAAACATTTTTAACGGTGGCCTTGGCGGACTTATAAGCCGCGCGCAGGAAGCAGGTGGTGTTGTGCCCTTGCTAAAAGGTGCCTTTGAAGGCATGGGCAGCGGGATTGTAGGCATGACAAAAGCTGCCTGGGGTTTTGTAGCCAATCCCATCGGAGCTATTATTACTGCCATTGTATTAGCGGTGCAGCTTGGTATTGCAGTGTTTAAAAACTTTACGCCAATAGTTGAAAAAGTAGAACAGGTAATGGCTGCCGTAGGTGCTGTTGTTGAAACAGTTAAAAATGCCTTCATCGGTTTATTTACGGGAGATGCCGCAAATTTTTTCAGCAATATTACCACTGGTGCTGCCGAAGCGGCAAATTCGGCAATGCAGCTTAAAGCGGCACAGCAGGAACTTCAAAAACAAATGGAGCTTCAGGAAGTTGCAAACGAAAAGGCAAAGAACAGCATTGATGAATTTACAGCCGCATCGGAAGACCAGACAAAATCGGAAGAGGAAAGGCTTAATGCATTGGCACAGGCAACGAAACTGGAAACAGATAATTTTAATGAACGCAAAAAGATCGCTGAAGAAACCTACAGGATTGCCGCAGAACAATTGGGCAACGGCAAGAACCTTACAAAACAGGAACTTGCCAACCTTAAAGACAAAGGTTATGCGTATGCACAGGAGCTTATGGCGAGAAAATCTATAACCAAAGAGGAACTGGAAGACCTAAAAAAAGCACAGGTTGAAAGGGAAAAAATATATGGTGAAGGTAAAGAGCTAAGCAGAAGACAGGCAGATGATGCAAAGAAGATACATGAAGAGCTAAAAGCCCAAAGGGATGCAGAAGTTAAGGAACAACGTGAAAAGAATAAAAAAATAGCAGAAGATGCCATAAATCATCAGAAACAACTGCTGGATCTCTACATTGCCCAAAATGAAGGCAAAACAAAAACGCTGGCAGAACAGCTTAAATATGAAGAAGAAATCTCTGCAAAATCTAAGGCTATTCTTGACAGGGAGCTCAAAGCTAAAAAGATATCGCATACAGAATACGAAACTGCTATAGAAAACCTTAAGAAGGAAAAGGCAGCAAATATAGCCAGTGCAACTATAGAACATGCCAAAGCAGAGACAGATCTTTGGCTAAAAACGCACCAGTCTAAAATAACTTCTGAGACAATACTAACACAGGAGCTGGCAGATGAAGAAAAGAAAAGGCTTTTAGACGTAAAGGAAAGAACCATTTCAGAACTTCAGATTGAAACAGGACTTAATGTTGAAAAGGTACAGGAAAAGCGAAAAAACAATCAGGAACTTACTACCGAGGAACTTAAGCTATTGAGCCAGCTTACAGACATAAACAATCAATATACATCTAACTTAAATGATGTTGACAAAAAGCTAAAAGACACGGAAGAAGCTGCAAAAATTAAAAAAGTACAGGACAGGCAGGCGCAGTACGACAGTGATATGACAGCGGCGGAGGGTAACTATCAACTCCAAAAGCAAATTGAAGAAAAACGTCATACCGATGAAGTAGCCAGCCTTAAAGATAGAAGAGATCAGGGCCTCATTACCCAACAGGAGTACGATGTTCTCATGGAAGAAGAAACTAAAAAAACTGTAGCAAACACTGCCTCCATAAACAAAGCGGCTATGGATAATAAGCTTGAGCTTGCAAATCAAACCTTTGGCAATCTTGCCACGATAATGGGCAAAGAGAGTGCCGCAGGTAAGGCAATGGCAGTCGCTCAGGCAACTATAGACACGTATAAATCGGCAGTCGCTGCCTATAGTGCCATGTCAGGAATTCCTATAGTAGGTCCGGCATTAGGTGCAGTAGCAGCGGGAGCAGCTGTAGCTGCCGGTATTGCCAATGTTAAGAAGATCACATCAACCAAACCTCCAAAAGCAGAAAAAGGAGCGTTGTTCAATATTGGGGGTAACAGGCACAGTGCTGGCGGTACTATGTTTACAGGCGCAGACGGTACGCAGTTTGAAGCCGAACAGGGCGAACTCATTGGGGTTATGAACCGCAATGCAGCACGTCATTTTATGGCATTCAACAATGCGTTTCCGGCAAGTGGAACATCGGCACCAAATTATTTTTCAGGTGGGGGAATCGTGTCGCGCGAAATTGCACAGCAAACACTTAATACAGACGAACTGGCTATGAAAATTGCTCAGGCGAACAGTATGTTGCCTACTCCTGTAGTATCAGTTCAGGATATTGTTACTGAGGGCAACAGCTATGTAAGGGTCAGGGACGCGGCTAATTTTTAAATAAAAGCTGTCTTAAAACAACCTAAAATCGTTTTAAGACAGCCCTATTGATCTATTATTGTCCAACAATATTAAAATACTTAAAGACACCTTTAATTAAAGAACCGTCTTTAATATTTTTTTCGACATTACCCGCCTTAACACTAATAATCTCATTATTAGTTAGCTTGTTGCACTCTTCGGCTGTCAGATAAAATTTTGCTTTAAAATATATTGTATTGCCACTTTGGTACTTTTCTAATACCGCTTCAGGTTTTTCAATTTTAGAATTATCCTTAAATGTAATTGTTGCTCCTTCTCCGGGACTATCACTGTAAGGTCTGTTTATATAGCCGCTAAAAACAGTGCCTGAAGGCATTTTGAACGATTTAAATTCGATAGATTCCATGTTTTTTGTCTGGGTAACATGAACACCTTCAATTAAATCACGTTTTACATAATCTTTATAAAAATCACTAGGTACTTCCAATCCCCCAACAACTTCAAAAGGGAATGATGCTGATTGTTGAGGATTATATTTATAGTACAAATTACCTGTTTCTGCGTTTTCTAAAAGAAGTTTGTAAAGATTTTCCTTTAATGCCGTTACAAACGGTTGTATAGATACTACTTTAAACTCTTTGCCTACCAGTTCATTTACAGGAGTACCGTTTCCTGATTTTTTGTATATTTTCTCAAGGGCAGCATCTTTATAAAAACCATAATAACCCATTTTGCTACGAACCTCACTATCAAAAGGTGTAACTTTAATCGTCTTTCCTTTAAGAAGTTCTACTCTTTCTCCCGGAAAATTTTGTGCAAAACTGTTAAGGCTTAACAATAAAGCAAGTAATAACATGATTTTTTTCATGGCGTATAAATAATTTAAATGGTTTATAATGCTGCAAATATATAAAAAATATAATCCGACAATATTTCTTACATAAAAAATAGTTTTGAACACTTTAAATCATATACTCAATGGCTGGAAGAACTATATAGACAAAAGCGAAGTAACCGAAAACATTGCGAAACAACGTGCAGCAATTTGCGTTACCTGCCCCCATGCTAAACACGGTAAACTACTTGCCTTTGTAAAAGACAGCCTTAAAGAAGTTCAAGGCCATTATTGCGCCTTGTGCCACTGCCCCCTAAGCGCAAAAGTGCGCTCTACAGATATTTGTCCTGAAAATAAATGGTAAATGAACCGTTATGAAACGATAACAAGCCTGGGCGAAAACTTTATAAAGCTTATGGGCAAAAGCATAATACCTGTGCATATACTGGACTGGAAAGTATATTATGAAGCTTACCAGAAACAAACCGAACTATTACTTAAAGAATATGGCAAACCCAAAAAAACATGGGCTGCCGGCATGGTTGCCGAAGAATATAAAATTAGCGAGCGCACAATGTTTAATGTAATTGCCTTTATGGAAGGGAGTTAGTACTTTCCTGCTTTAAACCAATCTTCTATATCAGTACTGGTTTTAGGGCTTTTGTGTTTCTTCTTATATTTTTCAACCTCATCAGGTTCGAGATCAGCGATATCATCCTCATATTCCTTTATGTCTTCAAGCATTTTTTTGTGTGCATACACATACGGATTTTTACTGTAAGGATTGGCCTTTTTCTTTGCCTTTGGCTTTTTACTGTTGCCTATGTATGTAGTTAAGAAACCAAGGCACATAATTATAAACACGATGCCTATAATTATGAGATTTGCTGCATTTATAAAATATTTCATAGTTTATTCGTCGTCTTCGTCATCATATATTGCGCTAACCGCCACTTCTCTTTTTAAGAAATGAGGTTCATATCCGTTCTCTGAGCACCATACAACATACTGTGCATAAAAAGCCTCATTTTCAAAAAAAGGGGTTTGTTTTTCGGGCTTTACGTTTTTAAGCCTTTCCATAATCGGCTTGTAAATAAAGAACTGCATAATCAGTGCGGCTACAATAACGGCTATTAGTGACCCACCAAGATAAAGGAACATTTCGCTGCCGGTATCTGTAGCTTTCAGGGCAATAACCTGATAAATAAAGGCTTTTACAGTCATAAATTAAAAATGGTTTTTGCTGCGAATATAATAAACATTACAGATTATTCTCCTATTGTATTGCTTTGGCGGAGTGTAGGCATATTTTCAAGTTCCGGCGGAAAGATTTTGTCCTTGTTGTAATTGCGCACAACAGCCCTAAGCCTTCCTTTTTCGTCGGCACTGCCTATAAGCAGCTCAAACCTGCCGTCTTTGCTGTAATCGTTATCATATTCATAAGCACCGTACGATTCTCCTGTTTCTTCGTCTTCAGGCACTTCACCTGCTAAAAGAAAACCTGTTCCCAGGTGAGCATTACCGTTAGATGAATAAGTAACTTTTTCGCCAACGTGTACGCTGAATATATAATGTACCGAGGTATAATTAATCTTAGTTACGGTAAGGCTGTACTGATGATCTTTATTATTAGCTGTAAACTCATACGCCTTATCCATTTGTAATTCCGATGGAAAATGTATGGTGTCGTTATCCATTTGAATATAGTCGTCAATAACTTTAATGGAGCTAATAGATGTATCGCCAAAATTCTCGATAGCTTTAATAAACGAGGGGGCGTATTTTGACCTGTCTTTTATGTAAACCTTGGTTTTGGCATTCGCCGAAGTAACAGCGGTAGTATCTGCTTTCGTGGTTGATTTTACAGTTGTGGTTTCATCCTTTTTACAGCTTATGAACAGAAGGATAGTAAGGACGGTTAAGAGGTGTTTCATTTTGGTTTTATAACTTAATTTTTCTGCATTAATTCTGTATTATCTACCCACATGGCAAAATATGGGTTTGGGCTGTCTTTGCGTTTTAGCATTATAAGGAACGGTTTGTTGAAATGCAGTTTTTTGGGATGGGGCTTTAAATTAGTGTCTTCTGATTCCTCAGTTGTAGTTACTAATTCTGCTTCACTTTCAATTTCAGCACCTGTCTCATCAAGTATAAAAGCTGTTCGCTGCCATGCTTTTTCTACTGTAAATTCTTTGTCTTTTATTTTAAAAACATTCCCTAAAAGGCTTTTATAACTATTTTCAATATTAAATTTAAACTTGGGCACTAAAAGTTCATCCTCATCATCTATAACATGATATTTCCAGGAGTTGTCATATATTTTTCTTTCTGACTTACCAATCTTAATCATTTTTTCAACAGCATTAAATCCGTCTTGCATAGTATTGGGCTGCACTGGGCATCGATACAGAATAATTTCATGTGCCTCATCACGTGGAAAAAATTTCAACACAAAGTTTTCATCATCTTTATAATACAAAATGGATATCGATCCGAATAAATCATAATCAGATTTCATAAATCCAAAAGCCTTTACTTTTTCGCCTTTAAACTTCAATTTATCATCATAACTATTCAGTTTAACCGCCAGAGGAAGCGATTTGCTGAATTCCGCAGATGCAGATACTGTTCCATTTTTTCTATCAATCCCTCCAATTGCTTCATATTCACCTTCGCTTAAAGTATTTTTAAACGATTCTGAATCATTAAGCATTTTTAGATTAGCATATTTTGCATCAATATTTAGATCACTCTCTGCAGAATTTTTTATTTGCTGCCAGGCTAAAAGCATTGACACACTATAAACGGAGTTCTTCCCCTCATGTAATTTGTTTGCAGGTGTAGCTACAAAGTTTGTTTGTTTATACTCCGATAGTTTTTTAACTTCGGGGAAATCACGTTCTCCTGCACACCCCACCATTAATAATAATAGTGAGAGAAAAAGTATATGTTTCATTTGATTGAATTGGTATTCAAATATAGCAATTTTCTTACGCTACAAAAACTCCACTGCAAAACCCGTTGCAGTAAACACTTAAAAACCCGCCGTACCTTTGTACTGTAATTAATTAAAAGGATTTAATGATTGAAACATTTAAAAATTCAGTACTGAAACCTAAATGCAATTAACACCAAATACTTTAATTGATTTCCGGAAATCAATCTTTTAATCCTTCAATAATTCAATTTTTCTTCTAAAGAGTTTGTCATCCTGAGGCACGAAGGATCTCATCAAATTCCATTGAAATACTAAAGAGATTTGCTTCGCCAGTCGGCTTTCAGCCTCGTGCTTCGACTCCGTTTCCGTTTATCCCGCGTAGCGGGACTCAAAATGACAGAGCTCCTAATCATTAAATCTTTCAATCTTCAATCTTTCAATCATATCTAAGATGAATGACAGGAAACATTTATATCTCCGGCCAGATAGGCACTTTTGACGGTGTTACAGGCGTAGAGCTTATTGATGTGATAGGCCAGGTAAAAAAACAGCCACAGGCCACCGCGTTCAACGTGCACATTAATAGCGAAGGCGGACTGGTAGATGTGGGTTTCGACATTTACCATTACCTCAAATCGCTTGGCAAGCCCGTTACCACCATAGGCAGCGGAATCGTAGCCAGCATAGCCACTGTAATTTTTATGGCAGGCACAAAAAGGCAGATACGTGAAAATACACCATTTATGATTCACCTGCCGTGGGGCGGTTCAATGGGCACTGCCGATGAACTGGAACACTTTGCCGACCAGCTTCGCGCCATAGAAAAAAAAATGGTAGGCTTTTACACCAAAGCTCTAAGTATTGAAGAACAGGCAATCATGCCACTTCTTAAAAATGAAACATGGCTCACGGGCAAACAACTCAATGCCCTGGGCTTTACCACTACCCCGCAGCAGGTTAAGGCTGTAGCAAAAGCTTTCATAAAACCCAAAACAACCCCTATGAACGGATCGTTTACAGAGAAAGACAGGCACTGGATGGAAAGCCTGTCTGAGAAAGTGCTTGGCAAGTTCAAACACCACAACATGTTTAACAAGGTAATTCAGGATGCCACAGGTGCCGAACTCGATTTTACCGACCTGGCTGATGATGCCGTAATCGAAATTGGAGCAACCGCAACTGTTGATGGCAAACCTGCCGAAGGCGAATACCTGTTACCAGATGGCTTTACTTATGTATTTACCGCAGGTGAACTGACTGAGATTATTGAACCTGAAGAAGACACTGAAGAAGCTGCGGCACTTCGCAACGAAAACAAAGCCCTCAGAAAACAGCTTACTGCTATAAAAAGCGAAGTGCTTGCGTTGAAAAGACAGGTAACATCAAACTTTAGCGTAGATGGCAAAAAAGCAACGTATCGCAAAGCAGTCGAAGGCGACAAGCTTGCAGGAATGAAAGAATATTTAAACTCTAAAAACAGAAAATAATGGCTCTTATAAACGCAGACGCTCTAACACTTAATGCCCGTGAGGCCGAAACGGTAAGCGAGGTAATTTTTAAAAGGGTTTATAACGACTCTGACATTGCAGAATACCATGAGATTGAAACGGGTATAGATGTAAAAACACAAATTGCCTTTGCAGGAAGATTAGGATTGTTAGGTAAAAAAGCATCGGGATGCACGCCAAGCGAAGCGGGTGGTTTTGAACTGACAGAGAAATTCTGGACGCCCGTACTGGAAGACTTCCGCATCAAGCACTGCCAGGCAGATATGCCTGCCCTGCTTAAACTGTTCAGAAAATCGCAACGGATCAACCCCGACTTTTTTGATGCTGTAGGCACACAGGAGTTTGGTGTGATCATATCGGCTGTAGAAACGGCAATGCTTGAGAACATGCACCGCAAGATATGGTTTAACGACACTGCTGCCGAAACCATTGCCGATGGCGGGGTGTTTAAAAACGGAACTGATCTTGGCTATTTTGATTCTTTCGACGGTTTATTCAAACAGATCTATACCGAGGTGCCAAGCAATGCTGCTAACCGTATAGCTATTTCGGCGAATGCCGGAACATCATACGCAGGTCAGGTACTTGCCGAAGATGCAGCTCTTGCCGTCTTTGAAAAAATGGTTACTGCTGCCGATGAACGCCTTGTTGCTGCCGAAGACAGTTTCATCCTTGCTACACGTTCCCTTGCCGATAACTACCGCGCAACACTTCGTAACAGGAACTTAGGTTCAGGTTTCCTTGAAGTGGTGGAAGAAGGCCGCCCAAAACTTTACTTTGACGGAATTGAAGTAAAAGTTCGCTACGACTGGGATCGTTATATTAAATCGTACCAGGACAACGGTACAAAATGGAACCTTCCGCACAGGGCAGTATTCACTACTAAGAGCAACATCCCCGTGGGTACATTAAGCGAAGAAGACCTTACCAAACTGGACGTCTTTTACGACAAAACCCTTAAAACAAACATTATGGATGCCGCTTACACCATTGATGCCAAACATCTTGAAAGCTATATGACGGTGGCAGCATATTAATGGTTTCTAACTCAAACCGAAATGGAACGCTGATGAGACGGATTAAGCGGATTGTCGCAGATTCAGCAGAGTAAGCCTTCCCCTCTTTGGAGGGGTGGCTGAAAGCCGGGGTGGTTATCAATATTAAGAAACTTCCTTAAGGACACCCACTTCCTTTACAGCTAAGCGATTACGAATCACATCTGAGTGAAGCTTCTCCCTCTCCTTTGGAGAGGGTTGGGGTGAGGCCAAATAACCAAATACTCGAATAACAAATCAACAATACTTGTCACAAAACAAAAACAACATGCCAGTAGATTGCACAGGAAACTTAACCGCAGATATCTTATTTGATTGCTCTAACGCACCGGTGGGTGGTATAGAACAAAACGTAATTCTTATCGCTAAAGACGATATAGATGTAGTAAACACCACAACAGATGCCACAAACCGAGTACTCGTAACGAACCTTCAGCTTAAACCGGGTAAGACAGGACACCTGTTAAGCGGTGTAAAGCAGAGTAATGGCAAAGCGTGGGAATTGGTTAAAAAGGAAAATGCTCCCGACAAATTTAAACACACTTTTAGCGGTGTGATCTTTAACCCAAGTGCTGCCAACAAACAACAGGCAGATGGCCTTGCCAAAGGCGCTAAATATGTAGCGGTTGTAGAGCAGGTTTGGAAAGGTGGCGACAGCAAAGATGCCTTTGAGATTCTCGGACTTACTTCCGGCCTTGAGCTGATGACAATGACCAACAACTCTAAAGAAAATGATAACATGATTATGTTTGAGTTGGCTTCTACCGATGGTTTTGAAGAAACCACTATGCCACGCACACTGCTTGATGTAGATTATGCTGCTACAAAAACGGCCTTTAGCAACAAATTTGCACAGGCTGCATCATAACATGGATTTTTCCTCTATGGATATTGCCACCGTTACCCGTAGCATTACGGGTAGCGGTGAGCGCTATCTGGAGCTGTTCTTAAAAGAATATACCTCCATTTTTAAGGAGAAGGTAAATCCCTCCTGCCCTAAATGTTTAACCGAATACCTCAACAGGTATAAAAATCATTTTAAAGCCATGGCAAATACATGTAACTACAGGCTGCACGCCAAATATGAGAACATTCCGCTGGAATTTGGCTCGCCAATACTCGTCAATAACGGCAACATAACCGACGAATATGCCCAAAAGCTTTTAGCCCACAACAACGGAGAGCGCTATTTCGCACAATTTCCAAAAATGGCAAAAGCACAAGCATCAAAATCTAAAAAGACTGGTACGGCATCCGCCAAAGATATTTCTACCAATGAATCTGCCCAATGAAAACACTGCTTATAGATGTCTGGAAAAGGCTCACGCCGTGGAGTAAGTCGGCAGACGTGTATGCCAATGACACTGACAACGCTTACCCTGAGCGTATGGACAGGCTGATAAACAATAGTGTTACGGCAAAGTCGGCAGCCAGCATCATGGTGCAGTACCTCATTGGTAAAGGTTATGGTTTAGAAAACGACAGCCTTATCATCAATAAAGAGAAAAACCTGAAACTGATAGATTTTGCCGACGATATAGCCGACGATCTTGTAAAACAACGCGGTGTATTTATTCATGTTAACTGGAATGCACTATATCAGATATGCGACTTTAGCGTAATCCCATTTGAATGGTGCAGAATTGGAAGAACCGATAGTAACGATTATGCCGGAAAGATTGCCGTTTGTAAAGAATGGTTAAAGCCAAAGAAAGCCGATATTCAGCTGATTGATGTTTTTAATCCGCGCAAAAAAGTGATTGATGCACAAGTAGAAAAAGCCGGAGGATGGGAACATTATAAAGGACAGGTACTCTATGTAAATATGGACACTAAGCTATTGTATCCCCTATCGCGTATTGATTCAGTTGCCGAAGATTGCGATAGCGAGGCACAGGCATCAGTTTATAAAAACAGGCTGCTACGAAAAGGTTTTTTTGGCAATACACTTGTTGTTACACGTCCGCTTGTAGGTGAAGGCCTTGACAGCAAAGCATTACTGGATGCCGAAAGCGAAAGAGAACAGTTTCAGAAAGCTATTAAAGAAAGCCTTGGAGCCGAAAATACAGGTGGTGTTTTATGCCTGGAAATGGATTTTGCAGGTGAGAAACTGGAAGATGCTATTTTGATAAAACAAATTGAAAGTAAGATAGACGACAAGCTCTTTGATTATACCGAAACAAGCGTTCGCGAAAATATATTGGTAGCATTCAACAATCTGCCTTCAGGATTAGTTAAAACAAACGAATCATCGCTGTTTGGCAATTCGGGTGAAGCTATTCGCGAAATGAAACGTACGTATTGGGAAAACACCACTAAAGAGCGTAGTTTACTTACTTCTGTCATCAATCAGCTACTTGCCCGTTCGCAGGATTTTTCAAGCCTTACTGTAGAACCCCTCAAACTTATTGAAGATGCAGCCATTGATAACCCGCAATGATATCGCTAAATACAGGCAGATAGCCAAAACATCTAACGATGCCAAGCTCAACGAAATGATTCTTGATGCACAAATGCTCGATCTTCAGCCACTTATCGGCGAAAGCCTGTACAATAAACTACTTGCCACTCCCGAAGAATATCAGGATTTACTTGAAGGTGATGTTTATGACGCAGAAGGTATTGGTTATACCAATTACGGACTTAAAATGGTATTGGCCTATTTTACGTATGCAAGGCATATCATGTTTTCATCGGTCACAGACACAGCCTATTCGGTAGTAGAAAAGCTCAATGATAGCAGCCGCCCGGCAGATGCTTCCTCCAAAAAAACAATTTACAACCTGAACCGCGATGCGGCTTTCCAAATTTGGGAAAATGTAAAAAAATACCTCATCAGGACATATCACCCTGACTTTACAAACTGTCAGAAAACAATTTCTACAGGTTTAAGATTCAAAAAAATAGTATAGCATGAACTTTATCAATTCGCTAAACGACAAGTATTTCACATTAAATGGTGTACAGTATTTCAGGAACTATGTATCAGCAGTTCATGGCGATAAAATAGAACTTTATAACTGCTATGAGCGAAAAGATGTGCTGATTCCCTTAACTGGTTTTTCTAACTTTATGGTTAACGGATCTGTATATTTATCTGCCGATGAATTACAGGCTGAATTACTGGATGTAACTTATTCCAGATTAACCATTGGAGACAGTTCCTCCATAGACCAAAACAACGAAACGAGGGTAATTAGTGTAGGTACTATTGTAGTTCCGGAGTCGGGTTATCTTCCACTTCCGTTAACTACCACTATTGCAAACAAACTCAACGAGACACCTGTAACCATTACTGCGAAACAAACACCAGTAGTAATTACCGCTAAGCTTCAGAGTGTTCCGGGAATAGTTAAGTATACTTCAAAACTGCTCAAGTATCTTTTTAAACCCGGTAAGGGCAATTGGGGATTGGATGGCACTTCAATAACTCCGGCACATTTTGAGCTTATAAGTACCGAAAATTATCTTGTGCAGGATTTACTGAGTGAGCCTAATGCGATTATAGAAAATCTTGGAAGTGTACCAGATGGGGATTTTGTGGCTACAGCCAATGAAAGACTTTGGGATTTTGCCGACTCAGACATGCCAACAGAAGTAGGTATAAAAACCTATTACTTTAGTTATGAAACAGATAGTGTTTTATACTTCGCTCAATTTATAGGAACTCCGGGTATTTATGGCGATATGGCAAGTAAGAAATTTAAACTTGAAGATTTCACTTCCAGTACAGACACACGGGTTACAGAAGTTCCAAACCTTGAACAGGTACTAGCGGAAGGCGGAAATACAAACATCTCTCAACTGACAAATAATGGTGATGGTACATCTCCCTATACTACCGAAGCTAACCTGAACGGATTAAGTATAAGTGTTAATCAGGCAGCTGCCGAAATGTATTTTAAAAATAAAGAGGGAGTAACGCTCTCTACCGTTAGCCTTGGTTTTCTTAACAATGAAGGCACTACTTTTTATTATAATGAGGCTAGTCAAAAATTACAGTTAAAGAACGATTCAGATGAAATACTAAGTGAAATACCTGTAAACGCGTTTGTTTCTAATTTAATGCAATCGGTAGAATTTAATACAGCACTGCCATCAAAATTAGAATTTAAAGACGCTACAGGTAACGTCGTTGATTCAGTAGAAATTACAATCAGTAATGTATTGGGTCTTCAGGCGGCATTGAATGAGAAAGCTTCCCTTGTTTCACCGTCTTTTTCAGGAATACCAACAGCACCAACGGCAGCCACAGGTACTAATACAACACAGGTTGCAACAACTGCTTTTGTTACATCTGCTTTAGTAACAAAATTAGATAAGCCTACAAATTTAATACCTACCGGAGCTCATTATGTAAATGGAGCTAATCAATGGGTATTATTTGCGACATCAGTAAACAGTTCAACAATAGATACTATAAATGTTGGTACGACAACACCAATAGCTATAGGTGTTACCTATGCTACAGCAATTAATAGCTTACAAAATCAGATTAATTTAAAAGCTCCATTATTATCACCATCATTTTCTGGTACACCAATAGCCCCAACTGCAGTAGCGGGCACTAATACAACTCAAGTAGCAACAACTGCTTTTGTAACAGGAGCAGTAGCCACAGCTAATACAAATGTTATAAAACAAGGCGGTAATAGTTTTGGTACGGATGTAACCATAAAGTCAAATGATGGTTATAGTGTAAGATTACAAGGACCTTCGAATGTTATATTAGTTAATAATGATGGAACTAATACATTAGCAGGTGTGACGACATTCACAAACAATGTTTTAATTCAACAAGGCTTAGGAAATATAATTGGGGGTGTAGGAGGGGGAAGTATAGCTTTCGGAAATAATACAAATTCTTCCGTAAGTTTTGAAAGTAGAGCAACTGCATTGGGAACGATTGGATTTATTTTTTCTGCAACTAATCTATTAACAGGAGATATAGTAAACTGGACAAGATTAGGTACTGGAATTTCAGCAGGAATCAGAAATGATGGTAGAACTTATGGATTACCAGGTATATTATCTAATGATTATTATACTGTGGGACAAGCAGCAACTGCACTTGCAGGAAAAGCAGATGTATTTTCATTAAAAAATATCGGCGGTCAGAGTTTGTTCGGATCTGGTAATTTAACAGAAGTTCAAAATTCACTCATTTCTTCAACTACATTAGCGCCATCGGTTACTGCTGTAAATACGGCTTTAGCTTTAAAAGCAGACGAAAATAATGCAGTACATATATCAGGAGCTGCCGAAATAATAACCAGTGCTAAAACATTCACTCAACCAATAGCTTATACAAACACAAACTTTGACAGTAGCCTTAGTGAATTTGTAACTATTAAAAACAAAATAACGACAGCTACAGGGTGGGCAAGAGGTTTAAAAGTTACAAATAATGCAGATATTAACTTTGCTGAATTTGGTGTTTATGGAATTAATCAGTCTCTGAACTATGCCTATATAGGTATAGGGGCGAATCCGGCTACTTCGTCTCCTATATTTCGGGTAACAGCGACGGGCATTGGTATTGGATTATCCGGGACAAACTTACCGGCAACAGGGGCCGTTTTAGATGTAAACGGAATAACCAGAATAAACACAACTGCAGGCACACAGGGATTGATCGTTACTAGAGGCGGAAATGAAGGCTTAGAAATTACCCCAACAACTGCAGGTAACGGAACAATTACAGTAGCTAATTATGATAGAACCGGATTAGCCTATAAACCTTTAGTATTAGCCGGTTCAAAAATAATAACTAATCAGGGAAATGTAATATTAGAAACCGGAAATTTAAATCCAACTGATACAGGCGAAAAATTGCAGGTAAATGGTACTTCTTACTTTGATGGAAATTCAGGCTTTGGAATACATACACCCTTAGCTCCATTACATAGCTATAACAAAGTTTCAGCAACTTCAGGATATGCAGGTGTATTTTCTTCTTTAAGAGGAGGTGTCGGAATCTTTAGTAGCTCAGCTACTGCTACAGATTATCTTTTAACCGTAGGAACAGCAAGTAATCCATCGGCCGGTTCAGGTGTCACACAAAGATTTAATGTTTTGGCTAACGGTAATGTAATAATAAATAACGCTACAGATACAAATGAAAAGTTTCAGGTTACAGGAGATGGCAAATTTACTACTAATTTAAAAACGCCACGATTGGAATTTCCTTTTGATGCAGCGCAAACTGCATCACGTGCCTGGGCACAAAGGAATGATTATTCGGTTAAAGGTGATTTTGTATTAGGAACATTTTCAGATCAGACAAACGTAACTTTTGTTCCAAGATTTTATGTTAAACCCACAGGTGAAGTTGGCATCAATAGTACAAACCCTACTAAAACATTGTACGTTGCCGGAACCGGAGAATATACCGGGCAATTAACTATTCCTGATGGTACCGGGGCAAAGAGTGCTGTTACTTTGGATCAGTTAAATGCCAGTGTAAGGTCATATAAAGTTTATACCGCTCTTATTCAACAATCAAGCACTAATGCTCCTACAGTTACAGTGCTTGAAAACACTTTGGGAGGTACTCCTGCATGGGCCTATACTTCTGTTGGTTCTTACACATGCGTTTTAACAGGAGCATTTCCATTTAATAAAACTACAGCAGTACTTTATGGCTACAATGCTACTGTATCTACATCTAACATGCAATATAGATCAAGAAGATCTGATGATAATACAATAGCAATTGTTACAAATTTAGGCAACTCTACTACGGACGGCATGTTAAGTTCGGGTTCAGTTATTGAAATAAGAGTTTATAACTAAAATAATATGAAATTATCAACCATCTCAAAACAACTTGAAAAACCGCTTATGATAATAAACGGGGTTTCTATAAAACCAATCGCTACTATTGCATGTCTACCTGTTGCAATACCTCCTGCCACGAGCACACCTCTTAAAGCACTTATTCTTTTAGGCGTGTTCTTTGCTATGGATTTTATAACCGGAATAGGAGCTAGCTATGTAGAATCTAAAAAATCCACAACATCCGCTTACAGGACAAATAATAATTATTTTTTAACCTCATCTAAATTCAGATTATCAATAGTAAAATTCATAACCTATGGATTAGCTGTAATCACAGCACGAAGTATAGAATGGGCATTTATACCAGGAGAATTTTCTCCGAATGACAACTTAAATAAAATGACCTTAACAACGATAGTTATTGGGATTTGTTGTGGTATAGAAATTTATTCCATCTTCTTTGAAAACATTAAACGAATGGGATTTGACATCATTCAAAAAATAAAAACTATTAGTAAAGAGGGCTGGAGATTTTATAAATATCTAAAAAATGAGAGGACAGAAGATAATTGATATAGCTTGCGCAGAACTTGGTCAAACAGAATCACCCAAAAGCAGTAATAAAACGAAATATGGAAAATGGTTTGGATTAGATGGTGTCGCCTGGTGTGGAATCTTTTGTAGTTGGGCTTATGCCCAAGCGGGTGTGTCACTTGGTAATATCGGATTTAAAAAAGGTTTTGCAGGGTGTCAAACAGCGGTTCATCATTTTAAAGCTTCAGGAGAAGTAACCATAAATCCTCAAACAGGAGATATTGTATTCTTTGATTGGAATGAAGATGGTCGTTACAATCACGTAGGCATTTTTAAAGCCTGGAAGATTAAAAATAAAGAGTTCTTTACTATTGAAGGAAATACTTCATTAACAAATCAAAGTAACGGCGGAGAGGTAATGTTACGTATCAGATCTGTTAAAAATGTGATATTTGTCCATCCAAAAGTTTTAGATAAATAGAAAAGTTGCCATATACTGTCTAATGGTGCTGTATCTGTGCTTTCAGCCGGTACAGCAGGAGGATTTCTTATGGCAGGGTAAATTAATTAAATACTTCCCTAAGAACTTCAAGAGATTTTGGCCTTCTAAATCCATCAAGATGGAAGGCATAATAATCAAGCAGTATTTTTAACAGTGCCTGCCTTTCGCTTACGTGGAAGGCTTTGGTGCTGTTATCAAATTTTAAAGGCATCAGCCTGCGAAGTAACTGCGTATCTTCAACTGAAAGACAGCTTGTAGAAGCGTAGGGAACAAAAACACCTCCCGTCATTTCAAAAAAGCTGTAATCGTTATTAGATACATCAGGATAAAAGCCTAAAAACTTAGTAACTTCAAGCAGTAGTATAAGATGAAAATTTGCAGCTTCATCATGACTGTCAAGCCATAACAAAGCCGTTTCGAGAAAAGAATACAAATTACTGTTCTTTTCTTCTTCTTTTATACAATGATGAAGCATTTCTGACACAAAAATGGCAATTGTAGTCTTTAAAATATCTGTATTTAAGGTAAAATAAGGATATGCCATCCTTACCTCTTTAAAATATTCAAGCGTCCCTTTATTTTTGTGGGAAGCTTCTATCTCAAGAATGTTTAACGGACGAAAATATACCGTTTTTTGGCTGCTCTTTTTTGAAGAGAATGCATCGCGCACGTAGTAAGACTTGAGTCCGTCAGATTCCGTAAAGCATTTCACTATAAGGCTTTTATCCTGATAGCGTAATGCACTTAACACTATGGCCTTAGTTTTTACAAGCATTCTTATTTTTGAAAATTGGTAATTATCGTATTATCATTACCTTTTTAACCTTAGTTTCGGTACCATCCTCTGACGATATAAATATCATGTAAACACCTGACGCTACCTTATATTTACCAAAGGCTGTGGTGTCCCATAAAACGGTACCACCTTCAGATGTTGTTTCAAAGACAAGATTGCCTTCTATATCTGTAATCTTTACATTTGCTTTGTCCAGTAATGCACTTATATTTACGTTACCTTCAAATTCAGGGCGTACAGGATTAGGAAAAACATATACTTTGCTAAGATCATCGGCTGCTTCCGTCGAAGTACCCCTATAAGAAACCATTCCTTTGTCAGTAGCAAAGAAAACCTCTCCGGTAACATTATCTACTTCAATGTCATTTATAATATCGCTTGGCAGGGGTGAATTTTGTTTTGTAAAATGAAATAATGTCTGCTGTCCATCGGGCGATACAAGAAATGCTCCTGCGCCTCCGGTAGCTATCCATTTATTATTTCCTCCATCTACAACAATATCTGTAATACCCTGTTCGTACATAAGTTCCTGGGCAAGTCCGTCCTCAAGAATAATTATAGGGTTTGTAGTAAGTGATGTCTCGGTAGTAAATCGATCTATACCCGGTAAAATCCTAAGACCTTTGTTTGTACCTATCCAAAGCCTATTATTATTATCTATAGCAACACAGGTTGCGCTAAAAGACGGCAAATTACCATTATTACCTTCTGTAATTATGATTTTTTTATTGTCGAGAGCTTCATTGAAAGCTAAAACGCCATTAAAATTTGTAGGTATCCATTTAGTCCCGTTCTTATCAATAACCATTTTTGCATAATCATTACCAACAAAATCTTCTATTACGCCTTTAACGGTATAAGAACTCCAGGCTGTACTGTTACCTGAAGCCTTCAGCTGTTTTATAGGTTTTTCTGTTCTGGTATTGGTCATCCACAAACTGCCTTCTTTATCAAAAGCAAGACTGTTTATTCTTATGCTTGGAGGGCTTTCGGCCGGTTGCAAATTTCCGTTTGTATTTTGATCTGTGTATAAAATAACCGGCTCATTATTTTGTATTTTTATAAGCCCGTTATGGTATGAAGCAGCATACACAAGGTTTTCGTTTGTTGGGCTTATTGCAATATCTGATATAGATGCCGCATTAAATAGCTTATCGTTTGTTATTGTTATCCATCCCTTATTTTCGGTAAATTTACTTACACCAAAATACTGTAATGGATAAGGGTCATAATTATAACCGTATGCTCCATACACTACCCATAATGCCGAAGGGCTTTTTTTAACTCTGAAAATATTACTTCGCTGAGGCCCGTTTGGCGTTATGTTTTCAAAACTCAGGCTATTAAATCCTGCCGAATACATACCATGTGCAACAGTACCTACAAACAGCGTTTCGCCTACAACTGTAGCACAGCTAAAAACGGCACCCTGAGCCTCAGGCAATGGAATAACGTTAATCTGGGTTGCTTGTGCAAGTTGCTCATTGTAAACCACAACACGATTTGCGCAGGTAGCAACCATATAGCCATTTGCTACTCTTAAATCTGTTACTTTGGCGGGCAATGTAGTAAAAGGTACAGGATCTCCATTTTGAAACCTGCTTATAGCACCTGCTCCATCTGAAGCATATATTGCACCATTGTATGCTGTAACAGCCAACCACTGTCCCGGCTCAATACTATACCACTGGTGATAATCATTGAGGTTAGGGTTTGCCACATCTGATACTATTACACCATCAAACAATGTTGCAGTATAAATATAGCCATCTAATATGGCACATTGCTGTACAGCAATTTCAGCACCACCCGGGCCCAAATAATAGGTGTCTACAAATTCAAGTGTGGCAATATTAAACACTACAATACCAAAATCAGTAGAAATATATGCCCTCCCCTGGTATTCGGTAATATTATTTATTCTCTTCTTAGCAGCAGCAACAGTAGTTTCCTGTACTATACCTATTCTGTTTACAACAGTATTATCGCCATTAATAACTATAAGAAGTCCGTTACTGTTACCTATTAAGGTTCTATTATACTCTGCACTATAATGTACTGCAGTTATGGTTTCGGCCTTAACTCCATCTACAGATGTTATGGTTTTTAGCTCGTTTGTACCCAAATTCTTTTCAAACAGGGCACTACTTGCTGCCCCTATAACTTTGTCTGGAGATTGTGATACATCTACAATGTCGTTATACGAAAAGAAACTTCTCCATGGCGATTTACTCTGGCCAAAAATGGTAAAAGAAATCAATAAAAGATATAGTGAGAAAACGTTTTTCATTAAAGCAATTATTTGCACAAATATAAGGTAAAACGCGGTTATTGTATTTTTTGTATAAAGAGCTGTAAAAATAAAGGTTATGCTTATAATACATTCACAAAAAAAGCCTGAGAACATGTATTCTCAGGCTTCTATTAAAAGCATCGCTTTATTATTTTATTTTATGAAGTGTAAAGTCTTCTTCTTTGCCGCCCTGTTTGGGATCTCCAAATTTATCCAGTATAATGAGTTTGCCCATCGCTACTTTAAATTTATGATGATCGCCTTCAGCATCAAGTGTGATTACACTTTTGGTATCATCCCAATAAAAGCTGCCTTTAAAGCTGCGTGGCGTTTTCTCTTTTTCAAGATACTGTTCCTGCAAGGTATAGGTCGTGTCGTTGTTAAGCGTAATATCTGTTTTAATACCGGGGCAATCAGCGCAGGGCGATGTGCCACTATAGAACCCTGCCCAATCGAGCGAATTTTCTGTAGTGTGTACCGCTTCCTGTGGTTTCGCGGTATCAGTTAAAGTATCAGGAATTGTTTCATTAGTCTGTTGAATTTCAGCTTCTTTAACTGTATCCTTACAGCCAACAGCAAAACTCATAAGCAGGGAAAGGGATGTAATTTGAAGTAGTTTCATACAATTAATTTTTAAGTCTTTTAAAGTTAAAGAAATTATAGACAGTATATTCCTAAAAAATCTACAAAAGTTATAAGATCATGTCTCTTTTAAAAATTACGTAATTACCTTATCTTTGTATTTAATTTAGTGCAAAAAAGATGAAAAAAGATATAGTAATACCACAGGTAGAAAATGTATTTATAGCAGCTGTACAGGAGTGGAACGACGATTTTATGAAAAAGACATGGTATGCCTATCTTATAAACGACAGCGATTATTTGCTTGAAGGCGCTATGGTAGTATCGAGCGCATCGGGGATTATAGATGGCGAACCGCGCAAAACCTCTATGCTGCGCCATGCATTTGTAGAAATTCCTCCTGTTTCGGTAGTTAAAATAGAACTTATAGAAGACAGTGTGCTTGTACTGGACAATCAGTTTATGGTGACTTTTTTTATAGATAACGTGCTTTATGATAAAACCTACACGTTTAAGGCACATTCTATACATGAAGATTATGTATCTGAAGTGCCAATTCTTTTTAAGGACGGTATTATGATAGAATAATCTTTGATTCAGATATAAAATAATAGTAAGCCGTTATGCAAATAGCGGCTTTTTTTATGCCGCATTAAACTTTAACATGCGTATTGTCCTACTAAAGGTTTAAATTGTCCACCTCACATTATTTTGTCTGTCAGTTTTTAGGTGTTTGCCGCAAATTTGTCTTGTTAAAAATAATTAAAACAAGATAATCATGAGCTTAAAAACAACAAAAATCGTTTATTGGACAGGTGCACTACTAATCTCTCTTTGGTTTGGCGCCAGCGGAATTTTTGAACTTATTAAAAGCCCTGTAGTTTGGGATATTACTTTGCAATTAGGTTACCCCTCTCATTTCATTTATTTACTGGGAGTATTTAAATTGTCAGGCGTAGTTGTTCTGTTGACTCCTAATAAATTCCTTCGCCTGAAAGAATGGGTATTTGCAGGCATCTTCTTCGACATTACTTTTGCCTTTTTCTCAAAAATAGCTGTCCTTGGCTTCCCTTCAACTATTGATGCTATAATAGCCTTTACCATTATTAGCGTTACCTATACAATGTATAGAAAGTTGTATACTGTACATTACATAAACAATGCAGAATAAAGAAATAAAGCGTTATACCAAACAAAATGCCTGAAATTATAATTCAGGCTTTTTTTGTTTAATGCGATACCTCATTTGATAACTTTTCCTTCAGATGACAAACTTTTATTTCTTATGAAAAATCCGCACCTTTATCAAAATTTTCGCTTACAAATGAAAAAGTTATCAGTAGCTGTATTTTTCTTATGCTCACTATTATCATATTCGCAATCGGCTAACCTTGCCGGCTATGTAAATCCGTTTATAGGAACAGGAGGCCACGGCCACACCTTTCCGGGTGCTACAGTACCTTTCGGAATGGTTCAGCTAAGCCCGGATACCCGTATAGATGGCAGTTGGGACGGCTGTAGCGGTTACCATTATTCAGATGGTGTTATTTATGGCTTTTCGCATACCCATTTAAACGGTACAGGCTGTACCGATTATGGCGATATTATGCTTATGCCTACTATGGGTGAACCGAGTCTTGATAAAGCCCAGTACTCCTCTCCTTTTTCGCACGCTAACGAAAAAGCAACGGCAGGATATTACAGCGTAAAACTTGACGATGATGCCGTTAGTGCAGAGTTTACCGCAACACCGCGCGTAGGTTTGCACCAATATACGTTTACTAAAAAAGGACAGGCAAATATTATACTTGACCTTAACCACCGCGACCAGCTTATTATGGGCGAAGTGCGTGTGATTGATGACAAAACTATTGAAGTACTGCGCCGAAGCACAGCATGGGCAAAAGATCAGTATGTGTATGCCCGTATAGAGTTTAGCAGCCCTGTAAAAATTACTAAAGTAAATAACAACGCATTTGCCCCTGCTAAGGTTACCGACAAATTTTTTGCAGGTTCTTTACTGGCTATGAGCTTTAGTAGGGATGTAAAAGCAGGCGAAAAACTATTGGTAAAAGTAGCCCTGTCGCCTACCGGTTATGAGGGTGCAGCAAAAAACATGAAGGCCGAAATGCCTAAATTCAATTTTGACAAGGTTAAGACATCTGCCGAAAAACTTTGGAACAAAGAACTTCACAAAATTGAAATTACCGAAAAGAACAACGACAAGCTCGCTATATTTTACACTGCACTATATCACACCATGATGCAGCCCAATATCGCTATGGATGTAGATGGTATGTACCGCGGACGTGATAACGAAATGCACAAGGCTGAAGGTTTCGATTATTACTCGGTATTTTCATTATGGGATACCTTTAGGGCAGCGCATCCGCTATATACGCTTATCGACAAGAAGCGTACGGCAGATTTTATCAATACATTCCTTAAGCAGTATGAACAGGGCGGCAGGCTGCCTGTTTGGGAACTGGCAAGCAACGAGACCGACTGTATGATAGGGTATCATTCGGTATCGGTAATGGCAGATGCTATGGCAAAAGACATTAAAGGGTTTGATTACAATAAAGCATTTGAAGCTGCCAAGCATAGTGCGATGCTCGATCATTTAGGCTTGGATGCTTATAAAGCAAACGGATATATAAGCATAGACGATGAGCATGAAAGCGTTTCTAAAACCCTTGAATATGCTTATGACGACTGGTGCATAGCCCAAATGGCAAAACTGTTAGGCAAGACAGATGATTACAACTATTTTATGACCCGTTCTCAAAGCTGGAAAAACCTGTTTGATCCGGTTACTAAACACATGCGCCCACGTAAAAACGGTGGATGGGATAAACCATTTGACCCTCGTGAGGTAAACAACAACTTTACCGAAGGCAATAGCTGGCAATATTCTTTTTTCGTGCCTCAGGATATCCTTGGTATGATAGAAGCCTTCGGAGGACAGAAAGCCTTTGAAGCAAAGTTAGACGAGATGTTCAATTCCCTTAGCTCAACTACAGGCCGTGAACAGGTAGATGTAACTGGATTAATTGGCCAATATGCGCATGGTAACGAACCAAGTCACCATATGGCCTATTTATATAATTATGCAGGTAAGCCCCTTAAAACTAAAGAGAAGATTTATTACATTCTTAATGAGTTCTATAAGAATACGCCAGACGGACTTATAGGCAACGAAGATTGCGGACAAATGAGTGCATGGTATGTACTTAGCAGCATGGGTATTTACCAAATAGCACCGGGTCGTAAAGAATGGACAAGAACTCAACTTTATTTTGATAAGATTAAAATTAATTTTGAAGGTGGAAACTCAGAAACAATAAACAAAAATGACGAATATCCTGTAATATGCGAGGAGTATGCATTTGCAACGAATTCTTTATACACAGGCTCAAACGAAAACTTTAGTAATGAAATTGTTTCTGTGCCTTCTATAAATGCCGAAAGCAAATCGTTTTCTGAGAAGCTAAAGATTGAGATTACAGCTTCTGAACCGGGAAGCGAGATATTTTATATGTTACAGCAAGATCCTAAAGCACAATTTAAGCCTGCAATGGTTAAATATACTGAGCCTTTTTACATTGATAAAACTTCTGAAATTACAGCCCATATTGATAATATGGGTATGATGAGCAAATCTGTTACGGCTACCTTTATCAAAAAACCGAATAACTATACTATTACATCAAACTCAAAATATGACCCAAGCTATCATGCAGGCGGAATTATTGGGCTTATTGACGGTATTAACGGCAGTAAAAACTGGCGTAAAGGCGATTGGCAGGGCTATCAGAGTCAGGACTTTGAAGCAGTGATTGACCTGCAAAAGGTCATACCTGTAAGTAGTGTTTCGGCTAACTTCCTTCAGGACAGCGGCGCGTGGGTATTGATGCCTACAAAGGTAGAATACTACACTTCTACCGATAATGTAAACTTTACTCTTGCCAAAACCATAGAAAATACTGTTGCACCACAGGATCGTGATGTTCAGATAAAGTCATTCGACGGAAATTTGGCGAATGCCAAAGCCCGCTACATAAAAGTAAAGGCTTATAACTTTGGCAAACTGCCCGAATGGCATCAGGGAACAGGTGGCGATGCCTTTATTTTTATCGATGAGATTACCGTTAAATAGCGATGTGAACCTGACTGTTTTGTTAAAATAAAGCATAAAATCATGTTGAGATATCTTCCGCTTACACATATTGAATAAATTAGTGGGATAAGAAACGAACAACGTAAATCTTACAGCGCGCCATACAGGATATTGAGAAAAATGTATATTTGCCGAAATTTACGAAAACGTTTTCTTAAAATCTAAACACCTCACAACATGAGCAATAGCTTACAGTCTTTTATGGATACCGTTTCGCTTAGAAACGCTAACGAACCCGAGTTTCTTCAGGCAGTGCACGAGGTTGCCGAAACCGTAATTCCCTTTATAGAAAACAACCCAAAGTACAAGGGCAAAATGCTTTTAGAAAGAATGGTAGAAGCAGAAAGGGTTATTATGTTTCGTGTTACCTGGTTTGACGACAAGGGTGGTATACAGGTAAACAGAGGTTACAGGATCCAGATGAATTCGGCAATAGGCCCATACAAAGGCGGACTTCGTTTTCACCCATCGGTAAACCTAAGTATCCTTAAATTTCTTGCGTTTGAGCAAACGTTTAAAAACAGCCTTACTACCCTGCCAATGGGCGGCGGTAAAGGAGGATCTGACTTTGATCCTAAAGGAAAATCAGACAATGAGATCATGCGTTTTTGCCAAAGCTTTATGACAGAGCTTTGCAAACATATAGGTGCCGATACCGATGTTCCCGCAGGAGACATAGGTGTAGGAGGCCGTGAGGTAGGCTTTTTGTTTGGCCAGTACAAAAGAATACGCAACGAGTTTACAGGAGTGCTTACAGGAAAAGGCATCAGCTTTGGCGGATCGCTAATCCGTCCTGAAGCTACAGGTTACGGCTGTGTGTATTTTGCACAAAGCATGCTGGAAACAAAAGGGCAAAGTTTTGAGGGTAAAACAGTAGTGGTTTCAGGTTCAGGAAACGTGGCACAATATGCTGCCGAAAAAGCAATGGAGCTTGGCGGTAAAGTAGTTACTTTCTCCGATTCTGCCGGATATATTTATGATGAGGCAGGTATCGACCAGGAAAAACTGGCTTTTGTAATGGAGCTTAAAAACGAAAAATACGGAAGGATAAGCGAGTACGTTAAAAAATATCCATCGGCAAAATATATAGATGGTGGCAAACCGTGGGAAGTAAAATGCGATATTGCACTACCATGTGCAACGCAAAACGAACTTAACGGCGACGAAGCAAAACAACTTCTTGCTAACGGATGCATCTGCATCGCAGAAGGTGCTAACATGCCATGTACCCCTGAAGCTGTTATAGCGTTCCAGGAAGCAAAAGTATTATTTGCACCGGGCAAGGCATCAAATGCAGGTGGTGTTGCCACATCGGGCCTTGAAATGTCTCAAAACTCACTGCGCCTTAGCTGGACAAGAGAAGAAGTAGACGCAAGGCTAAAAGGCATTATGGATGCTATTCACTCGGCATGCCTAACCTATGGCACCGAAGACGGCGTCTATGTAGACTATGTAAAAGGCGCTAATATTGCGGGCTTTGTAAAAGTAGCCGATGCCATGCTGGCTCAGGGAGTGGTATAATCTATTTTATGAAATAATAAACGCCCATGCGATGCATGGGCGTTTTGTTTTATGGTTGTTTTACTAAAACATATTCGCCAAAAGGAACGGTATAACTTGTGTATGGCGGTGTAACACCTTGTTCTACAAGCAAACTGCCAATAGAACGAAATTTTAATTTCAATTTTTGTACTCCCCTACTGTCAGCTCTCTGAAATATCATTTCAGCGTCATAACCTTCTATATAACGGTTAGGGTCATTAAATGTTAAAAGTATCTTTCTGTCGTTTGGACCACAGTTTAAACAATATTGAGAATTTGGTCCAATTATAACTTTACCTACAATATTGTAACTATATACATTTGGCAAGTCGGTAGAAAGCTGTGCCAATGTGTTTATTTTTTCAACGCCATTTTCGATATATTTATATTCCCCTACCAAAACATCTTCATATATAGTATTTTGACCATAATTACGTACTTTCATTGCTTTCTTTTGAAGTGTTATAGTTAACGAAGTTGTACCATTAGTATATTTCCACATTCCAATATAGTTATTGAAATCATTATACGTGTCTTTATAATAAGCCCCATTAACAGCACCAAATTCATCATCGTAAAGTGATAAAACAGGTGTCTGTCCATAGCAACCCATCCCAACAAAAAACATTATCAAAAATAACTGCCTCATATAAATTAGCTCCCTGCATGCAGGGAGCTTTTGTTTTATGGTTGTTTTACTAAAAGATATTCGCCAAAGGGAACAGTATAACTTGTGTATGGCGGTGTTACGCCTTGTTCTACAAGCGAACTGCCAATAGAACGAAATTTCAATTTTAACTTTTGCACTCCTCCGCTATCAGCTCTTTGAAATATCATTTCGGGCTCATAACCCTTTATATACCGATTGGGGTCTCTGAATGACAATAAAACTTTCCTGTCATATGGCCCACAGCCGCTACAATAAGCAGTACCTGGACCTATTATAACATTCCCAAAGATATTATAATCAATAGCTTCGGACATATTTAAAACAATATTTGGCAATGTATTAATTTTTTCAATTCCATTTTCTATATATTTATATTCACCAACAAGTGCATCTTCAAAAATATCTATAACTCCATCATGGTAAGGCAGCATTACCTTCTTTTGAAGTGTTATTGTTAATGAAGTGCTACCATTACTATATTTCCATGTACCAACGTATTTGTCAAGATCATTATGTGTATCTTTATAATAAGCCCCATTAATAGACTCATATTCATCATCGTAAAGTGATTTTATCGTTTGCGCTTTACTAACAAATGATATCAAAAAAATTATTAAAAGTAAATTCTTCATATTTTATTATTTACAAGGTACTTTAGTAAAATTATTATTTGCCGGATTATAGGCCAATCTGCTCCAGGAATTAAATTCGCTATCATCAGCTTCATAAATGCTAATGCCTTTAATACCATAATCATTCATATATTTAAATAACACATTTAAATATGTTGATGGACCACTTATCCCCGAAACTTTAGAATACAATCCCCCTAATTTTTTTCTATGCTTTTCTTGAACATCTCCTGACGAATAATATTCATTTACAAACCATGAAAATTGAGACCAATCATCAATTTTTAACGCATATGTATGTTTTCCCCCACCTTTATTAATGCTTAAAGTAAATACAAATTTTTCATATTTTTTAGGTGTTCCCTGATATTTAGCTGCCATCAAGCCTAAAGACGCTATATCAGAAATTGAAAACATTGGTATCCATTCTGTTGTATCAGGATTTGGATGATCATGTGAAGCTCCATATATTAATCCTCCTGAAGGCACTTTTACAAGAACATTACCTGTACTCGGCTCTTTAGCCAAAACCTGTGGCGCTTTATTATCGCTATAGCTATAACCATCTTCATCTGTATCTGAAGAAGTATTTTCTACATCTTTCATACTATTTAAATGAGCTACAGTCTTATTAACAAAGTTGTCCAACTCATTACAGTTGTTAATAAAAGCTGTTTCAGGGTCAACAGGCTCTAAAATCCCTATTAAAACAGGATCAAAACAAGGATTATGATTAGGATTATTGGCAAATCCCGGTATATTAAGAGAAAAACCTATTAATGGAGGCAAATTAATTGTCCCGCCGCTACCGCCACCCGCCGCAGGATAAGCAGGACCATCTATAGGAGTAGCAACTATAGGGATTGTTATAGGTGATATGGCAATAGCATTAAATTTAAGTGCTACATCTTGCGGTCTTGGATTAGGGGTATCTATAAGAATCGGTGGAGGTATGTTTGGCACACCTCCGCCTCCGGTTCCGCCACTTCCTCCGCCTCCGGTTGCTCCGCCACCGCCTCCGCCATTTATTGGTATTCCCGGAGGCGGCAAACAAGGATCATCTTCTTCCCCATCTATATTGTCAAATGATATTGTGCCTGAAAACTGAGAAAAATTTTTAGCGCCTGAAATATAGGCCGCGCTAAATTCCTTACTAAGATTATAAGTAATGAGCATTAGTTTTTGCTGGCTACCTTTATTAGTAACGATAAAATTATAAAATCTATCAGCAGAAGTGTCAGATAAACCTACCCTAAATGTATAGTTAATACTACCGTCATAACTTGTTACTTTAGCTACTTCGCTTCCATCTATATAGGGTACAATCTCAGCAGCTTTTCTAAGTGCTGGATCGTAAGTAATGTTAGCATTTATCCTGCTTTTAAGCATAGCCATGCCATTACCTCCATTTTTATTCAGGCTTGCCATGGCTATTTCTAATTGTTCCTGAGCTTCCTTTCCTCTTAAAAGGACTGCTTTAGATTCATTGGTCAATTGCACCCTACTTGTATCATATAGATCTTCCTGACAGTTAGCAAGTACAAAGAGAACCATAAGCAACAGCAGAGGCCGAAGCTTAAGAATGTGTTTTTTCATAAATAATTAATATTGGTTAATGGTTATTTACAAAAACAACAAACCTGCAGGAATTTGTTTTTCAGTACAATAGTACGAAGGGAGAATATAAAGTTGTTTACGGAAAACCGTAAAATCAGAGTTAAAATCTTGTTAAATATTTGTTAACGAAAAAGGAGGATTAAATATAACTTAAAACAAAAATCCCGCGCTGTGGGCGCGGGATCGTATATTATATACTGGATTTAAACTGCTCCAGAAAACGAACGTCGTTTTCATAGAACATTCTAATATCACCTATTTGGTATTGCAGCATCGCGATGCGCTCTACACCCATACCAAAGGCAAAACCATTGTATTTTGTAGCATCAATACCGCAGTTGGTTAATACATGCGGGTCTACCATACCACAGCCCCCTATTTCCAGCCATCCTGTACCTTTCGTGATCCTGTAATCAGTCTCGGTCTTAAGGCCCCAGTAAATGTCTATCTCGGCACTTGGCTCGGTAAACGGAAAGTAAGACGGGCGAAGGCGTATCTTACTTTTGCCAAACATCTCTTTTGTAAAATATAGCAATGTTTGCTTAAGATCGGCAAACGAAACGTCTTTGTCTATATAAAGCCCTTCTATCTGATG
>Ga0157370_10000657_pt1 | contig 42959 bp, 36 predicted proteins | sample C35metaG_FD_113463 | JGI IMG/M metagenome (GOLD analysis project Ga0157370, IMG submission 113463) | Corn rhizosphere microbial communities from Kellogg Biological Station, Michigan, USA - C3-5 metaG | ecosystem: Host-associated > Plants > Roots > Rhizosphere > Soil | place: USA: Michigan...
ATTTGTTTTGAACACAGCTGTTGCGTACATACCGGCTTTTAAGTTTCCTTTATTTTGAACTTCAATCTCTACTGGGAAGTTAAGGGAAGCATCACTTTTTGGAGCGATGAATGTAATTCTACCACTGAAAGATTCGTCCGGTAAAACATTGACGTTGATGTTCACTGTTTGTCCGATTTGGATTCTTCCAACCTGACTCTCATCAACCAAAACAGAAAGTTTAAGTGAATTGATATTAACAATTTCGAACAGTGAAGTTCCAGTAGCAACAACAGCTCCAGGCTCTACCATTTTTTTGTTGATAGTTCCGCTGATTCCTGCACGAACACTTGTATCATTCACTCTTACACCCTGAGCTCTTACTGCAGTCTGGGCATTTTTAAGCTGTAATCTTGAATTATCAAGCTGTTGTTTCGTAACACCTCCAGTTTTGAAAGCATTTTCATAACGTTGATTATCGATAATTGCGTTCTGCAAAGTGTTCTGAGCCTGAGTTACATCAACTTCGATCGCATCTCTTTTGATGGTTGCCAAAACTTGTCCGGCGCTAACTCTTGAACCTTCTTTTACAAAAACACTTACAACTCTACCGGCAATATCAGCCGATTGATTGGTTTCCTGTTTCGGAATAAATGTTCCATTTGCAGAATAATCTGTATCAATATTAGTTCTTGAAGCTGTCACAACATTCACGTTGATCTTATCAACCTGTTTTGCTACTTCTTTCACTTCAGTTTCCTGCTTCTTTTTATTGTCGGCAATTTTCCAAGCCGCTAAACCTACAAGTACAGCTGCTACAATGATATATATTAAAGTCTTTTTCATTTGATATAATTTATTTTTTTAATGGTCAAATGGAATCTAAAAAGATTTCATTTTAGTTTATTTTAAATAAGTTTTAAGTTCTCCTTTTGATTTATAATACTGTACTTCTGCAATTTTATAATCCAGAATAGCGGTTGTGTAGTTATTCTTAGCTTCAACTAAAGAATTTTCTGCGTCCAGCAGATCAGTAAGTGTTGCCAATCCGTATTGATAATTGCTTTTTGTATCAGTCAAAACACTTTCTGCAAGCTCAACGTTTGCTTTTTGGTTTTCTATAGAAGACAAACTGTTTTCGATTTGAGATTTCGCATTTTGATACGCCTGATCCAATTCCAGTTTTTTGTCTTTTAGATCAACTTCTAATTTGTCGATCTCAATTTGGTTTTGCTGCACCTTCGCTTTGGTTGCAAATCCGTTGAAGATCGGAACATTCACCGCTAAACCAATTCCTGAATAATCTGACCAATAAACACCACTTGATTTACCATTGGTCAAAGGGAATTTTGGACCCAATCCTTGCCAGTTATAATTGGCCGTCAAATTAACTGTTGGATAATATTTTGCTTCTGAAGCTTTTTTCTGATATTCAAGAAGTTCTTTATTTTTCAATAAAACTTTCACTTCCGTTCTGTTATCCGTTGTTACCGTATTTTCCAAAAGATGCGGCGTCACTTCCATATCTTCCTGCACAAGCTGAATCTTAGTTTCTATCGGCATTCCCATATAGAACTTAAGCGCATTTTCTGCCTGAGCAATTCCGTTATTGCTTTGTTTGATGCTGGTTTGGATATTTGTAAGATTCACATTCGTTCTGTCCAAATCAATTTTTTTAGACAATCCGTTTTCAAACAAACTTTTGATGACGTTTCTTACTTTTTCTGTACTTGCAAAACTGCTTTCCAAAGTACTTTTCTTTTCCTGCGTTGTAAAAACCTGGAAATAAGCATTGGAAACTCTTTCGATAATCATCTCATCTGTAAGATCTGCATTCAACTGGTAGAATTCTTTTGTTGACTTCGCTGCTTTCAAACCTACAAAAACCTGCTGATCAAAAATCGCTTGTGTTAATTGAACACCTGCTCCGGCAATCCATTTTTGTCCAAATGCAACCATTTGGATTTGGCTAGGACCGCCACTAATTTGTCCAACATCTAGCGCACTCTGTTGTAAAATTGGATTGTAAGTAATATTTGCCGTTCCATTGATCTTAGGAAGTGCTCCAGCTTTTGCTTCCAGTATTTTTGCATCTGCATTTGTAATATCCAATTTTGCTTTCAAGGCATCGGATTTGTTCTGCAAAGCATATTCTATGGCTTGTTTCAGAGTAATGGTCTGCTGGGAATACAATAAAGATCCCGTAAGAGTCAAAACGCCTAAAGCCAGTTTTCTCCACTTTATCATTTTGTTGTTAATCATAGTTTAAATACTTCTTTTATTTTTTTAATCTTTTTTATTTTTTTAATCTTTTTTCTTTCTTATCTCTAATCATTGATGACGATCCGATTTTATAAATACTTTAACACTTTTTAATTATTTAAATTAATTCTTAAAAAGCATATTGAGTATAATCTCTTTTCTGTCCGCAATCAACCTGTCAAATTCTTTATCATCGATCATCATATTCTCCATAAATAATGGTCTTATAGCACTAGGAAAAATCAGCAGAGAGATCATATTGAATATAAACTGGATCGGTTCCATTTTTTCGATATTACCTAACTCCATTTCTTTTTTTATATCCTTTAAGAACATTTTGAGATCATCTTCTTCAACATCCCTTTTGTGACAGTTTCCTTTGTTGATTTGTGAAACAATATAAGTTTCCAGATAAGGATATTGTAAGCTTGTCTGTAAACTTCCGTCTATAAAATGAGTGATTTTTTCTTTAAAAGGAAGTTCTGATCTCATAATGATTTCAGATTTTTCCTTCTCTACTTTATGCGCTTCATCAAAAACAATCTGCACCAGATTATCTCTGGATCTGAAATAATAATTGATAAGCGTTCTGTTGACACCAGCTTCATCCGCAATCTCTTGCGTTGTAGCATCAAACTTCCCTTTCACAAAGAATAAATTCTTCGTTGTCTCTTTGATTAATTCCTGTGTTTGATCCTTTTTTTCTTGTTTTGACATTTTTGTTAAACAATTTTGTGCAAATTTATATCAATCATTTGTTTTGACAAAATTGTTAAACAAAATAATTAAACATATTTGAAAAACTTAATACAAAATTAACATAGCTCATCTGACTTGCACTTTTCCTAAGACAAGATTGACAGGAAAAATTTAAATTAAAATCATTAACTTTGCCGATTGAAAAACAGTAATTTTTCTTTTATAATAATCATCGGACAAATTCTGTAAAACTCACATTCTCAAATAGTAAATCATAACATTTTTATCATAATAATGGAACTTATACACCGCAACCTTCTGATCGGAATTCACGATTGTCTTCAGGAAACATTCTTCGAAGACAGAAAATATGCAGATAAAGTCATCGAAAGACTTTTGAAAGCCCACAGAAAATGGGGAAGCGAAGACCGACGCGTAGTTTCCGAGATTTTCTACAACATCATCCGTTGGAAGAAGCGTCTGGAATATTATATGGGCGAAAGTGTAAAACCAACCAATGTTTATAAAATGATCATTGCGTATCTGCTTTGGAGCAAAACACATTATAAAAAATTTGAAGAATTTGACGGGATAAAGGTCGCTGACATTCTTACAAAACTGAAAAAAGGAACCGTTCCTACGAAAGCTATCGAACATTCAATCCCTGATTGGTTGGCTGAAACGCTTGAAAAAGAATTGGGGAAAAACTGGGAAAAAGAAATGGTAGCTCTTAACGAGCAAGCGCCAACAGTTCTTCGTGCCAACACTTTGAAAACAACGCCCAGAGAATTAATCGCTGATCTTAATGATGAAAATGTAGAAGCTTTCACGATTAAGAATTATCCTGATGCAATTCAATTGGCAGAAAAGAAAAATGTCTTCCTGACCTCAGCTTTCAAAGATGGATTTTTTGAAGTTCAGGATGCAAGCTCTCAAAAAATCGGAGAATTATTGGACGTTCAGGAGGGAATGCGTGTTGTAGATGCTTGCGCTGGTGCAGGTGGAAAAACTCTGCATTTGGCAGCTTTGATGAAAAACAAAGGCCAGATTATCGCTCTTGATATCTACGGCTGGAAACTGACGGAACTTAAAAGACGTGCAAAAAGAGCTGGAGCTCACAACATAGAAGCAAGATTGATCTCTGACAACAAAGTCATCAAAAGACTTCACGAGAAAGCTGACAGATTACTCATTGATTCGCCTTGTTCAGGACTTGGTGTTTTGAAAAGAAATCCGGATTCCAAATGGAAAATCGATCAGGCTTTTATTGACAGAATTAAAGGAGAACAGCAACAGATTTTACAGGATTATTCTAAAATTCTGAAAAAAGGCGGACAAATGATTTATGCAACTTGCTCTATTCTTCCTTCAGAAAATAATGAACAAGTAGAAACATTTCTGAAAAATAATCCTGATTTTACGCTTATCAAAGATCAAAAGATCATGCCAAGCGAAGGTTACGACGGATTCTATATGGCTCTCATCAAACGTAACGCATAAAAAAATCCCTGAAATAAATAAATATTTTCAGGGATTAAAAACACAAATGATGAAAGGCCAAAACTAAGGCAAACCTTAAAATAAAATCTTATCATTTGGTAAGATTTTATCCAAAAATAGTTTTTAGCTAAGTTTTATCATATTTTAGAACCATTCTAAAAATATTTTTTATCTGTAAATTTGCCTTTCCAAAATTTATATAAATGTTTGAAACAGATATCATTATAATAGGTGCTGGTCCAACCGGACTTTTTACCGTTTTCGAAGCCGGATTACTGAAACTCAGATGTCACCTGATCGATGCTCTTCCACAGCCTGGCGGACAATTGACAGAACTTTATCCCAAGAAACCAATCTTCGACATTCCTGGATTTCCAAGTGTAGATGCTGGTGTTTTGGTGGATAATCTGATGGAACAAATCAAACAATTTGAACCTCAATTCTCTCTTGCTCAAAAAGCTTTGAGTTATGAAAAAACTGAAGACGGACAATTCATCGTTACAACCAGCAGAGGTGTTCAGGTTAAAGGTAAAGCTATTGCAATTGCAGGCGGTCTGGGAAGTTTTGACCCAAGAAAACCTGAATTGGAAAACATCGGAAAGTTCGAGGAAAATGGCGTTGAATATTTTGTAAGAGATCCTGAAATGTTCCGTGATAAAAAAATCGTGATTGCTGGCGGTGGAGATTCTGCTTTGGATTGGTCAGTTTTCTTGGCAGATGTTGCCTCTGACGTAACCTTAATTCACAGAAGAAATGAGTTTCGTGGTGCATTGGATTCAGTAGAAAAAGTGACTGAGTTAAAACATCAGGGAAGAATCAATCTTATTACACCGGCAGAAGTTACAGGTCTGATTGGTGATAATAAAATAACCGCAATCGAAATCGAAAAAGACGGTGAAAAATCAATCCTGGAAACAGATTATCTGATTCCACTTTTTGGATTGACGCCTAAATTGGGTCCATTGTCAGATTGGGGATTGGAAATCGAAAAAAATGCTATCAAAGTTAACAATGCTTTGGATTATCAAACCAATATCGAAGGAATCTACGCAATTGGTGATATCAATACTTACCCAGGGAAATTAAAATTGATTCTTTGTGGATTCCACGAAGCGACATTAATGGTTCAAAGTGTTTACAACAGAATGAATCCCGGGAAGAAATTCGTCTTGAAATACACAACGGTAAGCGGCGTTGACGGTTTCGACGGAACCAGAAAAGAAGCTGAAAAAGCGGTTGTAAAATCTATTGATTAAGGAAGAAATTAGATTTTAGAAGTTAGAGATTAGATTTTTCTCCAACACTATTATTATAAAGAGGGTTTTTGAAATCCTCTTTTTTTGTGCTTAATCAAAATTTCTAACTTCTATCATCTAAAGTCTAAAATCAACTTACTATCTTTGCAAAATGTCAGACGTTAATATTACAATCATAGACAGAGACGGCGTTTCTCACACAATTCCTGCTCCAACAGATATGGCAATGAGCTTGATGGAAATCGTCCGTGCCTACGAATTAGCACCAGAAGGAACCATCGGAATCTGCGGTGGAATGGCAATGTGTGCCTCTTGCCAATGCTATGTTTTAAGCGAGAATGTTCCGCTTCCGGAAATGTTACCGGATGAAGAAGCAATGCTTGATGAGGCCTACAATGTAAAACCAAACAGCCGATTGGGTTGCCAGATTCCCGTAACCGAAGAATTGGAAGGTCTGATTGTAGAGCTTGCTCCGGAAGCTTAATATTAATTTTATCGATAAAATTAAAAGCGAGAACATAGTTTATGTTCTCGCTTTTTTATGAATTTTGAATCAGAATTAATTTTACTCAAGAATGAATTTCTTCGTAATCACTTTACCGGATTTTGTTTTGAAAACAGCCAGATAAAACCCAGTATTAATTTTATTCAAATCTATTTTCCCGAAAGAAATAAGGTTTTTGGTTTCTAATAGTTGTTTTCCGCTTGTATCAACAATTATTACAGATTCAACAATTTCTTTTCCTAATCTATAATTCAGAGATTTATCTTTTACATAGATTTCAACAGAGTTATTATTTGCAGTTTCAGAAGTTGCCAAGACAGAACCTTTCGCAGTTTCTATAATAAATTCCAAACCGAGTTTTGCGAATTTCGTTGCGTGTGTCGCACTATTTCCCATATTGGAAAGCTTGTCACTTGTCGTGTGAATATTTGGATTGTACTGGGAAAAAGAAGCTTCGAAAGGAAAAGCCGCATCGTAACCACTATCCGCCCAGCTGAAATGATCCGAGCAACCGTAATTACAAATCGTATTTCCATAAGTGAAAGCATGCGTTCCCGTTTTGTTGTAATGTTCCATCAATTCTATTAAAAATAGATTGAGATCATTACTGTTATAAGGATCTGTAGTCAGATAAATATCTTTCGGAGAACCTTTGTAATTTGTCATATCGAACTGAACAAATGAAACCACATTCTTATTATTAAGTGCATAATCCTGTGCAATTTCCCACGAACCAACCAATCCGACTTCTTCTGCCGCAAAAGCCATAAATTCTACAGTTTTTGCAGGCTTGTAATTTACATTCAACAAAACCCTGATCATTTCCGTAATGGTAGCAATTCCAGATGCATCGTCATCCGCTCCCGGTGCATTATTTACACTATCTGTGATAGAATCCATATGTGCACCAACAATAATAAAATCAGCTGGAGCAGTTGTTCCATTAATTGTAAAAACCAAAGAAGGCATCGGCGTTCCTGAGTGATTTACGACTCTCACGGAAACATCACTTCTTCCGGAAGCCGTAATCAAACCCTGCCATTTTGTTTTCAAGTCCTGAACTGCAGTCTGAGCTTTTGCAGTAGTATGTTCACGCGTTCCGTAATTCTCCAAAACCTGAATATGCGCTTTGATATTATCGGCACTTACTTTCGCAATGGCAGAATTTACAGCTGCATTTTGGTCTATGGTAAATGATAATACTTTATTGGATTTTTTAGATTTATTAATTGATGATAACGCTTCCTCTCTGGAAGATTTATAAACATAACCAGGCCCGTGCGTGATGACATTATGATGAAGGAATTTTGCTGCTTTCTCAGTAAGATAAACAGCAGATTGATTTCCGGTTGCACTAATGATTTCGATTTCGTTAGGGAATTTGACTTTCAGCTCTTTTGCATTTTCCGAATCTGTGGTTGCATAGAATTTGCCAGACTGCGCAAAAGCCTGATTAAACAAAACCAGAGAAAGTATGGAAAGTAGTTTTAGTTTCATTGATTATTAGTTTTTTAATTTTTATTTCCGTAAAAATAATAAAATTCTTTAACAAATTATCGAATTGTTTATCATTTTGATTTTTGAGATTAATTTCAGCAATTGTGGATGGAATTATTTTTGAATTAATCAAATCAAAATATCATCATATGAAAAATCGATTTGTAAAAATTGTTGTTCCTGTTTCGTTAGGAATTCTTGGATTAATCATTTTTAAATCTTGTTCTGCAGGAATTCCTGAAAAAGCAAATGCTGTTAAGAATTTTGAGCCGGAAAAATATCTTGGAAAATGGTATGAAATTGCCCGTTTTGATTATCGTTTTGAGAAAAATATGGATCAGGTCACAGCAACTTATTCCAAAAATTCTGACGGAACTATAAAAGTTGACAACAAAGGTTATGACTATATCAAGAGAGAATGGAAACAAAGCACGGGTGAAGCTAAATTCGTAAATTCTGAAAACGAAGCCAGATTGAAAGTCTCTTTTTTCAAGCCATTCTGGTCTGGCTATAATGTGATCGATCTGGACAAAGATTATAAATATGCTTTGGTTGCAGGCAAAAATCTGGATTACCTGTGGATTCTTTCGAGAGAAAAAATTATTCCTGAAAACATCAAAACCCGATTTCTGGAAAAAGCAAAATCTGTTGGTTATGACACTTCTGAATTGATTTGGGTGGAACAGAATTAAGAAGAGACAAGGAAAAAGTAAAAAGATTCAAGTGAAAAGAAGTACAAACCGTGAACTCAGCCCCGATTGTAACGGCATCCTTTTTTTGCTCTGGCTTGAAAAAAAGCGATGGAGAAAAAAGATATAGTGGAAAGCGGGTTGGAAAAGTGAAAAGAAAGTGAAACGTATTGCTACAAAAAATCATATTTTAATATTTACTTTTTACTTGAAAATTCATTAACTTAGAGTTATAAAATTCGGCATTAAACTAACTGATCATATGGCATTTATAGACTATTATAAAACGCTGGAAGTAAGCAAAACTGCGTCTGCGGACGAAATCAAAAAGGCTTACAGAAAACTCGCCAGAAAATACCATCCGGATATGAATCCGAATGATAAGGAAGCGGAGAAAAAATTCAAGGAACTGAATGAGGCGAATGAAGTCCTGAGCAACCGGGAAAACCGCGCAAAGTATGACAAATACGGCGAAAACTGGAAACATGGCGAGCAATATGAACAGGCGCAACAACATCAAAGACAGCAATATCAAGGTAATTCGAGTGGTGGATTTTCGGGAGCAGATTTTGGTGAAGGCGAAGACTTTTCTGACTTTTTCCAGTCGATGTTTGGCGGAGCTGGCGGCGGTTTTGGTAGAAATGCACGAGGAAGTGCGAGTGGAAAATTCAAAGGTCAGGATGTTTCCGCAGAATTGAATCTTAATCTGAGAGACGCCGCAAAAACTCATCAACAGACTTTTGACATCAATGGAAAAAAAGTGAGAATTACTATTCCCGCCGGTGTTTATGATGGTCAGCAAATCAAATTAAGCGGCCACGGAAATCCGGGAATGAATGGCGGTCCGAACGGCGATCTTTATATTACTTTCAATATTTCTGAGGATAAAGATTTTAAACGTGATGGCAATAACCTGAGAACGTCGGTTGACATCGATCTTTACACAGCTGTTTTGGGTGGTGATACGAATATCCAAACTCTCGACGGTTCTGTAAAACTAAAAGTAAAACCGGAAACACAAAACGGAACAACAGTAAGACTGAAAGGCAAAGGTTTTCCCGTTTACAAAAAAGAAGGTGAGTTTGGAGATTTGTACGTGACTTACAATGTAAAAATCCCGACAAACCTTACCGAAAAACAAAAAGAACTATTCCAACAACTTCAAAATTCGTAATGATGAGCGAGAGAATATCTATAGAACAAGTCATTCAGATTTATAAAATTGACAATCACTTTTTGAACGAATTAATAGCTTCAGAATTACTGCATCCTGAAACCGAAAACAGTATTCAGTATATTATTTATGAAGAATTGCCCCATCTGGAAAGGTTTACCAACTGGCATTATGATCTGGAAATCAATCTTCCGGGAATCGAAATTATCCATAAACTTCTGAATCAAATGGAAGACTTGAGAACTGAAAACAGACGATTATCAAAAATCTCCCAAGACTTTACAAATTGGGAAGATGCGGAACTCTAAACTGTCCACTGATCGTTATTAATCGAAACCAAATAGTATTGATTATCAATCTTTTCGAAGACCAAAATCAAACTATTCCAATCCATATAAGAATACTCCACTGTCCCAACCAGATAATTTTCAACAGTTACTGAGTTGGGATATTTTTCTTTGATGTTGTTCAGACTGTTTCCTTTTCCTTCGAAATTTTCATAATTAATTTTAGACTTGCTGAAGTCTTTTTTGAAAACCCAGTCTTTTAAATAATCCTTTATTGAAACGATGTAAATCGCACCGGAACCATCTTTGTGCCCGAATGTGAATTTTTCATCAGAATCAATATATTTTTCAAACTCAGATTTGGAAAAATTTTTGTCATCATCCGAAACAAAACTGTACATAGAAAACCGAATTCCTTTTTCGGGATGGATGTAAGCAGATAGTTTTTGGTAATTTTTGTCTTTAAGAAGTTTGACAATTTCATTATTAAGATTAATAACCGTTTTTTCCTGCGAAGTTTCTTTTCCTGCTGGAAATTCTGTGGTTTTCGGAATAATAGATTTATTCGGATCAACTTGATTACAGCCGATCAGAAGAATTGAGAATATTAATACATTGATTTTCATAATTAATTTTATCAAAATAATTTCCATAAAGATACAATCAAAATTTAATCTTCGTAAATTTGGGTTATGGAATTATACGATGTTCTTATTGTTGGTGGCGGTCCCATTGGATTGGCAAGCGCGTTGGAAGCCAAAAAAAATAATTTAAAATATATCATCATAGAAAAAGGAACGGTTGCAAACAGCCTTTACAACTATCCTTTGTATATGACGTTTTTCTCGACGGCTGATCGACTGGAGATTGACGAAATTCCATTCATCACAACCAAACCAAAGCCTGGCAGACAAGACGCACTTGAATATTATCAAGGAATTGCGCGTCAAAAAGGACTTAACATAAAAACTTATGAGAAAGTTCTGAACATCAAGAAATCTACTTTTTTCCAGATAGAAACCAGCAAACAGATTTACTTTGCCAAAAATGTAATTATTGCCACAGGTTTTTATGACATTCCGAATATGATGGAAATTCCGGGTGAAGATTTACCAAAAGTAAAACATTATTATACAGAACCTTATCCTTACGCTTTTCAAAATGTTGTGGTTATCGGTTCAAGTAATTCCTCTGTGGACGCCGCTTTGGAAATCTACAGAAAAGGCGGAAATGTGACAATGATTATCCGAAAAAGTGAAATCTCAAAAAGTGTCAAATATTGGGTAAAACCAGACATCGAAAACCGAATCAAAGAAGGAAGCATCAAAGCTTTTTTCGAAGCCGAACTTCTGGAAGTGAAACCGAATTCTGTCATCTTCAAAACTAAAAATGGCGAAATCAAAGAAGTAGAAAATGATTTTGTTCTCGCAATGACAGGTTATCTTCCCGATTTCAAATTCCTGGAAAACATCGGAATCGATTTGAAAGGCGATTGCCTGAATCCCACTTATAATCCCAAAACGATGGAAAGTAATATCGAAGGAATATATCTCGCAGGCGTTGTTTGCGGTGGAAAAGACACGCATCTTTGGTTTATCGAAAATTCCAGAATTCACGCCAAACAAATCATCAAAAATATAATTGATAAACAATAAATGATTATTAATGATAATTATTAAATTTTCCTCAATTATAATTTAATACTGATTTTAACTTCCAAATGGTATTCTTTTTGTTTATATTCAGGCTGAAAAAAAACACTAAGAATCCTATGAAACTTAAAAGCTTACTTCCTTTATTTATCGTATTAACCTTAATTTTAGTCCAATGTAAAAAGGACGAAAATATCTCTTCCGAGAAAAAAGACAACCCTATCACAGATATTCTGGGTTCCGATGATAAAAAAGAGGAAGAGAAAAAAGAAGAAGAAAAACCAAAAGTTCCGGATGTGGTCATTCCGAGAAAGGATTTCGGATTTTTCCCTTGGGTTTACAAAAACACCGACTCCGTTTCACAAAAAAACAAGAAGGAGTTTACAGGTAAAGCACTTTACACAATCCTTGCACTTAACCGCCTGGACAGAGCGAACATCGGAGCTGCAGACACTTTGGTGGTTCCAGCAAAAATCGAAGACGATTTCCTGATATATTCGCCATTTCCAGGTCACGTTACAAGTTTGGAAAATGTTAAGAAATTCGTTTTCTTCTCCTATCCTATCCAAGGTTTTGGCGTTTATGAATATGGTAATCTTATCAAATGGGGACCAACCAGTATGGGCAAAAAAGCAACGAAAACTAAAACTGGTTTGATGTTCGCAAACTGGAAAAAAGAAGTTGCCATCTCCACAGTCAGCGACGAATGGAAACTGAAATGGAATGTAAATGTCGCCAACTTTGACGGAATCGGTTGGCACCAATACGCAATGCCCGGTTATCCAGCTTCCCATTCTTGCCTCAGAATGTTGGAGGAAGATGCCAAATGGATGTACAGCTGGGTCGACACCTGGGTCTTGAATAAAGGCGGAGTCAGCACAAGAGCAAAAGGAACACCGCTGATTGTTTACGGCGATTATCCGTGGGGCAAAAGACGACCTTGGAAAAAACTTTTGGATTCACCGGAAGCCAACAACATTTCTGAAGAAGAAATGAACAAAATCATAGAACCTCATCTTGCCACGATAATAAAGGAGCAAGAAAATCGGGACACGGTAATTCAACAGGTTGAAGCAGAGAAAAAAGCAAAAGCAGATTCTTTGGCAAACGTTAAAAGTCAGACGCAACTTTCAGCAAATATAAATTAAGTTTTTTAGGAGCTTAATCCCGCTATCCGCTATATCTTTTTTGCCAACGCTTTTCCCCAAGCAAAAAAGGATGCCGCTACTATCGGGGCTATGGGATTCACATACAAACAACTTTTTGTCATTAAACATAACAAAAACCCTTTCAGATTTGAAAGGGTTTATTATTTTATTGCAAAGTCAGGTTTAAATATTCCCGACAACCGTTTTTATCTGTGTGAATTCCTTGATTGCGTGCAATGATAGCTCAACGCCGTAACCTGAGGATTTTGCTCCACCAAAAGGCAGTCTTGCATCAGAACTTGTCGATTTGTTGATAGAAACTGTTCCGGATTCCAAATGATCTATAAAGAACTGAGCTCGTTTTTTATCTTTTGTCCAGACAGAATTTCCTAATCCAAAAGGAATATCATTGGCCAATTTCAGAATCTCTTCATCATCTTTTCCAATCATCAACATTGCTAACGGACCGAATAATTCTTCCTGCAAAATCGGATTGCCTTCCTTCACCAAAATAATTCCCGGACGAAACTCACTTTCAGAAATTCTCTCTAAAGCTAAAACCACTTCTGCTCCATTTTTCAAAGCTTTTTTATATTGACTTTCCAACTCATCCGCCAAATCCGGTCTTGCCATTTTGCTCAGCTTGGTTTCCATTTTGAAAGGGTCAGCCGGCTGATAAGAATTAAATTCTTCTATAAATTTCGGAACGAAATCTTTCTCCACTTTCTGATGCACAATAAAACGTTTTGCAGCATTACAAACCTGACCGGTATTTTGAAGTTTTCCGCTTGGTGCTTCTGTGGCAGCTTTTTCTACATCCGCATCGTCCAAAACAATATAAGCGTCGCTTCCGCCTAATTCCAAAACAGATTTTTTGATATTTTTTCCAGCCAAAGCGGCAACTTCTGCTCCGGCTTTTTCGCTTCCTGTGAGACTTACACCTCTTACAAAAGGATTTTCAAGGATTTCTTTGATTTCTCCGTGACCAATTCTCAGATTTTGAAAAATATAATCCGGGAAACCTGCATCTTTGAAAACTTGTTCAATTGCATCGCCACTTTCGAAGCAGATGGAAGCGTGTTTCAGTAATACAACATTTCCCGCAAGGATCGCCGGAACAGCAAATCTAAGAACCTGCCAAAAAGGGAAATTCCAAGGCATTACTCCTAGAATAATTCCCAAAGCATCATAATGAACTTCAGAAACATCAAACTCAGTTTTTATCTTTTCCGGTGTCAGGACGTTTTCTGCTTTTGCATAATATCTTATCATTCCTGCACTTTTCTCAATCTCTGCAATGGATTGGGAAATTGGTTTATGCATTTCTGTAGTGATAAGTTTTGCAAATTTTTCTTTATCTTTTTCCAGAATATCGGCCAATCTGAGAAGTAATTTTTGTCTGTCTGTGAAAGGAACTTTTTTCCATTCCAAGAAAGTTTTATGCGCAGAATTTATATTATTTGATAGATTCATTTCAGATATTTTTTTGACTTATAAGGCTTACATTAATTATACCAATTGGATCTATAATTACTTTTGATTTTTTTGAACGCAAAGTGCGCAAAATTTTTTAGAAATTATTGAAAATATTTTAATTTTAAATTCACAGAGGTGTAAAACCCATCAAAGAAATATTGTGTATAAAAGGTTATTTTTATGTAGAATCTGCAGCCCGACTTGAGCGAAAATCCTTTTTTGCGTGTACTTCAATTCTATTGATGTGGAAACTGTCTGCAAAAAAGATTGACTTAGTCGAACCACTTCGTTAGGTTTGGGAGCGGAAGGCGGATAAAGCTGCCCAAATAATTTTTCTATTTTTTCTTATTGCTTCTGAAAAGTAAAGCCGCATTAAGAAATATCAACAGTAAATCCAAGGTTACCCAAATGCTGAGTTTGATATTCTCATATTTCAAATCTTCAACTTTTTGTGACGCAATAGCCGAAAGTTTCAAACTGTGGTTGATGTAATTCCTGACCTCGATGATTTTGTCTTCATTTTTGTTTGGAACCGCAACTTGTGAAAAATAAACAAGCTTGCCTTTTCCGATGTAACCAACGATCCAGAATTCACCGGATTTCTGCATATTAAGATATTCTATACGAAAATACTCGGGACGGATCTGGCCAACGTGTTTGGAACTGAATTTTTGATTTTCCGGAACCTGATCCTGAACCCTGATAATATAAAAATCAATTGGCTGCGGAAGATAGTTGATTACCTGTACCGCCAAAGAGTTCTCCAAAAACTGGGAAACGCTTCTCTCCACAAACCAAAATGTAAAATATGCGGCTGCAGAAATAGTAATAATCGTTCTGGCAGCTTTGTTCCAAAGATTCCATTTTCCTCCTCTTGCAGAGGAAAGAAACAGCGCAATGATCAGAAAAATGAGGATGAGTATGATTATCATTGAAACAAAGATAATGGTTTCTCTTTAATTAAAAAGTGACATTCCATTCTTTGTAGAATTCGTCCAGAAACTGAAGCATAAATTGATGTCTGTGTTCAGCAATTTCGTGAGCCGTTTTTGTGTTGAGCAAATCTTTGAGAAGCAACAATTTTTCATAGAAATGGTTGATCGTAGTTCCATTTGATTTTTTGTATTCTTCTTTGGTTTGACTTAGTTTTGGTTCGATGTCCGGATGATACATCAGATTATTCTTATAACCTCCGAAGTTGAAAGTTCTGGCAATTCCAATTGCACCAATTGCATCCAATCTATCAGCATCCTGAACGATTTTAAGTTCCAAAGGCAGATTTTCCGGAGCGTCATTTCTGTTTTTAAATGACATATTCTCTATGATGAAAATGACTTTTTCAATTGTTTGTGAATCTAAATTTTGTTCAGTCAAAAATTCGGTTACGATTTTGGTTGCGATAGTTTCGTCTCCGTTATGGAATTTCGGATCGGCAATATCGTGCAATAATGCGGCTAATTCGATGATTAACTTGTCTCCACCTTCTTTTTCCTGAATTTTCAAACTCAGTTTCCAGACGCGTTCTATATGAAACCAATCGTGACCGGATTCTGTGCCTTCAAGTTTTTGTTTTACTAATTCTATTGTTTTATTAATCAATTCCATTAATTCAATTCTTTTAAAATAATATGCCAAAGTTTCTTATTATAACTTCGGAAAAAGTTGATGTGTCCGATCTCGTTCTTTTCGGATTCGGAGGTTTTTATTAACCTGTAAGTTGGTTTCATATTTGGATAAGTCTCTTGCAATAAAGATCTTACGCCTTTTTCTGTAAGCCAGGCATCATCTTCTGCTCTTATGACAAAAACTTTCTGGTTCAGTTTTTTTGAAAAATCCTCAACCTTTTCCAAAAGTTTGTTGGTTGACTTTTTATTGAGGATCAACGTTCGCCAATCGAAAGCACTTCCTGCAGGCAGACTTTCTCCTAATCCAAACCAATTACCCGGAAAATAACCTAATATTTTTGTAGATAACGGCTGTGCAATTCCGAAGCCAAGATAAGCTTCAATTTTTGTTCTGAATTTCAGGTTTCCGACAAAAGCATTTTGAGTTCCAACGAAAATAAATTCTTCAAACATTTTAGAATCTTCATTCATTCCTAAAATCAAAGCACCAAGCGAATGTCCAAGACAAAACTTATGATAATCCTGATAATTAGTTTTGATGTAATGCGTAAGTGCTTTATAATCATTAGTTCCCCAAATCCTCATAGAAGCGTCGAAATCTTTCATTTTTTTTGGCTTTGAAAGTCCGATTCCACGATAATCGTAAGTCAGGACTGTAAATCCCTGTTCCGAAAAAAACTGAGCAAATGAGAAATAAATCTGCTGTTTGACACCAGTTGCAGAATTTATCAATAAAAACTTCTGATTGGAGTTTTGAGGTTCAAAAAGATGCGCAGACAATGTATAATTATCTTCCGTTAAAAGATCAATACTTTTCATGAAAAGCGTTTAGATTTCAGTAAAAGTAAAAAATTTTGTCCGGCTATTTTTGGATATTAATATGCGTGGGATATTAATTCCTGCATCTCTTCCAAAAATGGCAACCCTTTCTGAGAACCTCTGTAATCGGCAGCTTTCAGAGCAACTTCGTTTCCAAATTTCACACAATCTTCAATAGAATTACCGTGAAGCAAAGCAATGGAAAATCCAGATGTGAAAGCATCTCCCAATCCCATACTGTGTGCTTCTGTTGTTGGATTTCTTCGGAAATATTTCATCTCGGATCCATCAAAATAGCTTGTACTATTAGCACCATCTCTTACAAATAATTTGTTTGGAAGGTGCTTCATAATATCTTCGTGATTGCCTTCTCCGAAAATAATTTCCAGATCTGTACTTTTTGCTACTATGAAGGTGGCGTAATCTATAATTGCATCAGAAAGCCTGCTTGCCGGAGCCGCATAAATTCCTATTTTTTTTCCAATGCTTTTTGCCTTTTTGAAAAGGTATTCTACGGTTGGTAACGGAATTTCAAGCTGAGTTAAAATCAAATCAGAATTAATGATATTTTTTTCAGCTTCATTAATATCAGCCGGCGACAAATTGTAATTGGCTGCAGGAACTACGGTAATTGCATTTCCCTCGTCAGATGCTGTTACATAAGCCGTTCCTGTATCTTGGTCCTCATCTTCTACAACGTAAGCCACATTCACATCTTCATCATTCAGATTTCTAAGGACCTGTTGCCCGTAAGGATCCATTCCGATACGACTTATCAAAGAAGTTTGTGCTCCCAGACGAGAAGTTGCGATGGCTTGGTTTGCTCCTTTTCCGCCTAAAAAGCTTTTCAGATTTTCTGCAAGAACGGTATTATTGGCTGTCGGAATTTTGGATGTTTTAAGTACCAAATCTATAGAAGAACTTCCTACAACTACTATTTGCGATTTTATATTACTCAGTTTCATTTACTAACATTCATAGTTTTCAAAGGTCGAATGAAATTGCTAATTGCGATTTCAATTGAGGCTAAAGTAATAATTTAATCCATACCAATTTCTATAAATTCAGAAATTAATTTAACTACTTGATTGTCTTTGGAATAACCAATATAAGTTGCATAAAATCCTTCGCCGTAACCGGTTTCAAAAGCGACAATATTTTCTTTTTTTTCTTCGTAAGGTTTCAATGTTGAGAATTGATCGATTGCGCCATTTTCATCAAAAAAATGGGAATGAAAAAACTCTTCGTAGATTCCCATAAACAGATCACCTTTCTGACTGAAAAGATCCTTTTCCAATTGGTTTAGAGAATTCTGAGCATCTTTATCCATAAAGCTTCCCATTCCGGACTCTACCAAGTAGCCGTAGATTTCTTCATCTTTAAGGTCTTTCAAATTCTGACCATCGGACAAAGCCAGTTTCCAGTTTTCTGCTATTTTATTTTTATCAAAAACAATTTCTGCATAAGCGATGCAATTGGATTCTGTTTCCTTATAAATATGAACCGGAAAATTACCTTTCGGAAATTCCTGAGTGAAGGCAGAATGGTCAGGTGAAATCAAGGGATCGCTTGCCACGATGAAACCTGAAGAAATATGAATTTCTCCAACTTCATATGTTTCCAAAAGCGGATTATCCACAAAATTTTTGGAGAATAGTTTTTTTATGTTTTCGATGTGTGTCATTATAAACTTTTCAGTTTTTCTTCCAAAAGCACGATTTTATCCTGAGCGTCTTTTTGCTTTTTACGTTCGATTTCTACAACTTCCGGTTTTGCGTTGGCAACGAATTTTTCGTTAGACAATTTTTTATCTACCGAAATTAAGAAACCTTTCAGATATTTTATTTCTTCTTCGGTTTTGATTTTCTCTTCACCAAGGTCAAGATTTTCGCTTAACGGAATTGAGAATTCATTGGAACCAACTAAGAACGTGAAACTCGGCTTATCCGTTTTCTGACCAAAATTAATTACTGAAATATTGGATAATTTCTGAATAACCTCAGCATCTTTAAGTTCTGTCGCATTTGTGAAAACTTCCACAGATTCTCTTGGCGAGATTCCTTTTGACTGACGGTAATTTCTAACGCCGGAAATCACTTCTTTAGCAAAATCAAAATCTTTGATGGTTTGTTCATTATAACTTTCAGATTTTTTCTGTTGAGTAATGATCAAAGCTTCATCAATTTTCCTATCCGAAATTGACTGCCAAAGTTCCTCCGACAAGAAAGGCATAAATGGATGCAACAATTTCATTAATTCTTCAAAATAAGAAATCGTTTTTTGGTAAACTTCTTCACTGATTGCTTCGCCGAAATTCGGTTTTACAGCTTCCAGATACCAGGAACAGAAATCATCCCAGATCAATTTATAAACCAAATGCAATCCGTCCGAAATCCTGAATTTCGAGAATTGATCTTCAATCTCGCCAACCGTTTTATTCAATTGCTCTCCAAACCATTCGATAGTTTGAAGGTCGTGGTTTTGCGCTTCGATAGATTCGTCACGTCTCCAACCTTGAATCAATTTATAAGCATTCCAGATTTTAGTTGCGAAATTTCTTCCCTGCAACATCAGATCTTCATCAAACAAAAGATCATTTCCAGCAGCGGAACTCAACAAACTTCCTACACGTACACCATCTGCACCATATTTTTCGATCAAATCAATTGGATCTGGCGAATTTCCTAATTGCTTGGACATTTTTCGTTTTTGCTTATCACGCACAATTCCCGTGAAATAAACATTTTTGAAAGGCACTTCTTTTCTATATTCAAGTCCAGCCATAATCATTCTGGCAACCCAGAAAAAGATAATATCCGGACCAGTAACAAGATCCGCAGTTGGATAATAATAGTTGATGTCTTTATTTTCCGGATCCAAAATTCCTTCGAAAACTGACATTGGCCATAACCACGATGAGAACCAAGTGTCAAGAGCGTCTTCGTCTTGTTTTAGGTTGCCAGTTGTAAGTTCTGGATTTCCAGTTTTTTCTTTTGCTAAAATTAAAGCGTCTTCAATGTTTTCGGCTACAACAAATTCATTTTCGCCCGTTCCATAATAGAAAGCCGGAATCTGTTGTCCCCACCAAAGCTGACGGGAAATGTTCCAATCGTGAACATTCTCCATCCAGTGGCGATAGGTATTTTTGAATTTCTCAGGATGAAATTTAATAGTGTCGTCCATTACAACATCCAAAGCAGGTTTTGCCATTTCTGACATTTTCAGGAACCATTGAACAGAAATTTTCGGTTCGATAATAGCGCCAGTTCTTTCAGAAGTTCCAACTTTATTCACGTAATCTTCCGCTTTCAGAAGAAGATTATTTTTCTCTAATTCTTTGGCAATTTCTTTTCTTACGGTAAATCTGCCTTGACCTTGGTAATGCATTCCGTGTTCGTTCAGAACTGCATCATTATCCATAGAATCGATGATTGGCAAACCGTGTCTTTGTCCGATTTCATAGTCATTAATGTCGTGAGCCGGCGTTATTTTCAACGCTCCAGTTCCAAACTCAATATCCACATAATCGTCCTCGATAATAGGAACTATTCTACCAACGATTGGAACTATTACGTTTTTACCTTTCAAATGAGAATATCTTTCGTCATTCGGATTGACACAAACGGCAACGTCACCGAAGATCGTTTCAGGACGTGTTGTAGCAACAGTCAAGAAATCTTCCGTTCCTTCAATTTTATATTTTAAATAGAATAATTTCCCATTTTGTTCTTTGAAGATTACTTCTTCGTCAGAAATATTGGTTTGAGCTTCCGGATCCCAATTCACAACTTTATATCCTCGGTAAATCAATCCTTTATTATAAAGATCAACAAAAACCTTGATTACGGATTTGGAAAGATTCTCCTCCATCGTGAATCTCGTTCTGTCCCAATCGCAAGAACAGCCCAATTTTTTCAATTGTTCAAGGATTGTTCCACCGTATTTCTCTTTCCATTCCCAGGCGTGTTTCAGGAATTCTTCTCTCGTAATATCTTTTTTATTAATGCCCTCTGCTTTCAGTTTCGCAACCACTTTCGCTTCTGTTGCGATAGATGCGTGATCTGTTCCCGGAATCCAACATGCATTGAAGCCTTGCATTCTTGCTCGTCTGACCAAAACGTCCTGAATGGTGTTATTCAACATATGTCCCATATGAAGAATTCCCGTCACGTTTGGCGGCGGAATTACAATCGTATAAGGCGGTCTGTCATCCGGCTCTGAATGGAAAAATTTATTTTCTAACCAGAAGTCATACCATTTTTGTTCGGTTTCTTGTGGACTATATTTGTCTGCGATTTGCATTTCGTAAGTTATTTTTGGCTTGTAAGTTGCAAAAATAAGATATTGTGAAAAAATTAACATCACATATTCAAATTATTTATAACTTTGTTCTTTAAAAATTCAATTAAAACAAAAAAAATATGAAAAAGATTCTTGCAGGATTATTTATGACGGGAGCCTTGGCTTTTGCATCTGCTCAAACAATCTCATTTGACAAAACAACTTTTGATTACGGAAATGTAAAAGCTGGTGCTGACGGTCACAGATTTTTCACTGTAAAAAACACAGGAGATAAGCCACTTATCATTAGTGAAGTTAAACCTTCTTGCGGATGTACAACTCCGGAATGGAGCAAAGATCCAATCTTACCAGGAAAAACAGCTCAAATCAAAGTTGGATATAATACAGGAATTAAAGGTGCTTTCAACAAATTGATTGAAGTTTATTCTAACGATCCGGCAAACAACAGATCTGTTCTTTACATCAAAGGAACTGTAGAAGATATCGACGGTGCTCCTGTTGCAGCAGCTGCTCAGGAAGCAAAATTAGTTGCTTCTCCTACAGGAGCTTTCACTGCAAAGCCTGTACCTTCAGCAAAAGCTGCTAAAAAAGTAGCTAAAAAAGTTGAAGCTGCTAAATAATAAAATCTACAAATTTTATAAAACCGTCTCGTTGTAAAAAATGGGACGGTTTTTTTTATCTTTACAATAAATCAATATTATTATGGACTATAATTTTTCTGATGATTTCCTGATAAAAGAAAATTCAAAATTCGATATAAAAAAACAGGATACAAGCTATAAAGGAAAAATCAATAAAGATGAAGCAAAGCAGCTTCTGGAAATCGAAAAAGAAAAACTGCATCTGCTTCAGGAAAAACTTTATGCAGATGGAAGCCAGTCTTTGTTAATTATCCTGCAAGCAATGGATGCTGCGGGAAAGGACAGTTTGATAGAACATGTTTTCGGTGGTGTAAATCCGCAAGGTTGTGAAGTAACAAGTTTCAAAACACCAAGTTCCAAAGATTATTCCCACGATTTTATCTGGCGGCATTATCTGGCTTTGCCTGAAAAGGGGAAAATCGGAATTTTCAACCGTTCACATTATGAAAGTGTCCTGGTTTGCAAAGTACATCCCGAATATAACCTAAGTGAAAAGACATGGAAAGATGTCAAACAATTTGATGAAAAATTCTGGGAAAACAGGTACGAAAGCATCCGCAATTTCGAAAAACATTTGGCAAATAACGGCACTAAGATCATCAAAATATTTCTGAATGTTTCCAAAGAAGAACAAAAAGAAAGATTCATTGACAGAATAAAAGAAGATGATAAAAACTGGAAATTCTCTGCTGCTGACATTACGGAAAGAGGGTTTTGGGAAAATTACATGAAAGCTTACGAGCAAGCGATCCAAGAAACTTCTACAGAATCTGCGCCTTGGTTTGTAATCCCTGCCGATCAGAAATGGTTTTCAAGAGTTGCAGCGATTCAGATTATCATTGATAAAATGGAAGAAATGAATCTGCAATTTCCCGAACTTTCCGGAAAAGAGAAAAAAGCTTTAGCAGAATCCAAAACTAAACTGGAAAGCGAAAAATAATCTCTTTTTCTAATTGATGAATTTTTACGGGAAACCTCAGTTTTAGAAGCAAAAGTTATTTTAAAATTGTAAAAAATAACGAAGAATAAAAATGGAATTTATTTATCTATTTATTGGAGCGATCATTAGCGGAATTTTAATTTTTTCATTGATGAAAGCAACCTCTGTCAGCAAGAAAATTTTTGATGAAGCGAATGAAAAATTAATCCGGTTGCAGGAAAACGAACTTAATTATCAGCAGAAAATTGAGGAACTGAAACTTTCCAATAATAATTTGACAAACGATATTTCTTCTATACAAAAAAGTAAAGAAGAACTGCTATTTACCAATGCTGAATTGACTGCTGATTTCAAAAACCTTCATGAAAACCTTAATTATCAAAAAGAAGAATTCCTGAAACTCCAGGAAACAACTCGTTTGCAATTTGAGAAAACTGCAAATCAAATCTTGGAAGAAAAGTCGGAAAAATTTTCTCAACTCAATCAAAATCAACTAAAATTAATATTAGAACCTTTTCAGGAAAAGATCAATGAACTGAAAAATACAGTCAACGAAACTTACGATAAAGAATCCAAAGAGCGTTTTTCTCTAGGAGAAAAAGTACGTGAACTGAAAGACCTGAATCAGCAAATTTCCGAAGATGCAAAAAAGCTGACTCGCGCTTTGAAAGGCGAAAGCAAAACGCAGGGAAACTGGGGTGAGATGATTTTGGAAAGTATTCTTGAGAAATCAGGTCTTAGAAAAAATCAGGAATATTTTATGGAGCACGAACTAAGAGACGAAAATAACAAAGCCATTTTCTCTGAATTTTCCGGCAAAAAAATGCGTCCCGATGCGGTTGTGAAATATCCAGACAACCGAAATGTGATCATCGACAGCAAAGTTTCTCTAACTGTTTTTGTAGAAATGACAGACGAAACTGATCCTGAAATTTTTGCTATAAAACAAAATCAGCATCTGCAATCTGTGAAGAATCACATCTTACAATTGAGTCAGAAAGCATATGACGATTTTGATAAATCTCTGGATTTTGTGATGATGTTTGTTCCGAGTGAGGCGGCTTATATGACGGCTTTGCAAACCGATCCTAATCTTTGGAATTTTGCTTATGATAAAAGAATTCTGTTGTTGAGTCCAACCAATCTGATTACTTCTTTGAAACTGATTCAGGATCTTTGGAAACGCGAACATCAAAATCGAAATGCGATGGAAATTGCGGACAGAGGTGCAAAATTGTATGATAAATTTGTTGGCTTTGTTGATAATCTGGAACGGATTGGGAAGAATATTGATCAGGCTAAGAATTCTTATAATGATGCTTTTAAGCAATTGAGTTCCGGAAATGACAATCTGATTATTCAGACTCAGAAACTTAAGAATCTCGGGATTAAAAATAAAAAAAATCTTCCTCAGGGTTTGACTGAGGAAGATTGATTTTTTTGCAGATTTGTTGTTTTTTTTAATGTCTGATTTTACAGGTCGCTCCTACGGAGCTTTGCTATCTTACATCTATTCTCTATTAACAGGTCGCCACTCTGTGGCTTTCTTTCGTGAGATATAAAATCTTGGACAAAGCAATGTCTGGAAGACAAAACCCATAGCCCCGATTGCAACGGCATCCTTTTTTTGTTTGTACTGAAATTTGTTTGGATGACAAAACTTGATAAACAAAAAAAGATATAGTGGAAAGCGGGATCAAGCTCCTAAAAACTTTATCGATTTAGAAGTTTGGCTACTTCGGGAGCGGCGTATGTGAAAATCATATCTGCGCCGGCACGTTTGATCGAGGTAAGGCTTTCTATGAGAACTTTGTCGTTGTCCAGCCAGCCGTTTTGAGCGGCCGCTTTCAACATTGCATATTCGCCACTGACTTGATAAACGGCAATTGGCTGCGTGATGAGTTCGCGGATCTTGGAAACGATATCCAGATAAGGCATTCCTGGTTTTATCATAATGATATCTGCGCCTTCTTCTACGTCTTTTAAAGCTTCGTCGATAGCTTCTCGGGAATTATGAAAATCCATTTGATAGGTTTTCTTATCCGCAGGAATCTCTTGATTATCAACTGGCGCACTATCCAAAGCACTTCTGAATGGACCGTAGAATGCACTCGCATATTTGGCAGCGTAAGATAAAATGCCAACGTCTGTGAACCCATTTTCTTCCAAACCTTGGCGCATTGCTAGAACACGGCCGTCCATCATATCGCTTGGTGCCAAAATGTCTGCGCCTGCTTCTGCATGAGAAATTCCCATTTTCACGAGAGCTTCGACTGTAGAATCGTTGTCAATTTTTCCATTTTTGATAATGCCGTCGTGACCGTAAATTGAATACGGATCCAAGGCAACATCCGGCATAATGATGATTCCGGGAACGGCATCTTTGATTGCTTTTATGGCGTTCTGCATCAATCCGTTTGGATTCCAGGCTTCTTTTCCGGTGTTATCTTTTAGGTTATCAGAAACCTTCATGTAAAGATTGATGGCTTTGATTCCGAGGTCATAATTTTCTTTGACTGTCTTGACTGTCAGATCCAGACTCTGACGAAAAACGCCAGGCATAGAAGAAATGGCTTCTTTTTTGTTATCACCTTCCGTAACAAACATTGGCAGCACCAAATCGTTTGTTGTAAGACTGGTTTCACGCACTAGACTTCTGATAGAATCGTTGGTTCTGAGTCTTCTATTTCTTGAGATCATCTTTATTAAAAATATTTATGCAAATTTAATTATACTTTTTTTGTTAGACTATTGCATAATTAATTTATTTAAAATATATTTGTTGTAATTGTTTAAATACAGACTAAAGCGAATGAAAAAACTTTTATTCTTTATCATATTTACGGTAGTTTCAGCAGGATTTTCGGGAGAAATGAAAGCACAGACTGCACGTACAATTGCTAACCAAAGAACTGACGATGGTGTTTTGGTGGCTTACCCTAATCCGACTAAGGATGTTTTGTTGCTTAAATCAAAGGATGCTTCCGTTAAAATAAAAACGGTAACGTTTTTCTCAATTTTAGGAGCACAGGTTGCAGAATATAATATCAACAGTAATAATACAGAACTAAGACTTGATAAATTACGTCCGGGAAAATATCTAATGAGATATACTCTGGATGATAACACTCAAAAAATCACTCAGATTATTAAACAATAATCATTTGATTCACAACATATAATGCCGGCTTTTGTCGGCATTTTTTATTGAATAAATTCTGTAAATTTGTAATAACCAAGAAAGCTTCAACTAATGAGAAAATCTGTACTTCTTCTCTTCCTATTGTTAGTTCAATTTTTTAATTCGCAGTTCAGGAATTCTTTATATGATAATAACCAGTTTAATATTTCTCTCAGAGGTGGATTGGATTTTCCGTCATATGACAACCAGACAAAGTATATAGATTACAAACCGAACCTGAATCTCGGAATCTCTGCAGATTATTACTTCAATTGGATTGGTTTGGGAATAGATGCGGATTATTTGCAAAACACGCCGAAAAACTTTTACCCGACAGATAATCTATATCTAGGAAGTACAAAACTCTCCGACCCGATATTAAATGAAAATAAAATTCAACGATATTTCTTTGGTTTAGGTCCAAATTTCCGATGGGTAATCAATGATGATATGGGTTTCACTTTCAAACTGAAAGGTGGACTATCCAATATCAAAGGTGGAGAGACATCATTAATTTCAAATAATGGCACAACAAATTACAATCTTAATCTTCATCAAGGATATGACGAGAAAAATATTTTTTCGGGAAAAGGCGAATTGGAGTTCAATTGGTTTTTCTCGGAGAATATCGGGCTGAATGTCGGTGGCTATTATCTTCAGCATTTTAAAACTAAAGATATTGTCACAAACGGAAATGCCAATGGATATATTCCTTTTGTCACAAATAACAATCAGAATGTAATTTCTCCTGCAAATGCCGATATCAGAACTTCTGCATTGAATCACGGGGTACATTCGGTTGGATTTTTTGCAGGACTTACTTTCAGATTTTCAGCAAAAGATTCAAGTCCCAATTATGGATTATCTGTCATTGCGAGAGATAAAGAAACCGGATTGATCTTACCTGATACTTTTGTCGAACTCTACAAGAACGGCAAGCGTGTTTATTTTGCCAAGACTAATGCACAAGGAGTTGCTTTTTTCAAAAATATAAAACCTGAGAATTACGAGATCAAAGGAAGTCTTTATAATATTGATCTGATTTCTTCCAAAGCCAATAAAACTGAGTTTGTAAAAAACTCGATGCTTAAGAAAGAAATCTCAACAGACAAAGAGACATTTTTCGTGAAAGGACAAGTCAATATTTGCAACTCAAAAGATCCTTTGAGAGATGTAACTATTGTCATCAAAAACAATGAAACGGAAGTTTACCACGAAATAAAAACAAATATTGAAGGAAAATTCTATTTCAAAGCGGATAAGAATGCAACTTATAACATCTATGGTAAAAAAGGAAATTACTTCTCCCAAACCGAAACTGTGACTTCTAAAAATGTTGACAGAAGTAATACATTATTTTTAAATCTGCAGGTTTGTATGGAAGAGACGACTTGCGGTAAACCTATTAATCTGAAAAATATTCATTACGATCTGGATAAATATTTTATCCGGGAAGATGCAAAAGCTGAGCTTAATAAAATGGTTCAGTTTATGAAAGACAATCCCAACGTAAAAGTAGAATTGGCTTCTCATACAGATTCGCGGGCTTCTGACGAATATAACAAAACATTGTCTCAGAACCGAGCAAACGCCGCTGTGGACTATCTGGTATCAAAGGGAATTACAAGATCAAGATTAAAACCAATCGGATATGGTGAAACAAAACTTCTGAACAAATGCAGTAATGATATTGACTGTTCAGAATCTCAACATCAGATCAACAGGAGAACAGAAATGAAGGTCATATGTCCTTAATAAAGAAAAATTTTTTATAAATAAAAAATCCTACAATCGCACCAAAAGTATTAAGAATAACATCATCAATATCCGCATAGCCTCTTTTGAAATAGAACTGAGAAAATTCTATGATATTGATAGCAATAAAAAAAACAAGAAAGAGCCATCCAAACTGACTGAGTTTTGAATAAAGAATCCCTAGAAAACCATAAGGGATAAATAGAATAATATTTCCAAATACATTTTTGAAAGCCTCTGTTTTATCCCACAAAACGACTTTTGTAGAATATTCATTTATAGTTTCAAATGGAACTGTTTTTATTTCAAAAAGTATGGTTGGAGAATCACGGAAGGTTGCAAAAAAAAGCAGATACAACATCCAAACGGTATATATATTGATAAGTGCAGGATAAAACCTGTAAAGTAGTTTGGTCATCAAAGAGAAAAAATAGATAATTAATATAAATTTCAAGTAAAAATATTTAAAATAATGCACACACACAAAGTAAAAGCATTCGGGACAGATGCTCCTGAGAATGATCTGGAATTAATAACCATTGAAAGAAGAGAAGTCCAGCCAAAAGATATTGAAATCGACATCTATTATTGCGGTGTTTGCCACTCGGATCTACACACTGCCAGAAATGACTGGGGCGGAACAGTATATCCCGCAGTTCCAGGTCACGAGATCGTAGGAAAAGTTCTGAATATTGGAAGCGAGGTTACAAAATTCAAAGTTGGAGATCTGGTTGCTGTAGGTTGTATGGTAGATTCATGCAGAACTTGCCACAGCTGCGAGCAGTATTTGGAGCAATTCTGCGAGAATGGATTTACTGGAACTTACAACGGAAAAGACAAATATCTGGAAGAGAAACGCACTTACGGCGGCTACGCTGAATCTGTAGTTGTAGATGAACATTTTGTTCTTAGTCTTCCCGAGAATCTGGATATGGCAGCTGCTGCCCCACTTCTTTGTGCCGGAATCACGACCTGGTCACCTCTTAAACACTGGAACGTAACAGAAAATTCTAAAGTTGCAGTTGTAGGTCTTGGCGGATTGGGACATATGGCTATCAAATTAGCAAAAGGTTTGGGAGCAGAAGTTTCCCTGTTCTCCAGAACTCCCGGAAAAACTGATGATGCCAAACAATTAGGTGCTGACCATGTGATCATTTCTATTGATGAAGAATCTATGAAATCGGTTTTCAATAAATTCGATTTGATTATTGATACAGTTCCTTACGAGCATGACATCAATCCTTATATGAATACTTTGACCGTGAACGGGACTTTGGTATTGGTAGGATTTATTGGTGAGTTTGAGAACGATTCTGTAAGTACACGACCAATGATTTATAAAAGACGTTCGGTTGCAGGATCATTGATTGGCGGAATCAAAGAAACGCAGGAAATGCTGGATTTCTGCGGCGAGAAAAACATTGTTTCCGACATCGAAATCATCAACATTCAGGACATCAACGACGCTTACGAAAGAATGCTGAAAAGCGATGTGAAGTACAGATTCGTGATTGATATGAAGAGTTTGAAAGAATAAATTCTATTTCAATCATATAGAAGAAAGGGATCAGAAACGATCTCTTTCTTTGTTTTTTCTTACCAGATAACCCCATAAGATAAAACATAAAATACTGATTTACAAATAAATAACAAACAACAGGTAGCCAATGGGTATGTTGTTATTTGTAATTCACACTGATAAAGCGATTCCTTTGCCCCCTCGAATATCAACTGATAGCAATGAGGGCAAAAACACAAATTTACAAAAAACTACCAGGGATCTTTTCTAAATTAGAAAAGACTCTCGGGTTATTTTTTTGTTTTGTATTTCCTTATTTATATTCCCAGATCCATGTCTCCGATGAAGCTTATTTATTTGTAAATGTCGGAACTGTTATTAGTGCCGGAACAACCTCACTCTCTGTACAAAACAAAATTAAAGTCTATGCCTCTTCCAAATCTTTGTTAGTAGACCATCTGGAAAAGCTTGAAATTATTGATTCAGATAGAGCTTTGAAGAAGAGCCAAAAGAAATCAAAAATTTCAAAATCACAGACGCAAAAGAAAATTATCCAGACTAAGGAAGCACAAATACATATTGCAGAGGCTAAAAAGAAACCGTCAGAGTCTATCAACAGTACGACTTCCGAAGTATTTTACTCAGGCAGCATCGCAGACGCAAAAGTCCTGTGTGTCAAGACTAATAAAATAAATTCCAAACATACTTTTGCAAAGCAAATTTTTATTTGGCATTACCAGTCTCAAAAAAAATCTGATAAGATCTTATCTCCTGAAGACTTAGATCACACACTCATCTTTCTCGATGGTTTTGCGGGAAGAGGGCCTCCATACAAACACATGTAATTTCTTACATTTTACACAATAAAAAACTCTTTTGCAGAGAAGAGCATCTAATTTCCAAAAGAGAATATCCGCAATAAGCAATCAGTTGATTTGTAAGTATGTATGTCGTTTCCCAGAAATCTCGATACACTTAAGATAAAGCAACTTAAATTTCGACGAAACCGCAATGCTCCGTCGACAGATAAAGATATTCATAAACCCTTTTTCTTTAATCAATATAAAAATTACAACAATGAATAAAAATATTAAAAATTTATTAACAATAGGGATCATTCTTTCCTGTGTTTTAGCTAAGGCACAAACAGGGCGTGTTGGAGTAAATACTTCGGACCCAAAATCTACGATGGATATTAATGGAAAGACAGATGCTGGAGGTATTCTTCTTAATACTGATATGACAGGATTACAAGCACCTCGTCTTAACAGAGCTGAACTTACAGCCAAAGGTGACACATTATACGGAACAGATCAAAAAGGAACACTAATTTATATAACAGATGTTTCAGCAGGTACCGCAACTTCTCAAAGAATTAATATAAAAAGTCCTGGTTACTACTATTTTGATGGTGCGCTATGGCAAAAACTTCTTGACAATGATATAAGCATATATACCGCAGATGGCTCTTTAACCGGTGCCACCTCTACTCGTACGCTGACACTCAACAGTAAGGCAATGACTTTTACAGGTAATCAACAGGCTACTTATTGTAATTCTACAGGCTCATTATCCCAGCAAAATATTCAACCTGGAACCGGCCTTGCATCATTCTCTCTGTATGGGGGGAACAATACACAGCTGAGCTTTCAGCAGTTTTATGAAGGCACTGCCCAGATTTATACTTCTACTGCATCTACAAGCCTGGATATTGGTACTAATGCCATAACACCTGCAGGTGGGGCACCAATTAGGTTTTTAACCAGTGCGGGTGGAAATGCGCTGGGAACTGAAAAGGCGAGAATAACGCCAGATGGTAAAATAGGAATTATGACAACCGGACCGTCTGAAACTTTTGATGTAGGATCAGGTAATGTGAGGGTAAGGGATATTAGTTCTAATACCAGTACTGACATTGCTGATAAGATAGTGGTTGCAGATGCCAGTGGTGTATTAAAAACTAAAATTCTATTTGTTCCTTTTACGGCACTGACCGGCTTCAGAAATACCGTTTCCGGAAACCTTAGTTCCGGGACATTCCGAACTATCACAATGGATACAAACCCACTATTGTCAGGAATGACTTATAATAGTACCACAGGGCAATATACAGTAAACTCCGCAGGATATTACCAGATCGCTGCAACAGTTTCGACAGATGTGTCAATGAACAATCCATCAGGCGGAACTGCCATTTTCAGACTACGTCTAAATGGTTCTGTTGTTAATTCTGTTAATTCTGGATATCTGGATGGCTCAGTTTCTACAAATCAAAATATGGTTTATGTTGTAAACCTGAGTGCAGGTGATGTAATAGATTTGCAAAACTACTATACAAGAACTCATAGAGTGACAGGAGCGCAGATTTCGGCAATTAAGCTTAGTAACTAAAATCTTATAAGTTAAAAATAAAACAGTCTTTGTTGTTAATCAGTTAATCTGCAATATTGATGTTATCAAATAAGTTTCCAACATCTTTTGTATCCGATCCTAAACATTTACTTGTAGAGGATCGTTTTTTTATAATTTTAAAATTCTATTAACCCAACTTAAGCAATTATTATAGCAGTATTACACAAATCAAAGCCTATACATATGAAAATATTTTGACCAGGTACAATCTAATGATTACATTGCCATAACTGTAAGTGAGCGGTCGCTAAATGTAAAACAAATCTGCGAATCTACTGCTAGCTGTGGCGGTTCAGATGTCTCTGTAGTTGCTATGCAGCATACGACGGAACTGTTTTAAAAGAGATGACGTAGCGTACCAGCTATGTGACGGCTACTCTATTAACACAGACTTTTTTACAGTATCCGCACAACTCCGAGGTGTCTTCGGCAGTCCAACAGAAGCCTATGATCTGGCTAAGCACAACATTCTTTTCCAATTCAACCTAGGTGAAAAACTGCGTGCAGAGATCACCACAATAGGATTGAAGATCCGAGGTTTGTCAGAGGCTTTTGCCGCTATCCTTCAGGTAAAGGATCTAAAGAGCGAATCCCTGAATGATGTTTTGACACCGGAGCGCAAACTGAAAATAAGCGGCTACAAACTGAAAATAGCAAGAGATAGTAATCAATGGTATTTTCTTTTTCAATACAGCCACAAATCACAGAAAAGATGTTGACAGTACGGATGTTGTAATCAATAAGCCTTCGGAACTTATAGTGCTAATACCTTCTCTGTTCTCAGGTAAATACAGGCTGGAGGTAATTACCTGTTTTCCGGTGACAATGTACTTCTCAAGGGGCCGCTACCTTTGATAAAGATCTAACGGTTCAATAATTTGAGTTGGTTGATGCCTGCACTATATAGCTACCCTATACCTGCTAGTACGAACCAGATTATATCAGGCGATATAGGCATCCTATACCACACAATATATAAAACACAAATAATGATTACAAATTTTAAAAATATCCATATCGGGAAAATGATTAAACTGAAGGTTACAGAAAGCGAGATAGAACCGTCCCGCATCTGTAATTTTATGAAATGCCGAGAAGAAGATCTTGAAAAAATATATAGTGCTGCAAACCTGGAAACAGACCAGTTGCTAAGATGGAGCAAACTTCTGGAGTACGATTTTTTCAGGATGTACAGTCAGCATCTGATATTGTATGCACCACCAGTCAAAACGGTCGGGAAAGTGGTAGAGAAATCTGCACTGCCCAACTTCCGGAAAAACATTTATACTAAAGAAATTATAGATTTTATATTAGAACAAATACGCACAGGAGAGATGACAATACCAATGGTAATGGAAAAATACAATATTCCTAAGACGACTCTGTACAAATGGATAAGCAAATACAAAAGCTGAAGAAACTGCTAGAGATCAATCTCTCCTTTTTCAAAGACACCGTTCTGACTGCATTTGGTTCGCCTCTGAAAAATCTCTGACTTTGAGGTTTGATATTATAAGCGGAATAACTTTGTAGTTTGCCGAGAGGAGATAGCTTTTATCTACCACAGAGATTGGGTTGCGGATATTATTATTTCTGAATTTACCAATGGATTTTGATTGGCAACAATTCTTATTACGAAAGAAATACCTTCGATTATAAAATAAAAAAGACTTTTATATTATATTACAGCAATGAGCAGAAATAAACCAAATTATCACAACATATTCCGTGATATCATCGAAAAGAAATTCCCTGAAAAGACATCTGCATGTGAAAGATTGCTCAGCAAACGGGAATTAAGTATTATTGATATTATGGCAATAAATAACAGAATTTTTGGTAGTGACAAAGCTACTGAGGTTTTTAATCAGCAGCATAAAAGTTATTCTGAGTCCGACATCCGCCAGATACTAAATCATCAGAAGAAACACCAGTTGAATAATTCGCAGTTAGCACAACATTTCAAACTGAGCAGAACCACCGTCACCCGATGGAAAAAAATATATTAGGATCTATAAGTATTGTCTAAATTTGATGGGTTCACAAAAAGACCAAGAAGTTTCATGATTAATATAAAAGCCATCATTCTACCGCTGATTATAAGTTTCATTAGTTTATCAGCGTTTGGTCAGACACGTCCTGAGATTGATCTTTTCAATCAAAAAGCGGAGCAGCAAAGCCAGGAAGGCAGGTACAATGATGCAATAAAAACAGCCTATCGCGCAATAGTGTCCTCTAATGACATAGACTATGAAAAAGGCGCACAGGAAGGCTACCAAAGTATTGCAATGATACTTTCCAACGTAGGCGAATATGAAAAAAGCATCAGGTACATCCGCAAGGCAGAAGCATACAAAGCCTATCTCCAGAATCACCGAGAGGTACAGCTCGAATTACTGACACTGCAAATTTTCAATTACAACGATCTGGGATTACCTTCGATGGCTGATTCAGTTTATAATAAAGCATTGTCTATTGCCTTAAAAGAAAAAAATATAAGGAAACGAAATAGGTTTTTGCTCAATCTCTACACTATTTCTCATCTGGCCTACACGGATGAAAAAAAAACATATCACAATTTCTTAGAAGCAAAAAGTATCATCGATAATCAGGAAAGTGTTTTTGATCGCACTGAACCTTTGGAAAACATTCTGATGACAAAGGCGGACGTCTATGGCAAACTTGCAGCTTACCATTTGACAAAGAAAAGCTTAGACTCTGCCCGATATTACTATGATGCTATAAAATCTCTGACCGGTAAGATGCAGAACAAGACATTTGTGGAAGCTACCCTATCTGATGGATATAGCCACATATCGGAAGCGCAAGGATATTACAGCGATGCACTGAATGAGCTGACAAAGGCAGAAAACATCCTGAAACGCTACAAAGCGGACATTAATTTCATCCCTATCTATGAGCGCAAGGCAGAACTATACCATAAGTTGAACGATAATAATAATGAACAGAAATATAAGAACCTCTACAAACAATTGTCGGAAAAATTCGGTCGTGCAGCCAGCAAAGGACGGGACGAAACTGTCCTGAAAATCTTAGAAGACAACGAACGTGAAATGGAATTACGGGACAGAAAAAGGCTCACAGTAGAGCTTCTTGCAGCAGGTTTTATTTCTCTGATAACAGTAGCCGGCTGTTATTTTCTTTTCAAAAAATACCTGAAGCTAAAATCTGACGTGCTGCTCGAAAGTGAACAGCGAATAGTGACGCAACAACAGGAGCTGAATAAAAAAAATATTGAAAATCAACAGCTGAAACTGAAGCTGAACGAATCTTTTGAAGAGATTGTGACTTTGGCTAGAGAAAACAGCCCCGAGTTTCTAACACGCTTTCAGGAAATATATCCTAATTTTATCAACAATATTCTCAGTAAAAGCCCCTATCTTGTCAACAGTGAATTGAAATTCTGCGCATTTCTTTTTCTTAATTTCTCCACCAAAGAAATTGCAAATTACACCTTCACCTCCAGCAAAACTGTCCAAAACAGAAAAAACAGTATCCGCAAAAGATTGGATATCGCATCCGATGAAGACATCTACATCTGGTTTCAAAAAATGAATGGAACTCCGCATTGAGTGAAGTAAATTGAATAATTTTACATCTGTATTACAACAGAACAGGAAAATCCGATAATCCAACAAGAAAAATATATGTACAGAGTTTTTCTACTTTTTATGCTTTTCTCAAATTTTGCAGGTGCACAGTACTCTGGAAAAGAACTGGATTCCTTGATGACAAAGGAATATTACAGATTACGGAAGGAAAGAAAATTTGAAGAGATCATCGCACTCAGCAGAAAAGTGATAGCGCAGTCAAAAAAAATCAAATACCTGAAAGGCGAGATCTATGGCTATACGAGAATGGGTAATATGCAGTATAATCTGAGAAATTACAAAGAGGCTATCACTTCACTGAATCGTGCCAATCAATTGGTAGAAGATCATTCATTTGAAGATAATACGATAAAGGCAAGCATCAATATGGGAATCGGTTTGTGCTACTATACAACAGAATCTTCCTATCAAAATGCAGTTAAGCAATACGACAAAGCATTGATATTTGCGAATAAAATCGAAGACGAGACAGACAGAAAATTTTATCTATATCTTATCTACAGCAATTTTTATGGACTGTACTCCGATATAAAAAACAGACAAAAAGAAGTCTACTACCTTCGCAAAGCTCTATCTGTAAATGAAACTTCCTACATGCTGACAGAACTTGCAAGATACCACAATCTATACTCCAAACGTCCAGATTCTGCAAAATATTATTTGGGGAAATCCCAGAGAATTGCTAAGACAGACTTTGAAAAAGCCGCATTATATAATCAGTGGGGGAAGTACTACGAAAATCTTGAGGATTACGCCAGCGCAATCCGGTTGTATGTAATCAATGAAAAATTAGCACGTAAAACGGAGGAAGCTCCCTTGCAGGAAGACGCATTGATAGGACTTTCGTACAGCCATAAGAAGATGGGAAACCTGCAAAAAGCCTATTTGTATTCTGAAAAGCTAAATGCCTTCAAGGACAGTATGAAGATGCTGCAGATCCAGAATTCGAACATTGCTGTCAGTGATATTATAACTAAAAACGGCAAAGAGATCCATCAGAAATTTTCGAATATATGGAAAATATATGTCGGATTGGCGGTCTTACTATTGATCATACTTTTTATCTTCGGTGCCAAAATTTATAAAAATGAAAAGAAAAAAGATTTAGCAATAATCCACAAAAAAAATGAGCAGAACCTGAAACTGAAGCAAAAAGTAAATGAATCGTTTGAAGAAGTCGTGTTGCTTGCCAAAGACAACCATCCGGAGTTTCTCACCCGATTTCTGGAAGTCTATCCGGATTTCAGAAAAAATCTGTTTGATATAAACCCCGGATTAGTAATGAGCGAAATCCGGTTCTGTGCCCTGATCTTTCTTAATTTTTCTACGAAAGAAATCGCCAACTATACCTTTACATCCACCAAAACGGTACAAAACAGGAAAAACAGTATCAGGAAAAGATTGAATATTTCTTCCGACACAGATCTCTACGTTTGGTTTAGCATGCTGGATGCGAAGTAAATAATCACTGACCGAAACGAAAAAACTTTGGAAAACCCGAAAGTTTATATGTGTAAAGTAAGATTTTTTGTCCTAATCTTGTAAGTTGTTAGCACCAACTACCAAAGGCTGCAATTCTTTGATCTATCCGAAATGGTCTTCTGTTCTTCTAAAACTGAACTTCAAAAAAAACAGTGTTATAAAATTTAAGATTAATACTACAGCCCATTTTTCTCCTTTAAAATCGGCTTCAACATTTTTAGTTTCCCATCGATTTTCTGATCTAATTTTAAATCTAAAATCTCCGCAATGACAGGATAAACATTCACGTTTTCAAATTCATTAATAACCTGATTACTTTTAAATGCTGGTCCCCAAGCCAGGAAAGTTGCTTTCATTTCGGGAACTAATTTGGGATCATAACCGTGTTTTCCGGCAGAAGTTTTTTGTCCTTTTTCAAGAAAAACTTTCGGAGCTTTCGGAATCAACAGGATTTGTCCAATCCTGTGATATTTGTCATCTCTTGTAGCAAAGTGTAGATATCTTGGAAGTTTCTTATCGAGATAAACTTCGTAATCATCGGTCTTATTCGCTTTCAATTCCTTAAAAACCGATTTGACTTCCTTCGGATTTTTGACATAAACTCTGAGTAAAGTCTGAGAATTATAATAATCGAATCTATCTTTATCAATAAGGATCTGAGGAATCTCCAAGGGATTTCTGCTATCCACCTGAATCATTCCGTGATCCGAAACGAAAACAAAGTTGACATTCTTAAGTCCCAAATCACTTACTATTTGAACTAAATCTCCAATCGTTTCATCAATTAAATGAACTGCTGTTTCAGTTTCCTTGGATTCTGGTCCGAAATGATGTCCTGCACCATCAACTTCCGGAAAATATAAGGAAATAAAATGTGGTCTTTGATCTTCCGGTAGCAATAACCAACGAATCACTTTATCAACTTTCTCCGATGGTGTGAATTTCTCGTGGTAATGATAATAATAAGTTGGTCTGATTCCTCCCGCATCACTTGCTGAACCAACCCATTGCAAAGAAGCTGAAATCATTCCCTGCTTTTCTGCCAAACTCCAAAGTGGAGTTCCGCCGTACCAAGATCCGTCCTCAGCATTTTGCTTATTGCTCATCGCATATTTTTCCTTTCTTTCGTAATCGTAAAAGAAATTATCCACCAAACCGTGATGCGAAGGATACAATCCGGTAATCAAACTCCAGTGGTTGGGGAAAGTGATGCTTGGATAACTTGGAATCATTGCCGTTGCCTGAACGCCTTCTTTTGAATATTTCAAAAGATTCTCAGCATTGTATTTCTTAGCATAATCGTATCTGAAACCGTCTGTTGAGATCATAATCACATAAGGCTTTGTCATCGCTTCTGCATTATTAAAACGATTCGAGATAATGACTTGCGCTGTATCTGCAATTGCCGTCTGAGCATTAATGATGATTGATAAAGTGAGCAGGAAAAGGCTTAAGGATTTCTTCATTAATAAGATTTTGGCAAAGGTAAACTCTGTATGTTTTAACTGAAAGAATGGTGCGTTAATAAAATATTAATCCTAATCTGATGTATTTCATTTCGAATTTAAAACAAAAAAATCCCGTCTCGTAATAAAACGAAACGGGATCATTTATGTTTAAGAAAAAATCTTAAGCTTGTACATTGTTACCTCCAACTACGAAAGGCTCCAATTCTTTGATCTCTCCGAATTGCTGCTCATAGTTAACGATGTTTTGCTGAAGTGCAGCCAAAACTCTCTTAGCGTGAAGTGGTGCAAGAATTACTCTTGAACGCACGTTCGCCTGCTGTACACCTGGCATCAACTGGATAAAATCCAATACGAATTCTGATGGAGAATGGTTTACTAAAGCTAGGTTTACATATACTCCAGCTGCGATCACCTCGTTAAGTTGGATATTGATGTTGTTTGGATCTTGATTTTGGTTGTTGTCCATTTTGGTTTTGTTATTTTTTTATTTAAAATTTGAGGTTGTGAAAATATAAAAAATAATTCCAAACCTCAAATTTCAATTGATTAATTTTAGTTGATATCTTCGAATTCTTTTCTAGAACCTACGATTACATTTTGATAATCTTTAAGACCTGTACCTGCAGGGATTCTGTGTCCTACAATTACATTTTCTTTAAGACCTGTCAGGAAGTCGATTTTACCGGACACTGCTGCTTCGTTTAGAACTTTTGTAGTTTCCTGGAACGATGCTGCAGACATAAATGATTTGGTTTGAAGTGCCGCTCTTGTAATACCTTGCAGTACAGAAGTTGCAGTTGCAGGTAATGCTTCTCTTACTTCTACCAAAGCCTGATCTTCACGTCTCAGTTTCGAGTTCTCATCTCTAAGTTCTCTGGCTGTGATCATCTGTCCTGGTTTGAATACTTTAGAATCTCCAGCTTCCATTACTACTTTAAGACCAAATACTCTGTTGTTCTCTTGCAAGAAGTCGTATTTGTGCTCCAAAGCACCTTCCAGGAACTGAGTATCTCCTCCATCCACAATCGATACTTTTGTCATCATCTGACGAACAATGATCTCGAAGTGTTTGTCATCGATCTTAACCCCTTGAAGACGGTAAACTTCCTGAATTTCATTAACCAAATATTCCTGAACCGCAGTTGGACCTTTGATCTTCAAGATATCGTCTGGTGTTACAGAACCGTCGGAAAGTGCACCTCCTGCGTACACGAAGTCATTTTCCTGAACCAGGATCTGGTTTGATAACTTAACCAAATATTTCTTGATCTCTCCAGTTTTAGCTTCCACAATAAGCTCACGGTTACCTCTTTTGATTTTACCGTAAGATACTACACCGTCTATCTCTGTAACAACCGCTGGGTTGGAAGGATTTCTAGCTTCGAATAATTCGGTAACTCTCGGAAGACCTCCGGTGATATCCCCTGCTTTCGCAGATTTTCTTGGGATCTTGATTAAGACTTTACCAGCCTTGATTTTCTCACCATCGTTTACCATAATGTGGGCTCCAACCGGCAAGTTGTAACCTTTTTGCTCTACACCTTTGGAGTCAACAACTTTCAGGGTAGGAACGGCTTTTTTATTTCTGGATTCAGAGATTACTTTCTCTTCGAAACCAGTCTGCTCATCGATCTCCAATTGGAAAGAAACCCCCTGGATGATATCTTCATACTCAACCTTACCAGAGTTCTCTGCAATGATTACCGCGTTATATGCATCCCACTTAGCGATCATATCTCCTTTCTTCACTTTATCACCTGGTTGTACAAATAATTCGGATCCATAAGGAACGTTGGCGATCATAATCGGCGTTCTTGCGTCGTTGTCTGCTACCAAACGGAATTCTGTTGAACGGGAAACAACGATATCTGCTGATTCTCCATTTTCTCCTTCCGATTTAATAGTTCTCACCTCATCCATCTCAACAATACCATCACGTTTTGCAACGATGCTTGGATTCTCTGAAATGTTTGTAGATACACCCCCTTGGTGGAAAGTTCTCAATGTTAACTGAGTTCCCGGCTCACCAATAGACTGTGCAGCGATTACACCAACAGCTTCTCCCATGTGGATGCCTTTACCTGTTGCAAGGTTACGACCGTAACATTTCGCACAAATACCTTTCTTAGCCTCACAAGTTAATGGAGAACGAACCTCAACAGCTTCGATTCCGGCTTGCTCGATAGATTTAGCCACCGCTTCTACGATCAACTCGTCAGCTTGTGCCAAGATCTCATCCGTTTCCGGGTGATAAATATTATGAAGAGAAACTCTACCAAGAATTCTCTCAGCGATTTTTTCTACGATATCATCGTTTTTCTTAAGTGCAGTAATTTCTGTACCTCTTAGTGTTCCACAGTCTTGTTCTGTAATAATAACATCCTGTGCAACATCTACCAATCTTCTGGTCAAGTAACCAGCATCGGCAGTTTTAAGAGCGGTATCCGCAAGACCCTTACGAGCACCGTGGGTAGAGATAAAGTATTCCAAAATCGACAAACCTTCTTTAAAGTTTGCAAGAATCGGGTTTTCAATAATCTCAGCGCCAACAGAACCTGCTTTTTGTGGTTTTGCCATCAATCCTCTCATCCCTGATAACTGACGAATCTGTTCCTTAGAACCCCTCGCACCAGAATCAAGCATCATATATACAGAGTTGAATCCACCCTGATCTACTTTCATTCTGCTCATAATCATTTCGGTAAGGCTGGCGTTGGTATTGGTCCAAACGTCAATTACCTGATTATAACGCTCTGTATCTGTGATAAGACCCATGTTATAGTTGGCCTTGATCTCATCTACAGTTTCGATAGAAGTAGCGATCATTTTCTTTTTCTCAACCGGGATCACGATATCACCAAGACTAAATGAAAGTCCACCTTTGAATGCATTTGCATATCCAAGATCTTTCATATCATCCAAGAACTTAACCGTAGTTGGGAAATCTGTATCTGCCAATACCTGACCAATTACATTTCTAAGAGATTTCTTAGTCAATAATTCGTCGATATAACCTGATTCTTTTGGTACAATCTGGTTGAATAAAATTCTACCAACTGTAGTAGGGAATAACTTAGTAGTGATTACACCATTCTCTTTGATCGGAAGACGACATCTTACTTTTGCATTAAGAGAAACCTGTCCCTCAGCATAAGCAATCTCTACTTCTTCAGGAGAATAGAAAGCAAGACCTTCGCCTTTTACTTTCATATCATCTGTAGAATCCAGTTGTTTGGTCATAAAATACAGACCCAAAACCATATCCTGAGATGGTACCGTAATAGGAGAACCATTTGCAGGGTTAAGGATATTCTGAGAACCCAACATCAATAGTTGTGCTTCCAAAATAGCTTCCGGACCTAGAGGTAAATGCACCGCCATCTGATCCCCATCGAAATCGGCGTTGAAAGCCGTCGTTACCAATGGGTGAAGCTGGATTGCTTTACCTTCGATCATCTTAGGCTGGAACGCCTGGATACCAAGTCTGTGCAAAGTAGGTGCTCTGTTCAATAGTACAGGGTGACCCTTCATTACACCTTCCAGGATATCATAAACTACAGGCTCTTTTCTGTCGATGATTCTTTTAGCTGATTTTACAGTTTTTACAATTCCTCTCTCAATCAGTTTTCTGATGATGAATGGTTTGTAAAGTTCTGCAGCCATATCTTTCGGGATACCACACTCGTGAAGTTGAAGACTAGGTCCTACAACAATTACCGAACGAGCGGAGTAATCTACCCTCTTACCAAGTAAGTTCTGACGGAAACGACCTTGTTTACCTTTCAATGAATCAGAAAGGGATTTCAATGGTCTGTTTGATTCAGATTTTACAGCGGAAGATTTTCTTGTATTATCGAATAATGAATCTACTGATTCCTGAAGCATACGCTTCTCATTTCTCAAGATCACTTCCGGAGCTTTGATCTCCAATAGTCTCTTCAGACGGTTGTTTCTGATGATCACCCTTCTGTAAAGATCATTCAAATCAGAAGTTGCGAAACGTCCCCCATCCAATGGAACCAATGGTCTCAATTCTGGTGGTATAACTGGAAGTACACGCATGATCATCCACTCAGGCTTGTTGATCATTCTTGTATTGGCACCTCTCAATGCTTCTACAACATTTAATCTTTTAAGAGCCTCAGTTCTTCTTTGTTTAGAAGATTCGTTGTGCGCTTTGTGTCTTAGATCGAATGATAAAGAATCAAGGTCGATTCTCTTCAACAATTCTTCAACCGCTTCTGCTCCCATTTTTGCAAGGAATTTGTTCGGGTCAGAATCATCAAGATATTGATTTTCTACAGGAAGCGTTTCCAGAACGTCCAGATATTCTTCTTCTGTAAGGAATTCTTTGTCATCAAAGTCAGAACCGTCCGCTTTCTTAGCAATACCTTGCTGGATCACGACGTATCTTTCGTAATAGATGATCATATCCAATTTCTTGGAAGGAATACCTAATAAATAACCGATTTTGTTTGGCAAAGAACGGAAATACCAGATGTGCGCTACAGGAACAACCAGACCGATGTGTCCGATTCTTTCTCTACGTACTTTTTTCTCTGTTACTTCTACCCCACATCTATCGCAAACAATCCCTTTGTAACGGATACGTTTGTATTTTCCACAAGCACACTCGTAATCCTTTACAGGACCAAAGATCTTCTCGCAGAACAATCCATCTCTTTCCGGCTTATGTGTACGATAGTTAATCGTTTCTGGTTTTAAGACTTCTCCTCTCGATTCCTGAAGAATGGATTCCGGTGAAGCTAAACCAATAGTGATTTTAGTAAATCTACTTGTTTTATTTTTATTTGACATTTTTTATTTTGATTAAAAGATTAAAAGATTGAAAGATTTAAAAATTACTTTCGTTCTTGTAGTCTCGGAGTTAATTAATGTTTTAATTTTTTAATAATTAATCTTTTAATTTACTCCTCCAATCTTACATCAAGTCCAAGACCCTGTAACTCGTGAAGTAATACGTTGAAAGATTCAGGAATACCTGGTTCAGGCATTGCTTCACCTTTCGCAATTGCTTCATAAGTTTTTGCTCTACCA
>Ga0157370_10000660_pt1 | contig 42859 bp, 36 predicted proteins | sample C35metaG_FD_113463 | JGI IMG/M metagenome (GOLD analysis project Ga0157370, IMG submission 113463) | Corn rhizosphere microbial communities from Kellogg Biological Station, Michigan, USA - C3-5 metaG | ecosystem: Host-associated > Plants > Roots > Rhizosphere > Soil | place: USA: Michigan...
CGCTGACCACCGGCGAGTATGACGAGTGGGGCAATCCGAATGACAAAACCTACTACGACTATATTCTGCAATATAGCCCGTACGATCAGGTGAAGGCGCAGGATTACCCCAACATGCTGGTGACCACCGGCCTGCATGATTCTCAGGTGCAATACTGGGAACCGGCTAAGTGGGTAGCGAAGCTGCGGGAGTTGAAAACTGACGATAACCAGCTGCTGATGTACACCGATATGGATTCCGGTCACGGCGGCAAGTCGGGGCGCTTCAAGGCTTATGAAGACATTGCGCTGGAATATGCTTTTGTTCTGGCACTGGCGGGAAAGTCGTAATTCAGTGAGTTAATAGCGCGGCCTTTTCGCGATGAAAGGGCCGCGTGACGTCAGCAAGTTCTTATTACTTCTCCAGAAAATGCTCAATGCTAAAGCGCATATCGCCGCTTAAATCTTTAATCGACTTCAACATCCAGCGCAGATAATCCGGGTCTTGCAGCGCGATATCTTCAATCTTCTGCCCGCGGTACTTACCAAATTTCAGCGTCCGCAGCAGGGTCGGGCGGTTGCTTATCTCGACCATTTTCTCCGCGCTCCAGCCTGAATCGACAATAATTCGCTTGAGCAGCGCGGCGGTGACATAGCAATCATACAGCGCGCGGTGCGGGTACAGGCCTTCGGGAACGGTGACGTCGAGCTTCAGGGCGTAGCGCAGATACTGATTGCTGTAGCGAATATTCGGGTAGAGCGCCTGCGCCAGCTTCAGGGTGCAAATCCACTGCCCGTGCATCTCAGGCAGCACGCCGCGATCGAAAGCCGCATTGTGCGCCACGTAATACTGGCTGCCGTGATACTTGCCGATGACCGCCGCGATGCGCGGTTTGCCGTCGACCATCTCTTCGGTGATGTGGTGGATGGCCATCGCCTCATGGCTAATCGGCCGATCTGGGCTTATCAGGTCGCTCATCGGCTGCACAATCTCGCCGTCTATCAGGTCGACGGTGGCGATTTCAACAATGCCGCCGTCCAGGCCACAGGTTTCCGTATCAATTACCCGGAATGTCATACCGATTCTCCTGTTTGGTTCTTATTAATGAGCAAGCTTCTCAATGATCAAAGTGTAAAGGATAGGTGGCCCCTGACCAACCCTCCGCACTTTTCTGCGGATGGCCCTGTGCGGAGAACAACATGCCAGCAGATAGCGGTGATGGCGCTGACGCAGAGGGTAAATAAACAAAAAAACCCGCTATCAGCGGGTTTGTATCAATACGAAACGGTGTGACTTAAATGACTCAAGAAACCGTTAAGCGGCTGCCTTTTTGGCTTTCTTATCAGCTTTTTTCTCAGCTGGCGTTTTCAGCGGCTTCTTCTTCGCATTCTTTTTGCTATCCATTCCTTTACTCATGGTGGCTTGCCTCTCTAAAGCTAGTGGATTGGGTTGCTCACCTATTTACTGCTTAATTCGCTCAACTTGCAATAGCGGGCGGCGAGGTTTTGCTCAACGGCATGTTTCTATGCGAGTTATTGTTTTTTGACCTGCTCTTATGAGGAATTTTTTGCGGCGTTATGCCGTTTCTTTATACAACGGCGCTGATTTACTGTGCGACTGATTGAAAAAATGCATTTTTTTATTGTTAACAACATGTTGTTGATTGACCGGCTTAGCCTGATGCGCTGTTATGAGAAAGCGTAAATGAGAAATTGATATTCTGGACCTCAAAAAACAGGAAACGCCATGCCGAAATTGAAAGGTTTATATCCGCCAAGAGAGGCGTATGCCAGCGGGATGCTGGACACCGGCGACGGTCACCAGATTTATTGGGAGCGCAGCGGTAATCCGCAGGGCAAACCGGCGGTGTTTATTCACGGCGGGCCGGGCGGCGGCTGTTCCTCTGTTCATCGCCAGTTGTTTAATCCCAACGATTACGACGTCATGCTGTTTGACCAGCGCGGCTGCGGGCGATCCAAACCTCACGCCAGTCTGGACAACAACACCACCTGGCATTTGGTCGAAGATATTGAGCGTCTGCGCAAAATGGCGGGCGTGGATAAGTGGCTGGTGTTTGGTGGCTCGTGGGGCGCGACGCTGGCGCTGGCCTACGCCCAGACCCATCCCGAGCACGTCAGTGAAATCGTCCTGCGCGGCATCTTCACCCTGAGAAAGCAGGAGCTGCATTGGTACTATCAGGAAGGCGCGTCGCGCTTCTTCCCTGACAAATGGCAGCGCATGTTATCGATTTTATCGCCAGAAGAGCGGGGGGACGTGATGGCGGCTTACCGTAAACGCCTCACCTCCGACGACCGGGCCGTGCAGCTCGAAGCAGCAAAAATCTGGAGCCTGTGGGAAGGGGAGACGGTCACGCTGCTGCCAACGGAAGACGCGGCATCCTTTGGCGAAGATGATTTTGCTCTGGCCTTCGCGCGCATTGAGAATCACTACTTCACCCATATGGGCTTTTTAGACAGTGACGATCAGCTGTTGAAGAACGTCGAGCGTATTCGGCATATTCCGGGGGTTATCATTCACGGGCGCTATGATATGGCCTGTCAGGTGCAGAATGCGTGGGATCTGGCGCAGGCCTGGCCGGAAGCTGACCTGCATATCATTGAAGGGGCAGGGCACTCGTTTGACGAGCCAGGCATTCTCGACCAGCTGATTCGCGCCAACGAGCGTTTCGCCCGCGCTTAAGGCTTCAACCCGCGCCTGCTGGCCGAGCTTAAGGCTACTTTTGCTTAGGTTCGTACGGCAGGCGTGAGTATTTGTGCGACTCTGCGCGATAGTGCGCCACGCGCTCGCGGAAGTAATCCCGCAGGTGTGTTGGCTGCTCGCGCTCGGCCATTTCTGCCACCACCGGCATGTTGTAACGCTCTTTGAACGCCACGGCAGACGCGGCTAAATCAACGTTCACCTTATCCATCTCTTCTTTACTCAGATCAGCCAAATTCTTGTTCATTGATTTTCCCCAAAGCGAGCCTTGGCGCGCATTGTACTCGACCCAGCGCGTTGGGTGAATGTTCACAGCCCATTTTTAATCTGCTAATTAATTTCAGGTAATAAGAATCATTCTTAATTATTTTCGAAAATAAGGCGGGAAATAGCTTAAAAAGAAATAAATAAAGAATAAGAATGATTCTCTTTTAATATTTATATCCCCTGTGAATAATTCTCAATAAGATTTGAAGGAAATTTATAATTCGTTATTTATCAATGGATTATGTATTTTCTTTATTTATATCATTATTATTGTAAATAAGGTGTTTTTATTTTGTTCTACGATCGGCATAATGCGTGAAAATAATGAATTCATCCTGCTATTCGCCAATTTATGTGGAGCTATTATGCTTAAAAAAGAAATGATCGATCAGTTGAATGAACAACTGAATCTTGAGTTCTATTCTGCCAATTTATATCTGCAAATGAGCGCATGGTGCAGCGATAAAGGTTTTGAAGGTGCCGCCGCTTTCCTGATGCAACATTCGCAGGAAGAGATGGAACACATGCACCGCCTGTTCAAATACGTCAGCGACACCGGCGCTCTGCCACTGCTGGGTGCGATTGCCGCGCCGCCGGTGGAGTTTGAGTCACTGTCCGACGTCTTCCAGCAGACTTACGAGCATGAGCAGCACATCACCACCAAAATCAATGAACTTGCTGACCTGGCTATGACGCTGAAAGATTACTCTTCCTTCAACTTCCTGCAGTGGTACGTGGCAGAGCAGCATGAAGAAGAGACGTTGTTCAAATCTGTTCTTGATAAACTGGGACTGGTTAGCAACACCGGCAATGGTCTGTTCTTCGTCGACAAAGATCTGAAAGGCATGGTCAACCAAGGTCCATCAGCCTAATTACTTCGTCGTCAAAAACGTCTGGTAATAAACCGCAGTAAGCTTCAGGGCAACCTGATAGCGCTGCGGTTTTTTTGTTTTTGCCTTGGGGCAAAAAGTGCCAAACTTCGGTTCTGCTTAACGATTCCCTAAACCATCCCTTAAATTTGACAGACTTGCAGGGCGACTTTGCGCTAAAGTTGCGGCGTTAAAATCCCTCAACCAGAAAGCTAAGGAAAAATTGTGTCGCAAAAATCCTCTTCTCTCTGCCGTATTTTGGCTACTTCCGCGGTGCTTGCTTTAGGTCTTATGTCACAACAGGCTCTGGCGCATGCTCACTTGAAAACTGAAACCCCGGCTGCCGATACCACCCTTAAATCTGCACCCACCGAGCTGACTCTGGGCTTCAGCGAAGGGATTGAACCTAATTTCAGCAAGGTCGCGCTGAGCGGTCCTGACAACAAAGCTATCGAGACGGGCAAACTGGCTCTGGCGGCCAACGACAAGACTCAGGCCATCGTGCCTCTGAATGCACCTCTGAAGGCGGGCAAATACACCGTTTCATGGCACGTCGTTTCAGTGGATGGTCACAAAACTGAGGGGCAGTACAGTTTCACGGTGCAATAAGCCATGACTCTGGCCACTTTGTTTGTTCTGTGTCGGTTTTTCCATTTTGCCGCGGTGATGCAGATATTTGGCATCAGCGTGATGACGGGACTGCTGGCACCGAAAGGATTCGCAACAGGGTTGCTTAACCAGAATCATCGCCTGATGACCCTTTCGGTCGGGGTTGCTGCGCTAACTGCGGTTGGCATGCTGGCGATTCAGGCCGGACTGATGGGCAACGGCCTTGAGGATTGTTTAAACCTCAATGTCTGGTTACTGGTGCTGACCACCACCTTTGGTGAGGTCTGGCGCTGGCACCTGTTACTCACTGCGATTGCGCTGATGGTGTGGCTGATGGACTGGCTGCCGGGGCGGGTGATGCTGATGTTCTTAACCAGCACCGGCCTGCTGTTCAGCCAAGCGTTGATTGGTCACGCGGCCATGAACGAAGGCGCGCTGGGCCTGTTGCAACGCGGTAATCACACCTTGCACCTGCTAAGCGCCGCCTACTGGTTCGGTAGCTTACTTCCACTGTTAGGTTGCCTGCTTTACACCGAACGGGACGAGACGCGGCCTTACGCCATAGCGACGCTCATTCGCTTCTCAACCTGCGGGCACGTGGCGGTCGCGCTGGTGATCCTCACCGGGATACTCAACAGCGCCATTATTTTGCAACGCCTGCCTACAGACCTGTCGTCGCGCTATATCCAACTGCTGTTGGTTAAAATCACGCTGGTGGCGGTGATGACCGGCGTGGCGATATTTAATCGCTATCGGTTAGTGCCGCTGATCCCGACCCAGCCGCAGTTGGCCTATCAGCGACTGGCTTCCGCCACCAAGCTCGAGTTAGTGCTATCGCTGGTGGTGATGCTGCTGGTCAGCTGGTTTGCCACGCTGTCGCCATTCTAAATTAGATAGCAGGGAAGGGCGACTCGCTTCGGCGTGATCACGTTTTAAAGTTAGTTATAAAGGAAAAAGCCATGAGGAAAACACTCCTTGCCACTCTGCTGCTCGCTGTGTCAGCAAGCAGCTTCGCCGCGCCTGAGCTAGTGACGGTTTCACGTCTCCAGTACGGCAAAGATTGGGCATTCACCCGCGAAGAAGTCATGCTGCAATGCCGTGCAGGCAAGGCGCTGTATGTGATTAACGACAGCACGCTGGCGCAGTATCCCCTGAACGATGTCGCGCGCGAGCAGGTGAAGAGCCACAAAGTACAGGCCGTGCCGCTGGAGAAAATCCTGCTCGACGACCCGAAAAACCCAGGCCAGAAAATGAGCCTCGCTCCATTCATTACCAAAGCCGAGACCCTTTGCTAAGTCTTAAAGCCTTGCTCTATGCCAGCAATCTCACCTCTGTTTTGAGATTGTTATCACAAAGAGCAACTAATTTAGCGAAGTTATTATCACTTGGTTACAAGTTGATTGGAAAACGAGCAACTCTCAACTACGCTTTAAGTTGTACGGCTTAACCGCCTGCATTAATGCCAACTTTTAGCGCACGGCTCTCTCCCAAGAGCCATTTCCCTAGACCGAATATAGGAATCGTATTCGGTCTTTTTTTTGTTTTAAAAACAATGAATTATAAAAAAACAATTGCGATACCCACCGTTACGTTGAATTTCGCTCTTATGGATTAACATCTCGGCAAGCTCTAGCCACTTTTCTGGACGTTGCTTGAAATAATGCAGGGTTTACTTGAAATGTTTAACGAAGAATGAATATGCATTTGAGAGAAGAAAAAATTAAAAGCTTCTGAGATAGTTCGTCCCACTTTTGAGCATGTTGTTGTGAGGAAAAATCACTTTCAGTGAGGCGGATGGTTTAAGTAGAATCATTGAAGCCAATGGTTTCAAAACGCAAAAAAACCTTGGCGAGCATTTAAATATTACCTCAGGAACGATCAGCACCTGGGTAAGAAGAGAATATTTTCCTGGCGACGTAGTGATTACCAGCGCATGAGATACCGGTGTTTCACTTGAATGATTGGCTAATGGCGAAATGAGCGTAGCCTCCCTAGAGGAAACCGGCGCCTCAGAAATACCGATGATCAAAAAGAAAATACTTCTGCCGGAAAACTTGATGAGATGGATTTTATCATATTGATCAGCCGCTTACCCCCGATGGGGTCAACCTTGACGGTTGAACTATGTGCGTGGAAGTGTATCCTCTTGGCTGATAGGGATGGGTGTTTGCGAATTATCAAATGGATCATGGTTGTTAGATATTGATGGCACGCTGGATGTGTATGCAGTCTCCAAACGCCCTGGTAATAAGCTTCGAGTTATTGGTCAAGATGGCGAGTTTGAGTGTTCAACAAATGAAGTAATAGCAAAAGGTCTAGTAGTTTTAATACTAAAAAATGCCATATAGTGAAGGTAAGTTGATAGATAAAATTTTTGATTAACATGAGTTAAACGAATAGTCTATGGAAGATGCTTCAAGTAAGCCAAATAGATTTAAGAGTTTATGCAGATATCCGCAGAATCCAAGATGACAATATTGAGCGGGGAGTTGAAATCAGGCCTTCAAGTGGCTAGCACCATTTACATGTTCACGCTTAGGCCTATCCTATGTATAATGATTATGGCGATCACTCTTCTCTAAACTTCAAATTTGTGCTGGCAACATTCCATAAGACTCTTGCCATTGAGAATATTTGGTTTCCATTCCAAAAATTCTTGGATCATCGGAGCTCGCGAATATTCAATTATTTTCTGCACAGATTCTACAAAAATATCACCATTATCATTCACTTCAGTACGTTCGAAATCAATTGTATGAGATCTATTAAACCCTACACAAATCCCCACTACAATAAATTTTCCGTCACTATTAACTTTAATCAATGGACTTCCGCTCATGCCTCTTGATACTACAAAGTTCACTTCATAGCTGGCGCATCCGCTATTACCCAAACTATTGTCTTTATCCGCGTCTATTTCTCTTTGTATATAACCTTTTAAAGCTCGATCCTCATAAAAAACGTTTTTATGAACAGCATCAATTGGGTATCCAAAAGTTATAACATCACTGAAAAACCCAGCGATTTTATTACGAGTAAAAAATAATTCGGTAGGCGTAAAATAGTCTATTTTCCCAACACAGATATCGATATTATCACTATAAAACTCATAGTTAACTAATGGTGCAATCAATGAATTACTAGCATTATTCGAATCTTTAACAACGACTCCTATACTCATGCCGCGTTCTTCTGAAAGGCTGATTGCACTTTCAATAACATGCTTTGCAGTTAGAAAAATCCCATCTTCATTAACAAAAAAAATAGTGCCTATTAACTGCCCTAAATCAGCAACGCCTTCGTCATTCATGTTATACATAGCCAATGGGCAAATGTAACTTTGTAACAACATGGCATCTTTCCTCGTAAGTTTTAAAATATTAAAAGTATGATGAATCAATATTATCCAATATTTACAGAAATGGTTATCGAATAGTGATGTAATTCATATTCTTTTATGACACATAGTCGTTGTGAACTGTCTCGAGATAGTTTTAACGAACGAATGAAGGATTGTGAAGTTCACTAACCATCGCCATTTAGTCGCCATGATTTTATATAAAAAATTGATTTATAACCACTTTAATGGTGTTTTATCCTTTTTTCTATTAAGATCTCTAACTTGTAATGTGACTCTTGGTGTTATTATCAAATAACGATCTGGCTGAGCATAAGCGGCTTGACAATCTTAAGAGCAATTATTCTTTTTATTCCACCACAAACCCTATCCATAAACTAAAATTACCCCAAAACTCATCCTTTTAGCTCTACACCAAACCCACAACCATAAGGATCTTGCTGATGAAGTATGTGGTTGTCCTCATTATTTTCTTGGTTGCTCTGCTGTATGCAGCGCCTTGGATCACGGAGAGGGTGCCTTCGCGCTATAACCCCTTTACGCCGCTGTCTGTTAAGGATCCGCCGAATGTTATTACTAAGTACAAACTTCGTAGGTTGGATAAGGATCCTGACGCCTGTCTGGCGGTGCTTGATAGGGCGGAACAAGAGGGAGCGATCACCTTTACCCGGGTTGCCAGCACGCAGGGCAACTGCCCGTTAGAGTCTCCGGTGAGGGTGCAGAAATTGGGTTCTGTCTCTCTAAGCTCCAGCTTTTTGGCGAGTTGTCGATTGGCGCTGAGCAGTGCGATGTTTGTTTCACAGGTCGCGAAACCTCAAGCTGAAGAACAACTGGGCGCTGGGTTAACTCGCATTGACCACCTCGGCAGCTATGCCTGTCGCAATGTTTATCATCGTGCAGAAGGGCGGTTAAGCGAACATGCCACGGCGGAAGCCTTGGATGTCGCGGGGTTCCGACTTGCCGATGGCAGAAATATCACGGTGTTGAAAGCTTGGAAGCAGGATGACGCCAGCGGCAGTTTTATCCGTGATATGTTCAATCGCAGCTGCCCTTACTTTGGTAACTCCATCGGGCCTGACTATAACGCAGCGCACGCCAATCACTTCCACTTAGGCATGCGCTGGTTTGGTTTTTGCCGCTAACCTTCTGAATTAGTCAATGTTCTCAGTTAGGTAGCGCTCGACTAAACGCGTCCAGTAAGCCGCGCCGATGGTCAGACTGTCGTCGTTGAAATCATATGCTGGGTTGTGCAGCACTGCGCTATTGCCATTGCCCAAGCGCAAGAAGCAGCCCGGCTTGTTCTGCAAGAAGTAAGCAAAGTCCTCGCTGCCAGAAATAGGCGGCAAGTTATCCACCACGTTCTCTTCCCCAAGCAGCTCTTTAGCCACCTCTAAGGCGAAGGCAGTTTCCTGCGCGTGGTTGACCAGCACCGGATAGCCTGGCACATACTCAATCTCCGCCACCGCGCCATAGCCCGCGCTATGCAGCTCGGCTAAAGAACGGATGCGATCTTCAAGAATTTTGCGCACTCCGGCGTCGAAAGAGCGCACGCTCATTTCAATACGGGCAGTCTCAGGTATGACGTTAGACGCGTGGCCGGCGTGCAGCGAACCAATGGTGACGACGGCGGTTTCGTTCGGATCGATATTGCGCGAAACCACGGTTTGCAGCGCCACCACCAAGCTGCTGGCGACCAGAATAGGGTCTACGGTCATATGTGGGCGCGCGGCATGGCCGCCTTTGCCGCGAATGGTGATATTCACCGTGTCACACGCCGCCATAAATGGCCCGGCGCGGAACATCATTTTATCTGCCGGATAGCCCGGATGGTTGTGCAGCCCGTAGACCGCATCGCAAGGGAAGCGCTCGAACAGGCCCTCCTCAAGCATGCGTTGCGCGCCACTATTGAAACCAATCTCTTCAGCTGGCTGGAAGATAAGGTGCACCGTGCCAGAGAAGTTTTTGCTGCGGGCCAACTGCTTGGCGGCACCTAACAGCATGGTGGTGTGGCCGTCGTGGCCGCAGGCATGCATCACGCCGGAAGTCTGGCTGGCATAGGCCGCGCCGGTCTCTTCATTAATAGGCAGGGCGTCCATATCCGCACGAATGCCTATGGTGCGACTGCCCGTGCCACGTTTCATCGTGCCAACGACGCCGTGCCCGCCCACGCCCATGGTGACGTGATAGCCGAGTTGGCTGAGTTCTTTGGCAACGAAATCGGCAGTTTTGGCCTCTTCGTTGGAGAGTTCCGGGTGTTGATGCAGGTGCTGGCGAATCTCACGTAGGCCAGCCTCAAGGTCGGCCACGTCGGCCACGGTACACAAATTTTTATTATTCATGGCGTCATTCAGTCTGATGGAAAAGAGATCGGCTTGGGGCCGAACGGCGGTGATGCTCGAAATACAGAATGCAGTCTGGTAGGGGGGATGGCAATAAGCAAACTGAGCTATTTCGACTCTTTTTCAATTGTTGGAATGTTCAATCTAATAACGCTATGTAACTGATGTAACGGTTAATATTTTTTTCGAGGTTTCTTGGAAACGGGTGAATCAGGGATGGACGCCGATGGTGGTTTTTTCTACGATTGTGCAGACGGAAATTGAGCCTCGCCGGACGCTGGAAAGGTGTAAATAGAGGTTTTTATGGACACATTTTCAGCTGTGAAGTGTTCAATCCATAAATGTGCAAAAGCAACGCGAAAATAAATCCTAAAATAACGTTGAGTTTTCAGGCAGAAGTGCCGTTATTAAGTGTATTGATGCGGGTTGAGGCAATAAAATAGCTGCTTTTTATCTCACAAGCTGACACCCTGTACGCCGTAGCGTGTAAGTACCATTGAACTTGATTATTCACGGATTTTTACCGTTTAACGCGTCACTAGCGAAATCATCAGGGTTATGTGCGCTAAACTTTCTTATTATCTTGTCATAAGGGAATCGGATGATTTGCTCCGACACACTCAAACATCTCAGAAACTTCAGCGCCTTAGCGATAGTTCTGAATGCTACTTTTAGCTTGCCGGCCCACGCAGACGATGCGTGGTTGCGGGCGTGCAGTAATTCCAAAACCGCTGAAAAGTGCCAATTGCCTTTCCAACAAGGTTTATCTCCGGTCTTGATGGGCGCCTCGCGCGATGCCCAAGGGCTGTGGGGTTATGTCGATCTCACCGGCCATATGGTCATTGAACCTCAGTTCCGCGAAGTCAGCGGCTTCTCTAATGATATTGCCGCGGCGAAGAAAGACGATCTCTTTGGCTATATAGATAAGAAAGGCCACTGGGTGATTGAACCTCGCTTTACCCGCGCGACGGATTTTAATGCCGCCGGTACTGCGTTGGTGGTCATCGATAATCGTCTGGCGCTGATTGACCGCAAAGGCGCGGTGATTCAGACCCTGCCATTTGGTGCATCGCTAGACAGTGAGGGTTTTGTCAAAGGACAGGCGCTGGCGAGCGTTCAGACTCAGGTTCCCCCTGCGCTGTGGAATGCTGAGACCAGCAAATCCCTCGCATTACCCGATGACGTGATGGCGCTTCAAGAGCCGCAGTCAGGACTGATTCCAGCTCAGAAGCGTGATACTGCCGACAGCGGCTACTGGGGATATCTTGATCAGAATGGCGAATGGGCCGTTGATCCAATGGTATTGAAAACACGCAATGCGCCGGTGCTCAATGGCGATATTATTGCTGTTAAAGATAAAACTGATTGGGCATTCCTTGATAAACAAGGCGTTGCGGTCAGCAAAGAAAAATACAAAGCCGTACATGCCCTGAAATCAGGCAGTTGGTTAGTCACCACTGATAACGGCGGTCATCAACTGCTCAGCAGTACCCTGGAGAAAGTTCAGGATCTTGCCGCCGATCAGGCTGAAGACTTGCAAGACTGGGGCGACTGGTTAGTCGCTAAAGGCAGCAAAGGGGTAACCCTTATCGGCCCACAGAATCAAATCGTCAATGTTAAAGCCACCAAGCCGCAGTTACTGCTGCAAAATGGCAACCTGTGGGTTAGCCAAACTGAGGGTAAAACGCCTCAAGTTGTGCAGGTTTATAACAGTAATGGCGTCGGTCTTCTGGCGGATTCCGTGCTGAATGCACTGCGTGATTATCAGGTTCAGCCTTTAGGTGCCCATGAGTTAGGCAATGGTAATGGCGAGCAAAATGCACAAGCACAGGGGTTACCTTGGGCACTGCTCAAACCGAATGACGCCAAAAAATCTGTCGCGATCTTAACGTCGCAAGGCGAAGTGTTCTCCGATCCGCAGTGGGCCAGCATTGAAGGCGATATTCGCCATGCGCCGCTGTTGGTGCAAACCGAGAATCATAAAATGGGCGCCATTGATGCCGATGGCAAATGGGCGATTCAGCCAACCTTCGCGCAAATTACCCCGTTCACCGGTGATTACAGCTGGGCGACGACTGAAGACAATAAGCCTGAAAGCAAACGCATTATCGATAGTCACGGCAACGTCATCGATGCGCCAGACAACATTTTGCAGAGCGGTCAGCGTATTAGTTCCGGCGTACTGCTGACGGCGGAAGGTGAAGGCAAAGATCGTCGCTGGGGCCTGTGGGACATTCAAAGCAAAAGTGTATTAGCCGCGCCGCAGTTCTTTGAAGTCGATGACTTTAAAGAGGGTTATGCCGTGGCAAGAGCCGATGGCGGCTGGGGCGTGATTAATCGCGCCGGCCAATGGGCGATTGCTCCTGACCAAGAACGCTCAGGCAAGCCACAATATATTGGCGATGCCATGTTTAGCATCTCCGACTATGACCAGCCGAATGATGCAGCGAACACTCAGCAGCATTTCAGCTTGTTTAATGCCGCTAATGGACAGTCGGTCGCCAGCAACTTGCTTGGTAAGCCGCTAAACGTGGGCAAAGATCATTGGCTGGTACAGCCTGCCGAGGGCGGTGTTGCTTTAATCGACAACGATGGGCGCGCTGCGGTTAGCAAGGCAATTATCCCTTCATCCGTTAATATCGATAACGAGTGGGTGCTGCTTGGATTTGGCCCGCGCTTCGGCGCCATTGATAGTCAGGGCCAATGGCAAGTTCAGCCTCTCTATTCCGCCGCGCTGAATTTTGTTCAGCCACAGGATTGGGCCAGTGCAGTCAGCGATAATCATGTCATGCTGATTGATACTTCGGGTGGCGAGCCGCTGGAAGGCTTTGAAGCAGCTGAACCCCTCTCCTCGATGGCACGGTTGGTGCTCAACGATAATGCCACCGGCGAAACGGTGCTGTTTGATAACTCAGGTCACGAAGTTCAGCGTTATCCGGGGCTAAGTAGCGTGCAGGTCAACGACGCCAGCGAAGGGACGGTGCCATTTAAAGACACTAACGGTCTTTTCGGCCTGATTGACTCGAATGGCAAGAAAGTGATCGGCTCCTATTTCGACAAGATTGGCGGCATGAATGATGGCCTGGCGAAAGCCATGAAACAGGCGACCTATGGTGCGAACTTTGGTTATATCAATCTGGCCGGGCGCTTTGCCGTGGTGCCTGAGTTTGAATGGGCTGAAGACTTTAGTGAAAAGCGTGCATGGGCAGGAATGAAAGGTCAGGCGCAGTTGCTTAATACTAATGGAAACGTGCTGGCGCAGCTCGAAGTGCACTGTAATCAGCGCATCATTACTGATGCCAAAGGGCACCAGTTCTGGCCGCTGAAGCCGGTGACTTGCGCCAATGGGAGTGGTCAATGACCGACAGAGTTGGCCGTATTTCCCTGCGCGCGGCGATTCGCGGCGCGGTTTATACTGGCAGCATGATGGCTATGGTCGGGTTTGCTTATCCGGCTCTGGCCGAGCCAAGTAATGCCTGTTTTGCTGACGCTAACCCGGCGGATGCCTCGCATCTGGCAGAGCTCGCTTTACCTGCAACGCAAAATCTCTGCATTCGCAATGTTCGTGAAGGTCGCGCGGCGGTTCAACTGCCCGCAGCCCAACAGCTCTTAGTCGAAAATCCTGCCCAGCCAGAGGGGGCTGCGATCCCGCCTGCCGCCTCTGAACCTCAGCCCGCCGCTTCGCCTTCCCCAGCAACGCCAACTGGCAACCGTTGGGGCTTCCTTGATGCTCAAGGCCAGCTGGTTATTAAGCCGATGTTCGATAGTGTTGGCGATTTCCACTATGGTGCGGCGAAAGTCGAACAAGAGGGGAAATGGGGATTCATCGACACCAGCGGTAACTGGATAATCAAACCGACTTTCGACCAGGCAGAGAACTTTACCCAGTCAGGTTTGGCCGTCGTGACGGTCAATGGCAAAGCGCAAATTATCGATCGTAAAGGTGGCCAAGTCGGCCAGCCGCTAGATGACTTGGTGGATACGGCGGCGTTAAGCGATGGTGAGCCTGCGCGTCTGCGTTTGGACTATAAAACAGTGCTTCTCGCCCCCGACGAGTCGCGCCACGTTGCCAGCGATAAGATGGAAATTTTGCAGCCGTTTGGTAAAAACCAGCTGTTTATCGCGCGCGGCATTGAGGGCTTTGGTATTGCAGATCAAAACCTCGAATGGCGGCTTAAACCTCAGTTTAAAAACATTCAGTTAGATGCCAATAATCAGCATTTAGCCCTAGCGACTGGCGAGGATGGCATCACGCTGATTCGCGCCGATGGCACTACGGATACGCAAAAATATCTCTCCGTTAAAGCCGTGACGCCAGAGTTTTGGCTGGCACAAACGGCGGATGACGTAAAACTGTTGGATAACAGCAGCGTGGTGGTGGCGTCTTTTGATGAACAGCAAGCGAATTCGCTGATCTATCAGGGCAATTATGTTCTGTCGGCTCAGGGGAAAGAGTCGGTTGACGTCTATGTGCCGGGTAAAAAAGCCATCTTGAGCCTGCCTGCGGGAAGTGTGCCGCTGATTCAAGATATGGGTGATTTCCTGCTGACCGTCAAAGATGGCTCACCGAAAGTGAATGCCATTATCTCCGCCTCTGGCGGCATGATTGGCGGCGCGCAAAATGTGGCCTGGCTTGGGCAAATTGCTGACAGCGACGTAATTAACGGCAACCTGTGGCTTAAAAACGAGCAGGGAAAAGTTATCAATATCGTGGATAGCAACGGCAAGGCGCTAATTGGTCAGAAGAACAACTCTGCTCTGGAAGGTTACCGTCTTGAGCCATTGCGCGGTAACGCCGCGTCCGAGACGGCGCCAATCGCCCTGATTCGCCCTGACTCCTCTTCAAAAACCGGCGCAGGTTTTATGCGTGCAGACGGTTCATTGCAGATTGATAGCAAGTGGCTGGACATTCAGCCCGCCGCAGCCGAAGTCACTGCTGACCCGAAAGGTGATATTTCCCAGCAATTTATTGTGAAAACCGCGCAGGGTACTGGCATCGTCGATGAGCAGGGGAAAGTGCGTGTTCCGCTGACCGAAGACAATATCTCGCCATTCGTACAGGGTTATGCGTTGGATTATTTGAATGGCAAACTGACCGCCATTGATACCAACGGCAAGCATTTCAATCTGCCTGATGCCTTTGAGCTTGAGTCTATCGGTAACGGCTGGTTCCGTTTCCGCGAGACGGCATCTGAAGGTGCTCTTTGGGGAATTTACGACGTCCTCACCCAGCAGGTTATCTCTTCGCCAGCTTATAAAAATGTCGATACCTACGCCGGTCAGCAGGCCGCAGTGCAATTGACAAACGGCCTGTGGGGGCTAGTTGATCAGAGCGGTAAGCTGGTGGTTGAGGCTAAGTATGCCAAAGCCGAGCGCATCAATCCCGCGCTCTGGTTGCTTACTAAGCCTGTGGTCGCTGACCAACCTGAAACCTCGGTTTTAGCCTCGATTATAGGGACCGATATCAAGCAGCGTATTGCTCCGACCACCGGGCTTGATGTCACGCAATTCAAGGATGGCCGCATTTTGGCGACGGCGACGGGCGGGCAGTCCTGGTTGCTGAGCAGTCAGGGCAATGTCGAACTGCATGAGCAACAGACGCAAATCACCGCCGTGGGCGACTGGATAAAGCTGTCTCGCCAGCCGCAAGAGGGCTATCTGTCGGCACAGGGCGCTTGGCAAATAGAACCCACGTTGGCGTCGAAAAGCTCTGCTTTTGTGAAAGACTGGGCTTTGCGTAGCAGCGAGCAGGGTACCGAACTGATTGATAACGCGGGTACTCGCGTGGCGCAGATGCCTGCGGGGCAGTGGCACTGGCCATTAGCCAGCGATATGCCGATTTCTTATGATGCTCAGGATGATGTTGCCACTACGCGCTATGTTGATAACACCGGCAAGTTGGCTTTGGCGGTACAGGGCAAAGCCAGTGTCATCAGCAATGGTCGTGCAGTTCTGACGCGTGACGACGGACAAAAGGTGTGGATTGATGGACAGGGTAAAGTGTTGCCTGACGTCAGCTATGCCGATCTTGGATTACCGATAAATGATTTGGCCTTCGCCAAGGTGGACAACCACTACGGCTTTATTAACGCGGCGGGACACTTTGTTATTCCTCCAGTGTTTGACGCGGTTTCTGCTTTTGACAGCGGCGTGGCCATTGTTTCTACCGGTGATACATCAATGATGCTAGACACCAATGGCAAACCTTTGGCGCGGGTGGATATCGAATGTGGCATACACGTGTTGTACGGCGCAGGCAGCACGCGCCAATGGCCAGCGGAGCTTCTCAATACCTGCACTGCTCCAGCAGCCGAAAGTAAAAAATAATGTGTACGTTTAACGCGCACCCTTTAATGAAAAAGGATAAAACATGATCCCTCAAATCCCACAAAAATACATAGCCGCAGAGCGTTGGTCTTTTGGCGATACCGAGGCTCAGGCAGACGCAATGGCGAAGCTGGTTATCGATGGCGTGAAGACCGCAACCTGCGCCAATCTTGATGATGAGCCGGAGCCAGAAGCGGGCGAAATCTTCGTTGTCGTCGATGGCCGTAACAATCCGGTTTGTGCCGTAAAGTTGACAGAAGTGAAGCAGGTGCCATTCGATTTAGTCACTGAGCAGCATGCTTTTGAGGAAGGCGAAGGTGATAGAACGCTGACTTACTGGCGTAAAGAGCATCAGCGTTTCTTTGAGGAGTACGATCTGTTTTCACCAAATATGCCATTGTTATTAATGAAATTTGCGTTGGTGGAAACCTTCTAATAATCAGCTGTAACAGCGCTGACTTCTAACAATGAAACATGGCGAACTGAATGCCGTTCGCCATGTTTTTTATTCAAGACGCATAATCCATTCATCTTTTTCTTTATCGTATTTTTCTTTATACAGCACCGAGTGTCGGCCATCGAGAATAGCTGGGACGCTGGTGTGATCATCCCAGGCATCCAGCTGCATACATAAATCCGGGTCCGATTTGCAGGGAATGAAAACCTTGTCCCCGCCTTTGGCTTCAGGCGTAGATAACTGCGCGTCATCTATTTCATAACTACCGATTCGTATTACTGATTTCCCCATAAGGTACTCCTTAACTGGTGAAGGTTAGAATGCGCAAGAGGAGGTATGACCAGTTGAGGCCATATATTGAGAATAGCTGAGCGGCTTGAAAGTGCCATAAGAATTTTCTAGCTCGGGGAAATTAAACCAAATCAGGCCGGCTAATTGCTGGCCCGAGGGAAGGGGAGATCAGAAGTAGGCCACGGCTTTTAAGGCACCGACCCACGCGTCAGAGGTCTGCTTAACGCCACCCGGATTGTGCCAATACTGCACGCCGGGTTGCAGCTCAAGCCATTGGATAGGTTTCCAGCGATAGAAAACCTCACCCGTTAGCGAAACGCCCGGTACTGGACGATATTGTGGCGAGTTCACATCCGTGACGCCGCTCAGTTGATTAAGGTAGCGGCGATTGTCTTTCAGATGGTCCCCAGGGACATAGCGCCCGATGCCCAAACCAATCATATCTTCTGGGCGAGCATCAAATAGCCCGCGATAACGCAAACCCACTGAGGTTTTGTAGTGCATCGGCAAGGCGCGCTGATCGGCAAGGCCAAGGCTGGCGTAGACGCTCATGCCGCGGTCTGCATCACTTTCGTGCTGGGTAACTTGCTGGTTAAGGCCTGCATACAGATACCAGTTCTGCTGGATCTCATCATAGCCATCGGGATCGGTAGCGCCGGGGCCGCCATTTTTGCCTTTATAGAGATCTCTCTGGCCGGCATTGGTGTAAATAACCCCGAGATTGTAGGCACCGGGGAGTTGGTTGATGGCCCGCGTACGCCATTCGACTTCCAGTGGGACTACCACCCCACGGCTGCCGGTGGTCGAGATACTCCATGCATGGCCTCGGCTATTGGTTTCGGGGTTTTGTTCATACAAACCGGTTTTCAGCGTAATCCCGCTATCAAACTTGTACTTAAGCGAGGTGCCCCAGTAGTGAACATTCCAGTTGTACCACATGCCGCCACTGGCCGACTTGCCACCACATAGTCCGAGAGTTTGAAAATCGCAGGGAATGATTTGATCGAAATCGAGCTGCTTATTCATTAAGCCAACCCGCCAACTGAGTTTACGGTCCATAAAGCTTCGGCTGAAGGTCAGCCAGCCAAGACGCGTGATCGAACCGCCGCCCCAGCTTTCCTGAGCAATATCGGTAAAGCCGCTGCGCGGGTCCTGAGTACGGTCGCGGGTAAGGTTGGAGTCGTGGTTGCGGTTAACTATGTTGCCGTCAATGGTGGCGTCGGGAATGCCGGTTAAGGCTTCTAAATCCTGTTTGAACATCAGCCAGAACTGGTCGATATACGCCAGCTTGCCGCTTTGGTCATAGCCGCCATCAATGTTGTAGGCGCTTTGACTCAGGTAGCCGAGGGTGTATTTGAATCCATGGTCTTTCAATGCAGGTTTCACCCCCAGCCAATCCCCTAGCAGCCCCTCCTGTGGAGATGGTTCAAAACCTAGCGTTTTCGAAGCCCAGGGCTTGGCGGCTTTATCTTCAATGGCCGGAATTTCATTATCATCCGCATAACAAAGTGGATTCATGAAGGTCATACAAAGTACAAAAGCATTTAATTTATGCGTCCTTAGATACATACGGCTCTCCTTATTAGTCGACTCTGTTACTTAGTAATAACGGGTGAAGTGTGATTGCTTTTATTTTGCTTAGACATCCACTGCCATAAATCACTATTTTGATGGGCGGTTAACCAAGAGGATTGATGATCGCCGCCCTCTATTTCGCTGTAACGAATATAGCGCGTGCTGCCCCCGAGTTTAATTATGCTATCAACCATATTGCGGCTGTAATTGACATCGGTAACTTCATCGTCGGTGCCGTGAAATACCCAGGCTGGTAATTTAATTAATTTCTGCGTGTACTCCGGGCTGCCTGCTCCGGCAATAGGGGCGATAGCGGCGAAATATTCGGGACGTAGCAGTGCCGCATACCAAACGCCTTGACCGCCACGGGACAGGCCTGCCAAATAAATCCGGTTTTTATCGATGGGATACTGGGCAACGGTTTTATCAATCAGCGCCAATAAATTTTCCATCGAGGCAGTGATCGGCGTTTTCATAAAGTCATACTCGGCCAGAGTGGTGCTGGCCCAGCGGATGGCCATCGGGGTTTGTGGGGCTAACACGTAGGTGGCCTGCAGTGACTGGTTGGCGGGGCTGGTGAAATAATCTGGCCCAATATTTTCCCCTTGGTAAAGCTGCGCCTGATTGTCAGTGCCTGCCTGCCCGGTACCGTGTAAATAGATCACTAAGGGCAATAAAGGGGAGGTCTTTTCGGGAGTATAAAGCTGATAAGGCAGATCTATTTTCTCAGAATGAAAGTTACCCTTTTCCCATCCTTGAGCCTGGCAGGGTGGTAAAGCTAATAGTAAAAGAGCCATAGAGGTTGAGGTAATAAATAATTTATTCATATGCTGCATCCCTGATGTATATGTAAAAATATATAATTGAAAGAACTGTGGTGTTAAATGCAAAAAAAAACCTAAACCACGAATTTATTCTTTTAATGAATAATTCATGAGGTTTAGGTTTTGCCTGCGTTTGCAGTAACAATCCATTTTCTACGCGAGGACGGTATCACTACTTTTATTATATTGGCAATTCAAGATGAATGTAATGATGAGGAAGTGTGACTCATTCGACAAAATATATCTCTGATAGAGTCACACTTTTATCTGTTAATTAAAGAGGGGTATGGCGAGCAGAGATAGGCATGGCGTTAATTTGGTTGCGGCCATTATTTTTGGAGATATAGAGGGCTTGGTCTGCCGCGCTGACGATATCCGATTGATCGTCAATGTCCGGATTTTCCCGTGGCGTAAACGTGGCAATACCCTGACTAATGGTGACGCGATTGAATTCACTGAAGCTATGCTTAATGCCCAGTGTTTCAATGGCTTCCATGATTTGACGCGCCACGATCCATGCGCCTTTTAAATCGGTATCCGGCAAGATAGCTGCAAACTCTTCGCCGCCAAAACGGGTGATCACATCCGTATTGCGTTTCAGCGCTTTTCGCAGGGTGCGGGCAACCAGTCGCAGACAGGCGTCACCGGACAAATGGCCATAGTGGTCATTGAAATTCTTAAAGTAGTCGATATCAATCATCACCACCGTCAGCGGGCTATTGTTACGTTTAGCGCGCATGTACTCGTGGCTGAGCACTTTTTTAAATTCGCGGCGATTAGGCAGTTTGGTTAAAGGATCGGTGCGGGCCTGGATTTCCAATCGACGATTGGCTTTCACCAGTTTCAGCTCCAGCAGTTTACGTTCGTGAACGTCTTCTGCCGTGCCGTACCAGCGTTGAATGGAGCCATCGGGCGCATAGCTTGCCGCCGCGCGGATGCGCATCCAGTTCCAGCCGCGATCGACATGACAAAACCGCACTTCGATATCCAGCGGCGCACCCGTTTTCAGGCACTGTTCCCAGGTTTGCACGGCGCCACGGCGGTCTTCAATGTGCATACTCTGGATCCATTTATCCGCCAGAATATCCTGTCGCGTCATGCCCGTAATGCGCTGGAAGCGCGAACTGACGTCATTAAGCAGGCCGGAAGGGTCGGCGGTCCATGGGATCTGCGGGTTCAACTCCACCATGTTGCGATAATGCTCTTGGCTCTCACGCAGTGCGCGCTCCATGCGTTTCAGGCTGGTGATATCCGTCATGGCGACGGAAAGGCCGCTCAGCTGATTCTGGACATCATAAGCCGCTTTAATTCTTACGAAGAAAATCTGATTGTTGCCGGGCAGCGAGAACTCGCGGTCGGGCGTAGCCTCATTGCGCTGAGCCAACTCGAGCGCGTTGGTCAGTAAAGGGGCAAGACCCGGCAGAAAAACGCCGACTTTGCGGCCAATGGCCTCATAAGGCTGCAGGCCAATAATGTTCGCCATAGCGTCATTGACCGTCACATAACGCATCTGCAAATCGATAAAGCACAGGCCAACGGGGGCGTTGGAATAGATGGTTTCCAGCTGGAATAGGCGCTGTCCGGGGGCTTGATCGAGATTGGTCAGATTGCGGTCGATGCCGCGATAGCCGCGGAATTCACCTGCTGAATCAAACAGCGGTATGCCGCTACTCTCAAGAATGATTTCGCTGCCGTCGGCGCGAATATTCCTATTCAGCAAGCCGCCGAAAGGGGCGCGGCGAGCGGCAATCGCGGCAAACTGCCCGCTGACGCGGATGGCCTCGTCGGCCGGCATGAAGTCAAAAGGCGTTTTACCCAACACATGTTCAGGCGGCACGCCGAGGAACTCTTGGCATTTATTCGAGGAAAAAACGTATCTGCCTTGAGTATCGACTTCCCAGATCCAGTCAGAGTTGTTGTCAATGATATCGCGAAGGCTGGCCATTTCTCGCAGAAGATGACCTTCTGCTGACTGGAACTGTATTTCATCCGCCATGATACTTCTCCGACTGGCAAAACTTTACTCGACACGGGCTATATGCTTCATATCTGGAAATAATATTTCCAGAAGTGTCATTCATGAGCGCAATAATACATGCCTGATTAGGAATATTCCTACTACTAATTCCAACAAAAAATTGAGGATATACGTAAGCCCGTCAATCAAATAAGTTAATTGTAATTGACGAGCGCATTAAAAATAACTCAAGTTATTGCTAATAGCTGAGTGCTATTAATGGTGGACTAATGCTCACTTATGAGGGCGAATAGCACCATCGCGCACCAGTTCACGCGGTAAGCTGTTTTTTATTCTGCTGCCGATGCGTTTTGCCAGCCCAAGTGGCTGATTCTGCCAGGTCACGATGCATTCATCGTGGGTTGGAGAGTCGGGCGGGTAAATATCCACGCCCCGGAACCACGCCTGTGCCAGCTCATCGTCAATGGCAAATTGGCTATCGCCAGAGCCTGTGGTCAGCGCGACAACGGCTTCATGCTGCCAGCGGAAGCCTTTGGAGAAACGCTCGGCCAGCTTCATGCCAATCCTTGAAAAACGCACTTTGCCGAATAGCGGCTCGAGCACGCGCGGGAAAAGCCACAGCTCTTTATCTCGCTCCCAAATGGCCATCTCATGGTCGGACCAAACAATGCCGGACTTTTGCGCTGCGGCGACCACCTCGGCGCTCTCTTTGCGCGACAGGGGGAAGAAGGGGAATTTCCCCACTTTGTAGCCCGGCGTTGGCAGGCGGTCAATCGAAGCCGTTTTGCGCAGACGTGCAACGAAAAAGCCTTCGCTGTCATAAACTTGTGGGAAAACGTGCAGATACCCCTCGGCGGTCAGCGCCTTCTGCGCGCCGTCGAACAGGTCGGCCAGCGACTCGACTTCCACGGCATCTGGATATTCATCCAACAGCCATTGGCAGACCTGCTGATTTTCCTGCGCGTTCAAGGTGCAGGTGGAATAAACCAAGGTGCCGCCCGGCTTAAGGGCGTGGAAGGCGCTGTTAATCAGTTCGCGCTGGGTGGCGGCAATCTCGACAACGCTCTCTGGTGACCAGTTACACATGGCATCCGGGTCTTTACGCACCACGCCTTCGCCCGAACAGGGAGCGTCGAGCAAGATGGCGTCGAAGGTTTCTGGCAGCGCCGCACCAAACACCCGTCCGTCGAAATGGGTGAGGGCGGTGTTTGCCACGCCGCAGCGGCTGATATTGGCATGCAGAACCTTCACCCGGCTGGCGGAATATTCGTTGGCGACGATGCCGCCCTGATTATTCATTAACGCGGCGATTTGCGTGGTTTTGGAGCCGGGCGCAGACGCCACGTCCATCACCAGCGTCGGCTGGGTGTCGTTGGCAAACAGGGCAGTAACCGGCAGCATGGAGCTGGCTTCCTGAATGTAAAACAGCCCGGCGAGGTGCGCCAGCGCGTTACCCAGACGGGTTTCATCATCGCCCTGACGGACAATCCAGAAGCCTTCGGCGCACCAGGGCACCGGCGTCAGCTCCCACTGGTAGCTGGCTGCCAGCGCAAGGAAGTCGTCGACGCTGATTTTTAGCGTGTTAACCCGCAGGCTGGGGCGCAGCGGCTGATTACAGGCGGCAATAAAGTCGTCCATGCTCAGAGAGGCTGGCATGATTTCACGGGTTGCATCAAGGAACGCGGGTGGCAATTTCGCCACAAATTGAGTTGGTTTGGACAAAGGAAGGTCTCGTCGCAGAGGAAACGGAAAATCAAATTGGCGCAAGTTTACCATGTTCCGACGAGGCGCGGTGCAGCAACAAAAAGGCCACCCGAAGGCGGCCTTATCACATCACGCGGCGAAACTTAGTTTTTCGGGATCGCCGTGCCCCATTTCTGCCAATCTTTCGGCTCTTCGGGATTAAGCAGGAAGTGGCGGCCCGCTCCGGCTTTTGGTGCCACCGGCGTGGACGGCGGTGTAGCGAAGGCAATACCGCCGCGAATGAACTGCTGGAAGGTGCCGCTTTTCAGCATTCCTCCTGTCAGCCCAAACTGCAGGTTATAGCCCGAAGCCAGCCAGAACACGCTGTTGTCGCGCACCAGATACTGATACTTCTTGCTGATACGCAGCGTGACGTTAACCCGGTCAGCCATCGCGCCCAGATAGAAACCGGTCACGGTGCCCACTTCGATACCGCGGAACAGCACTGGCGTGCCGATTTGTAGCGAACCTACCTCGGCAGCATCCATCACGATGCCCAAGCCATCGGTGTAACGGGAATCGGTGATGGTCGATTCTTGCAGGTCGAAGGTGCGCGAGGCCGGGCCTTTGCCTGCTTCCACATTGATGTAAGGCTGCAATAGGGTGTCGAGATTGCTAACCCCGCCGGCGGAAATTTCCGGTGAAACGATAGAGAATCGCGTCCCCATGCGGGCGAAGGTGTCGACATACTCAGGGTAGAGCACGGCTTTGGCTGAGACTTGATTCAGTTTTGACTCGAGCTTCAGCGACTCAACCTGACCAATGTTGATACCTAGGTAGCGAATTGGCATTCCGGCAGAGAGCTTGCTGGCATCGTAAGTATTCAGCGTGATTTGGCTGCCTACGGCGCGCGCGGCGGTTTCTGACTCATACAATACGCGTTTCGCGCCTTTGCTCAGCGTGACGCCTTCATTGTTATCGAAGCTGATCGCACCTTTCAGCGCGCGGTCGAGCGGCGAAGCTTGGACGGTTAATCCGCTGCCATTCAGCTGTACTTTCGCGCCACCCTCGGCCCAGAAAATACTCTTGTCAGTGAGTAACTTACGGTATTCAGGGCGGATATAGACGTCGATGTCAAAGTCGTTGGCTTTTGGCGTGACATCCACAATTTGCCCAACCTGGAATTTGCGATACAGCACCACGGAACCTGCCTGCACGTCCGGCAGGCTCTTGGCGGTGAGCGTCAGCGTGGCGCCCGGCTGCTCCCCTTGAATGCCTTCGGCGGCTTTTTCAGCGTTACTGAAGAGCGGGTATTTTTTCGCCGGCTCGCCTTTACCGCCCGGAATAATGCGCACGCCGCCGTCAACCCACTCTTGGGCACTGGCGCCTAGCACTTCCATGCCGTCGATGCCTAATTTGACATCAACGCGGCTGTTGACCACGAATTTACTGTCTTTGTGCAACAGGCCTTTGTATTCAGGCTTTATCGCGATGTTAAACACAACCCCTTCATCGGTCATTTTGCGGTCAAGGATTTGGCCGACGGCGATGCCGTGAAGTATCACCGGCTGCCCGGCATCAATACCAAAGGTTTCTGGGGCATTAAGCTGAATTTGCAACACGCCCGGGTCTTGCAGCAGGCGCTGATTGCTGTCGAGCACGGTGAAGTGCTTCTGCGGCTGGCCTTCGCCCGGGATCAGCTCCAGCGTGTTGCCGGTCAGCAGTTGGCTCAGCTTGGCATTGCTCAGGCTGATTTTCGGGCTATTCATCTCAATGCGCGTGCCGGTGCGCATCATGTCAATCACCGACGGATCAACCGTGAGTTTCCCCGTTACCTTGTTGTCTGGTTGAAGGGTCACTTTGGTCAGGGTACCGACTTGCAAACCCTGGTACATCAGTGGGGTGCGGTCCTCTTTCAGCCCGTCGCCGTTGGGTAAGTCGAGGTCGATCTCTACCCCGCGCTGGCTCTGCGCCAAATCAGGGTATAGCTCGTAGGACTGCTCTTGTTTGGCCGAATTGCCATCAATCGGCGAGTCGAGTGCGATAGCTCCGTTGACCAGAGCGGCGAGGCTTTCCATCTCAACTTTCGCGCCGCTGAGGCTGAAATCGCCTTTAAAGCCGGAGACATTCCAGAAGCGGCTGGTGTCTTTCACCAAATGGGCGAAACGGCGCTCAATCAGAACGTCGATAGTGACGCCATCGTTTCCGGCTTCGATATCGTAATCATAGACTTTACCCACCGGAATTTTACGGTAGTAAACCAGCGAGCCGTTGCTCAGGGAGCCAAGATCCCGCGCGTGGAGATGAATCATTAACTCGCCGGTATTCAGGCGATATTTCGGCTGGGTATCCAGCGCGACGAAGTGATCTTTTTCTTTACCGCTGCCCGGCATCATGCCGATGTAGTTACCGCCAACTAAGGCATCCAGACCAGAAACCCCGGCCAGTGAGGCCTTAGGCGTGACCAGCCAGAACTGGGTGCCATCGCGCAAGGAGTCCGACAGGTCGCTCTTGATGCTGACCTTGACCATAATGGTGCGCAGGTCTTTGCTCAGACTGATTGACTCGACGGTGCCGACTTCCACCCCCTGATAGCGCACAGGGGTTCGCCCCGCGACAATCCCGGCGGCAGACTGGAAATCAATGGTAACGGTGGTGCCTCTTTCCTGATAGTTGCTGTAGATAAGCCAGCCCGCTATCAATAAGGCAATAAAAGGCAGAAGCCAGAAAGGCGATATCCGGCGTCTGTTTTTAACCCGCGCTTCAGTCGGTGTATTCGGCGTTTCCTGTTGCATGTGCATCCCAAATCAAGCGGCTATCAAGCCATTCTACGGCAAGTATTGTAAGGATCACGGAGGTCCCAAAGAAGAAGGCCGCCGGTCCCATTGTAAATGACAACAGTTGGTCACGGTTAACCAACGACATCATCAAGGAAATGACAAACAGATCAAGCATCGACCAGCGACCAATCCAGGTCACTACCCGCAGTAAGCGTATCCGCGTTTTCAATCCTTGAATCGCCTTAAAATGAATACTCAACAGTAAAGTCAGCATCACAATAACCTTGGTGAAAGGTACCAGAACGCTGGCAATAAAGACGATGGCGGCAATCGGCACGTTACCGGAGGTCGCCAGTGAAACCACGCCGGAGAATATCGTGTCTTCGGTGCGTTGCCCATTGAGATAAATAATCGAAATCGGCATCAGGTTCGCCGGCAACAGGAACACCATGGCGGCAATCAGCGCCGCCCAGGTCTTCTGCAGGCTATGTTTGTAACGCACCGTCATCGGCACGTGGCACCTCGGGCAGCGGCCTTTGTTATCGGCGTGGCCGGTAAATTTGCACGACAGGCAGAGCTTAAAGGTGGAGGGCTGACCTTTCGGGCGCGGCTGCGGATAGAACTCCTCCCAAAGCTGCTCGATATTCAGGTTGATCAGCGTCATCGTCACCAGCACGGTCATCATTAGATAAGCCAGCAGCGCCGGGCCAACGTCGATGTCGGCGTACTCTTTCACTTTGATGCTAGCCACCGCCATGCCGACCAGATAGATGTCGAGCATCACCCAGTCCTTGAGCCTGTCGAGCATCAATAGCACCGGCTTGAGGTTCATCCCCAAACGGCTGCCAAAGTGCAGATAAAGGATAGAACCGGCTAAAGTGACCGGCGCGCCAATGGTACAGAAGGCGACCATGCTGGCGGTAAGCGGCGAGCCTTGGCTCGACATTTGCCAGATACCTTCAAACAGGCTGGCATCAATGCGGGTCCCCAGCAGACGGATGCTGATTAATGGCTCGGTGAAGGCGAACGGCATCAGCACCAAGATGCTAATGGCGATAATAATGAGACGCGACAGGGAGCAGACCCGGCCTTTTTCCACCTTGGCATTGCAGCGCGGACAATGCGCAGTTTGCGTTTTCTTCAGGTCAGGAATAGAAAAGAGGTAATCGCATTCATTACAACGCTGATAGCGTGCCTGCGGTAAAGGTCCTGACAATGTGCGTATTTTCATAGAGCCTGAGTGTAGATTTGCCTGTTGTTATCATTGTACTTACCCTGAAATGCTCTACAGGGCAGGGATGTTAAGATCTGTCAGGTATTTTTAACAAAATAACGTATTATGCGGTCGGCAAACAGTCATTGTAGGTCAGTCTTTTTGAAGTGACATAGGATTAACCTTGTTCAGATGAGTATTTAATGCTTATTTTATAGGGGTTAAGCACAACATATCGGCTGACTGCCCTTGGGTCATTATTGGTTATTACATGAATAAACAAGAATTCTACGCGGAATTAAAACGTGATCTGAACGCGCTTATCGCCGGAGAGAACAATTTTATTGCTACTCTGTCGAATGCCAGCGCCTTACTTTATGAGCGTCTTGAAGGGGTTAACTGGGCTGGATTCTATCTTATGGATGGTTCCACACTGGTGCTTGGACCTTTTCAAGGCAAAATTGCCTGCGTGCGCATCCCGGTAGGAAAGGGCGTTTGTGGGACTGCCGTGGCTGAAAATGCCGTGCAGCGCGTCGGTGACGTGCATGCGTTCCCCGGACATATCGCCTGTGACGCAGCAAGTAACGCAGAAATCGTCTTACCGATTAGCGTTAATGGCACAGTGATTGGCGTCCTGGACATCGATAGCACCGTCTATCAACGCTTCGACGAAGCGGATGAACAAGGGCTAACAGAGTTAGTAGCCGGGCTTTGCCAGCATCTGCAAAACAGCGATGCAGCAAAATATGTCAATCTGATCGCAAGTTGATCTACGGATAACGTGGCATTTAACGGTGGCGTCATTATAATGACGCCTGTTCATGCCTGCGCCGGTTGGCAAACCCGTTGTAATCAGGAAATTTCATGGAAAATCAACCTAAGTTGAACAGTAGTAAAGAAGTCATTGCCTTTTTGGCCGAGCGTTTCCCGCTCTGTTTTAGCGCCGAAGGCGAAGCTCGTCCTTTAAAGATCGGTATTTTTGCGGATTTGGTCGAGCGCGTGCAAGGCGAAGAGAATCTGAGTAAAACTCAGCTGCGCTCTGCTCTGCGTCTATATACCTCAAGCTGGCGTTATTTGTACGGCGTTAAAGTTGGCGCACAGCGCGTTGATCTTGACGGTAATGCATGTGGTGAGCTGGAAGAACAGCACGTCGAACATGCCCGTAAACAATTAGAAGAAGCGAAAGCTCGTGTTCAAGCACAACGTGCTGAACAACAGGCTAAGCGTCGTGAAGCGGGTGAAGCCGAACCACGTCGTCCACGTCCGGCTGCTAAAAAACCTGCGCCGCGCCGTGAAAACGCGCCTGCTGCTGTAGCTGGTCAAGAAAATCGCAAACCACGTGCACCTCGCCCACCGCGTGAGGAAAAACGTGAACCGCGTCAGGTGCCAGTCACAGATATCTCAAAACTGCAAATTGGCCAAGAGATCAAAGTGAGAGCCGGTCAGAGTGCTATGGACGCCACCGTTTTGGAAATTGCCAAAGACGGTGTTCGAGTTCAGCTCTCTACGGGTCTGGCGATGATCGTGCGCGCAGAACACTTGCAGTTCTGATACGGAGGCCAACTCAGGCATGAACAAATTTGTCAGATTAAGCGTTATTGCAGGTCTTTTGTTGTCAGGAGCCAGTCTGGTTAACACCAGTTATGCGAACGATAGTGCCCCGGTGACTATCGACCAGCTCAAGCAACTGACACAAGAGCCTCAGGACGCAACGGTAAGCGAGCGTGTTACGGCACGCTTTACCCGTTCGCATTATCGTCAATTTGACCTTAATGCAGATTTCTCCGCTAAGATTTTCGACCGTTACCTCAACATGCTCGATTATGGCCATAACGTTTTGATGGCCTCCGACGTAGCTCAGTTCGCTGATAAACGCAGCACGCTGGGTGAGGAACTCAAAACGGGTCAACTGAATACGCCTTACGCGCTGTTCAATCTGGCTCAAAAACGCCGTTTCGAACGCTATACCTATGCGTTGGAAGTGCTGGCGCGCCCAATGAATTTCACGGGCAACGACACCATCAATCTTGATCGCGCAAAAGCCCCTTGGCCGAAAGATAAAGCCGAGTTGGACAGTCTGTGGGATGCCAAAGTCAAATATGACGAGCTGAACCTCAAGCTGACCGGGAAGACCGATCAGGAAATTCGTGATGTGCTGACGAAACGCTATCGTTTTGCGATGAAGCGTCTCACCCAGAGCAACAGCGAAGATGTTTTCCAGTTGGTGATGAATGCCTTCGCGCATGAAATCGACCCACATACTAACTATCTGTCTCCACGCAGCACCGAGCAATTCAATACTGAAATGAGCCTGTCTCTGGAAGGTATTGGTGCCGTGTTGCAAGGCGACGATGATTACACCGTGATCAACTCGATGGTAGCAGGCGGCCCGGCGGCCAAAAGCAAAGCTATCGCAGTGGGTGACCGTATCGTCGGCGTTGGACAGGTAGCCACCAGCAAAGGCGTGGTTGATGTGATTGGCTGGCGTCTCGACGACGTCGTCGCTCTGATCAAAGGCGCGAAGGGCAGTAAAGTTCGTCTCGAAATCCTGCCTGCTGGTAAAGGTACCAAAACCCGTACTGTTATTTTGACCCGCGAGAAAATCCGTCTGGAAGACCGCGCCGTTAAGATGACCATCAAGAAAGTTGGAAACGAAAAAGTCGCCGTGATGGATATCCCGGGCTTCTACGTTGGCCTGACTGATGATGTCAAAGTGCAGCTGCAAAAAATGGCTAAGCAGGATGTCAGCAGTCTGGTTATCGATTTGCGTACTAACGGCGGCGGTGCATTGACCGAAGCCGTGTCCCTGTCTGGCCTGTTTATTCCAAGCGGCCCGGTCGTGCAGGTGCGTGATAACAATGGTCGCATTCGTCAGGATAGCGATACCGACGGCGTTGTTTACTACAAAGGCCCGCTGGTGGTGCTGGTTGACCGCTTCAGTGCTTCTGCGTCAGAGATTTTTGCCGCTGCAATGCAGGATTACGGCCGTGCTCTGATTGTGGGTGAACCGACTTTCGGTAAAGGTACTGTGCAGCAATACCGTTCTCTAAACCGTATTTATGACCAGATGCTGCGCCCTGAGTGGCCTGCGCTGGGCTCTGTTCAGTACACCATTCAGAAGTTCTATCGCATCAACGGCGGCAGTACTCAGCGTGAGGGCGTAACCCCTGACATTCTGATGCCTACCGGGATTGAAGCGATTGAAACAGGCGAGAAGTTTGAAGATAACGCCTTGCCGTGGGATAGCATCAGTGCTGCCACCTACACCAAGACCGGTGATCTGAAACCTTTCGTACCTGAACTGCTGAAAGATCACGATGCACGTATCGCCAAAGACCCAGAGTTCCAGTACATCCAGCAAGATATCGCACGCTACAAAGCGTTGAAAGATAAGCGTGATACCGTCTCTCTGAACTACGCCCAGCGTGATAAAGAAGACAAAGAAGATGATGCAACGCGCCTGGCTCGTCTGAACGAACGTTTCAAACGTGAAGGTAAGAAGCCGCTGAAATCTTTGGATGAGTTACCTAAAGATTATGTCGCTCCAGACCCGTACCTTGATGAAGCTGACAACATTGCCGTTGAACTGGCTAAGCTGCTGAAAGAGCAGGGCGATAAAGCACCGGCTACCAGCAAATAAGTCCTGACTTCGGTCGACACGAAAAGCGCACTCCGGTGCGCTTTTTTATTGCCTGTGATCCAGCGACGGGGCGAGCCGCAGCGAACCCGTGGCGCTGTGAATATGCACAATTGTGGATAAATAAATGAGAGCAAACGCTGCAATTTGTAAAGTATTGTGATTTTAGGGGCATAACGGCGTCCGACTCTTGAATCTGCACCATAAGCCCATAGGATCTAGGCAGGTCGATGAGTTTTGTCGATTTTCACCTGACAATAAAAAACGAAACAACAATGAGGAAGTGACATTTTATGATGCGTATAGGGTTGTTCCTGTTAACTAACCTGGCGGTCATGCTGATTTTCGGTCTGGTGCTGAGCCTTACGGGCATTCAGTCAAGCAGCGTGCAAGGTCTGATGATCATGGCCGGTCTGTTCGGGTTCGGTGGCTCCTTCGTATCCTTACTGATGTCTAAATGGATGGCGTTACGTTCGGTTGGTGGCGAAGTCATCGAACAGCCGCGCAACGAAACCGAGCGCTGGTTGGTTGAAACCGTGCGTCGCCAGTCTCAGCAGGCGGGCATTGCCATGCCACAGGTGGCGATTTATCACGCGCCGGACATCAACGCCTTTGCTACCGGCGCACGCCGTGACTCATCTCTGGTTGCCGTCAGTACCGGCCTGCTGCAAAGCATGAGCCAGGACGAAGCCGAAGCTGTTATCGCCCACGAGATCAGCCATATTTCCAACGGCGACATGGTCACCATGACGCTGATTCAGGGTATCGTGAATACCTTCGTTATCTTTATTTCTCGCCTGATTGCTCAGGTGGCGTCTGGTTTCCTTTCCGGCAACCGTGATGGGGAAGAGAGCAACGGCGGTAACCCGATGATTTACTTCGCGGTTGCCACCGTGCTTGAACTGGTATTCGGTATCTTGGCCAGCATCATTACTATGTGGTTCTCGCGTCACCGTGAGTTCTACGCCGACGCCGGTTCCGCTAAACTGGTTGGCCGGGAGAAGATGATTGCCGCGCTGCAGCGTTTGAAAACCAGCCATGAGCCGCAAGAGGCGGGCAGCATGATGGCGTTCTGCATTAACGGTAAATCCAAGTCGTTCAGCGAGCTGTTCATGTCGCACCCGGCATTGGATAAGCGTATCGAAGCGTTACGCAGCGGCCAGTACATTAAGTAATAACTCTTGGTGACTCGCTAAAGAAAAACCCGGCTCAAATGGCCGGGTTTTTTTATGTCTGCGAATTGTTGAACCTGCACGGTTAAGATTTCTCAGCGGCTTCCTTCTGACTGGCCGTTTGCTGGGTCATACGCATAAAGCTGACCAGCGCGCCGCCGCCCGCCAACGTTCCTGCAAGGATCAGCGAGGCGTGAGTGCCGTGGTCGGGGAATAGGTTGAACATCAACGCTACCAGCGCCGCGCCGGTGGTCTGCCCCAGCAGACGCGCCGTGCCCAGCAGCCCACTTGCCCCGCCGCTGCGGTTGCGCGGCGCAGAGGTGATAATGGTGTGGTTGTTTGGCGACTGGAACAGACCGAATCCGGCACCACAGATAAACATGCGCCACACGATATTCAGATTAGACGGGTCATGTGGCAGAAGTGAGAGCGAATAAAGGCCGAATGACAGTACAATCAGCCCGATACCGCCGAGCATCCCCGGATGGAAACGTTCCACCAGTCGGCCAGAAATTGGCGCCATCACCATAGTGGCCAGAGGCCAAGGGGTGAGCAGCAGGCCGGTAGAGACGGAATCCAGCCCCAGCGTATTTTGCAAGAAGAACGGCAGCGACACGAAGGCCAGCATCTGCGCGCTGAATGAGCACAGCGAAGTGCCGAGCGACATAGCGAAAATCGGAATGCGCAGTAAATCGACCGGCAGCAGTGGGAAAGGGCGCGACAGCTGGCGGCGCACAAAGAACCAGCCGATGATCATCATCGCCACCACTTCAGCTAGCACCAACAGGCGATTTTGCCCCTGAGCGAAGCCGCTGATGGCGGTGATCAGCAGACCGAAGGTCAGGGCGTTCATCAGGCTACTGGTGAAGTCGAAACGCTGGCCCTGACTTTTGGTGCTGTTGGCTGGCAGGAACTTCAGCCCCAGCGCCAGCGCGGCGATACCAATCGGCAGGTTGATGGCAAACAGCCACTGCCACGAGGCAATAGACAGAATACCCGCCGCCACGGTTGGCCCGGCGGCAGATGAGACGGCGACAATCAGGGCGTTGATCCCCATTCCTCGCCCGAGAAAGCGCTGGGGGTAAATGATGCGGATCAGCGCGGTATTAACACTCATGATCGCCGCCGCGCCGAACCCCTGCAATATGCGCGCGATGGTCAGGGTGGTCAGCGAGTCCGACAGGGCGCAAAACAGCGAGGTAATGCTGAAGACCAGTAATCCGGTCTGATAAATACGGCGATAGCCAAAAATATCCCCCAATGACGCCAACGACAGCAGCGAGATCGTTACTGCGAGCTGGTAGGCATTGACCACCCAAATTGAAGACGCCGGGCTGGCATTCAAATCTTTCGCAATGGTCGGCAGTGCGACGTTAGCAATCGCGCCATCCAGCACGGAAACAGTAATGCCGAGAGCGATAGCCAGAATCGCCCCATAGCGTTGAGGAACGGGAAGCCCGTCATTTGGCGTGAGTGTCATGAATGAGTGTCGGCATTAGGGGTAATAATAAGAGGAAATATTATCACGCTAATGACTCTGTAGTGCCAACCGCGATTATTATGAATCCTTAGTAATATTGTAAGAAAAGTTATGAAATATTTAGCGCCAAACCTCAGCTTTTCTTCTGGATGATTGCGGTTGTTAAAAGCTTGCCATTATAATGAAAACTGTGTTCTATTTTTTTTGAAACAAAACTAAAGCGGGCAGGTAAGAGAGTTATGGCTAACGCAGATCTTGATAAACAACCGGATTCCGTCTCCTCAGTTCTGAAAGTTTTTGGCATTTTGCAGGCGCTGGGAGAAGAAAGAGAGATTGGTATTACTGAACTTTCGCAACGCGTGATGATGTCGAAAAGTACTGTCTATCGCTTTTTGCAGACGATGAAATCGCTAGGTTATGTGGCTCAGGAAGGCGAGTCGGAGAAATATTCTCTCACCTTGAAGTTATTTGAGCTGGGCGCGAAGGCGTTGCAGAACGTTGATCTGATCCGTAGCGCGGATATTCAAATGCGCGAGCTGTCTCGCTTAACCCGCGAAACCATTCATCTGGGTGCGCTGGATGAAGACGGCATTGGCATCGTTTATATTCATAAAATTGATTCCATGTATAACCTGCGTATGCATTCGCGCATTGGTCGCCGCAACCCGCTGCACAGCACCGCCATTGGTAAAGTGCTGCTGGCGTGGGGCGAACACAGCGAAGTGGATTCATTGCTGTCAGAAATGGAATTTACCCGCAGTACCGAAAACACGCTGCTTGATGCGGACGCGCTGCGTAACGCGCTGGTGAAGGTTCGCGAGCAGGGCTTTGGCGAAGATATTGAAGAGCAGGAGCAGGGGCTGCGTTGTATCGCCGTGCCGGTGTTTGACCGTTTCGGCGTGGTGACTGCCGGTTTGAGTATCTCTTTCCCGACCATTCGTTTCTCTGAAGAGAGCAAAAACGATTATGTCAGCATGCTGCATACTGCGGCGCGCAACATCTCCCAGCAACTGGGCTACCACGACTACCCATTCTAATCCGCTGGCTCCCCTAACTCGTGCTAAACCAGGTTAGGGGAGACGGCCACCCACTAGGCAAATTAGGTTAAGTCAGAGAGCTTACGCCCGGCGTCGATCAGCTCTTTCAGCAGCATCTGGCGGCGCTCCTCTGGCGTGTCGCGACTGACCATAAAGCAGATGGCGGCCACCGCCTGCCCCCCGCGAGAGCGAATCGGCGCGGCCATACAGCAGGTAAAGCTCTCTGATAGGCCTTCCGTCATGCAATATCCCAAATGTCCCGCGTAGTGGATCTCGTTGAGAAACGTCTGTTTATCCAGAATCTGACCATTGGCGAGCTGGTAGTCTTCTTCCGGGATCAGCTTGAGAATATCGCTATCCGACCAGTTGCTCAGCAGCAAGCGCCCGGTCGCTGTCCAGGTAATGGGCACTCGCACGCCGATATCTGAGGTGATTTTGAACGGATGCGCGTTACTTTCTGAGAGCACCACGGTGTATTTATTGCCTTCCAACATACAGAGTTGAACGGTTTCTCCATGGCGCGCCACAATCTCTACCATCAACTGATGAGCCCGGCGGATCAAGTCATTGTGCGCCATGTAGTCTGCACCGTAATAGTGCATCTCGCGGCCGAAAAATACCGCGCCGTCGGCATCTAACTCCAGCAGGCCAGCGTCACCCAACAGGCTCACTAAGTCATAGACGCTCGAGCGTGGAGCCCCGGTCGCTTCAATCAGATCCCGCATCGCCATGGGCCTGCCGGCAATATGCAATTGGCGAAAAATATCGATAACCCTGTCAACACCGCGCGCCCGCGATACTTTCTCATCTGGCATAAGCCAACTCCCCTGTGGTAATGGTGCGGACGGAATATATTAAACGCATCATACACGGCCCGATGAATTTAACCCATCCCCGGCGTTAAAGAATTAATCCTGATATCTATTTAAAGAGAAATAGCCTGTTCTATTTTGGTGCCCCACTTTAGCGCGCTGCAATTAATGGCGGCAGAAGAAATAAGATAAAGATCACATTCTCATCCAAAGGCGCAGTGTGAAAGTTTTATTTATGAGACTCAGAACACATCGCCGAAAACTAATTAATCCAGTGCATATTGCAAAAGCTCATTTCCTATGCAAATCTGAGCTCGTCCGGTATCAGAGATTGATGTCCGGTATATCGGACAGTTGATGTGCCGATGCAGGCACAGCATTTTCCCACACAGGAGCAGTAATGCATGGCGATTAAACGTTACGGTGTAGAAGGTGGAACAGGCACTGGCGGCCAGAAACTCCCCTTCGCACGGGCCGTAGAGGCCGATGGCTGGTTATATATCTCCGGCCAGACGCCGATGATTGACGGCGAAGTCGTCGAGGGTGGCATCATTGAACAGACCCAACTGGCCTTCGACAACTGCTTAACCATCATGCGCGAAGCGGGTTATCAGGTAGAGGATGTGGTGCATGTCACGGCGGTATTAACTGACGCGCGCTATTTCAGTTCATTTAACAAAGTATTTAGTGAGATATTTAAAGGTCATCCTCCAGCCCGTATTTGTAGCGTTCAAGATTTAGTTGTGGACTGTAAAGTAGAAGTGGATATGAAATGCTTCCGCTCTGATCGTAAATAATTATTTCAATTAAATTTGGCTATAGATTTATTTAATACTACGACCGCACCGGGACAGTATTTATTCTCACCTGCTTTTCATTTTTCTGTGAAATTATTTTTCATATCAGTCTCCATTTATATAAAGAGAGAAAAAATGAATACAACATCGCTGAAAGTAAGTGTCAAAGCCGCTGCCACCACCTTGGCATTGCTCATTCTGGCAGGCTGTACGCCGACCGACGATAAAAAAGCAGCCGGCGCTGCGCCACAATCCGCCCTGCAAACCGTGCTTCAGCGCGGCACACTGCGAGTTGGCGACTGCCTGAGTTTCGCGCCATTCGGTTTCTACGATAAAGATAATAACCCGGACGGCTATGACGTTGATTTAGCCAAAGCCCTCGCCAAAGAGATGGGCGTTAAGCTGGAAATGGTCAATACCACCAGCGCCAACCGAATTCCAAATCTGCAAACCAATAAAGTCGACGTGGTGTTCTGTAACTTCACGCGCAACCTTGATCGCGCTAAAGAAATTACCTTCACCAACCCTTACGTGGTGGCGAGCGAGGCAATGTTGGTGCGCAAAAATAGCGGTATTCAATCTGCCCATGATATGGCGGGTAAAACTATCGCGACGGTGAAAGGCTCAACCAACGGCGATGAAGTGCGCAATCTGGGTATTAAAGTCAATATTCAGGAATATGACTCCTCGCAGGCTGCCATTCTGGCGGTGAAACAGGGTCAGGCCGACGCCATGATTGAAGATAACAACTTCCTGGCGTATCAGGCCAAGCTCGACCCAACCCTGGCCGTGACCAATGAGGCGCTGGTGCCTCTTGAGTACAACGCCTTTGCCGTGAAACAGGGCGATCAGGTGTGGGCTAACTATTTGAATGAGTTCCTCTTCGAGATTAACGCCTCTGGCGACAACGCCACGCTGTATCAGAAATGGTTTGGCAGCAAACCTCGCTACCCGCTGAATCCACAATATTGATAGTAAAGGGCGCGGCAGCTGATGCCGCGCCACTCGAAGGAGTAGGACCATGAGTTATCAATGGCTGACCCTGTGGCGCTATGGCGATACGTTTCTTTCCGCCGCGTGGCTGACCCTGCAAGTCACTATTATCGCCTTTGCGCTGGCCTTAGCGCTGGGACTTATCTCGGCGTTGGCGAAGTCATCCCGTCTGGCGGTGGTGCGCTGGATAAGCCACTGCTATGTCGAATTTATCCGTAACACGCCGGTGTTATTGCAGATATTCATCATTTTCTTCGGCCTGCCTTCCATGGGCATCACCATGAGTGCCTTCACCGCAGGCGTATTGGCGCTGGGGATTAACGTCGGGGCTTATCTTTCAGAAACCTTTCGTGCGGGTATTCAGTCAGTGCCGAAAGGTCAGCTAGAGGCCGCGTGGGTGCTGGGTATTCCGAAAAGTCAGGTGTTTATCAGCGTGGTGCTGCCCCAGGCCGCGCGGGCAGTATGGCCAGCCATCATTAACAACCTGATCCAGCTGCTGCTGGGTACTTCGCTGCTGTCGGCCATCGCGCTGCCGGAACTGACCGGCACGGCCACGGTGATTAACGCCCGCACGTTGCTCTATATCCAGACCTTCAGCATCGTGACGGTTATTTATCTGCTGTTTAGCAATATCTTCTCGTGGCTGGGAAATGTGGCGGGGCGGAAGTTATTCCATCCGGCGCTGGTGACCTCGAGTAAAAGAGCCACATGGTGGCAGCCGATGAAATGGCTGACCCCTACAGCGAAAGGAGGGAAAACCTCATGAGTGATTTAATCACCAGTTCTTTGCCCATTCTGCTGCAAGGCTTGGGGATCACCTTACTGCTCTCGGTGGCGGCTATTATCGGCAGCACCTTGCTCGGCCTGCTGGCGGCGGTGCTGCGCACCAGTAATCTGCCGATAGCCAAGCAGATCGCCGTGCTCTATACCGAGCTGTTTCGCGGCACGCCGGTGCTGATAACCCTGATGTTTATCTATTTCGGCGTGGCCTACTTCGGCTATGACATCAACCTGTTTGCGGCGGGCATTCTGGGCCTGAGTATTTACCAAGGGGCTTATATCGCCGAAGTGTTTCGCGGCGGGATTGAAGCCGTGCCGAAAGGCCAGTGGGAAGTCTCATGGATCCTCGGCCTGTCGAAACGCCAAACCTTTATGAGCGTGGTTCTGCCACAAACCCGTGGCATCGTGCTGCCGCCGCTCGTCGGCCAATATCTGTCTCTGATTAAAGATACGTCGATTGTCAGCATGATTGGCATGTCCGAGTTGATGCACCAAGGTCAGGCGATTGTTGACCGCGTCGGCCAGCCGGTGGTGATTTACGGCCTCGTTTCCTTGCTCTATTTCGCGGTTTGTTTCCCGCTTTCGCGTTGGGTTCAACATCATCAAACCAGGAGTCAGTTATCATGAGTAAACCCGCCATTATGCTGAATAATGTGACGAAATCCTTCGCCTCTACCCAAGTGCTGAAAGAGATCAGTCTGGACGTCTCACTGGGCGAGGTGCTGGTGCTGATTGGTGCTTCTGGCTCCGGAAAAAGTACCGTGCTGCGCATCATGAGTGGTCTGGAAACCGCCGACAGTGGCGAAATCTGGGTCAACAATGTGCCGCTGCATGAAAAGAAGCGCTCCCGCGAGATCTGCGGCCACGTCGGCATGGTGTTCCAGCAATTCAACCTGTTCCCGCACAAAACCGCACTCGGCAATGTCACGCTGGCGCTGATTAAGGCGCAAAAGCTCTCCGTGGCCGAAGCCAACAAGCGCGGCATGGCGGCGCTGGCGCGCGTCGGTCTGTCCGAGCGTTCACACCATTATCCGGCCCAGCTCTCCGGCGGCCAGCAGCAGCGCGTGGCGATCGCCCGTGCGCTGGCGGTCGAACCCAAAATCATGTTCTTCGATGAAGCCACGTCGGCACTCGACCCAGAGCTGGTGGGCGAAGTCATGGAAGTGATGCGCAGTCTGGCCCGCGAGGGCATGACCATGGTGGTGGTGACCCATGAGATGGGCTTTGCGCGTAAAACCGCCGACCGCGTGGTGTTTATGGACCAAGGGGGGATTGCCGAGCAGGGCACCCCGGAGCAGATTTTTGTTAATCCGCAAAATCAGCGTACCCAGCAATTCTTATCCCGCGTGCTTGAGCACTAATCGGAGGAAGCATGTCTGTTCAATTTCCATTGCGGGCCGACGGCCAGCTTGACCCACAGCAGGCCGCGCCGCGCTTTAAATCAGTAGCGGGCGCGGGCGATGCCCCTCTGCCACAGGGCACCGCGGTATTAAGTAGCGATAAGGTCTTTTCGCCGCTGATGATCATGAAGCAGTCGGCGTTAGAAAATAATTTGCGCCAGCTGGCGGCTTTCTGCCGGGAGAATGGCGTGATGCTGGCGGCGCACGGCAAAACATCGATGTCGCCGGGCGTGCTTCGCCGCGCCATTAGCGAAGGTGGTGCTTGGGGACTGGGTGCGGCGACCCCGGCTCAGGTGCGCGCACTGCGCCAGTTCGGCATTCGCAATGTGTTCTTAGCCAATGAGCTGGTGGACCCGGCGGGGATCCGCTGGATCGGCCAGTGGCAGCAGGATCATCCCGACCACGGCTTCCTCTGTTATGTCGATTCGCTGCAAGGCGTGAAGCTGCTGGAGCAGAATCTGGGTGACAGCCAGATCTCCGTGCTGTTGGAGATGTCGGTCAGCGGCGGCCGTACCGGCTGTCGGTCACAGGATGAGGCAGTTAGCATCGCCGAAGCCATTGCTGCCAGCAGCCAACTGCGGCTGGTCGGCGTGGCGGGGTATGAAGGCGCACTGGGCGCAGGGCGCGACGCGGCGGGCATTGCGCGAGGGAACGCCTATTGCGAAATGATGATCGCCACGGCGGCGCGGTTGGCCGACAAGCAGCTGTTCGCCAGTGACAACATTATTCTTAGCGCGGGGGGCGGGGCGTGGTTTGACGTGGTGACAGCCTGCTTCACGGCGGCAAGCTTGCCTCTGACGGTTACGCCGCTGATCCGCTCGGGTGCCTACATGGCACACGACAGCGGCCTCTATTCGCGCATTGCGCCTTTTGTCCAACCGGGCGCAACCCACCATTTCGAAGCGTCATTGGAGATCTGGGGAAGGGTGCTGTCTCGCCCCGAGCCGGGACTGGCTTTTGTGGATTTTGGCCGTCGCGACGTGCCTTTTGACCAAGATTTGCCAAACCCGCTGTGGATCCGCAATGCCGATGGCAGCGAGCCGCGCGCGGCCAGCCATTTGACTATCAGTGACGTGAACGACCAGCATGCCTATTTGCTGCTGCCGGAGGATGAGAAGCTCCAGCCGGGAGATTGGGTCGGGTGCGGCATTTCCCATCCATGCACAGCCTTTGATAAATGGCGCTACCTGCCGCTGGTGGATGACAACTACTGCGTCACGGATGCGCTGGAAACCGCGTTTTAAGCACTAAGTGTTTCAAATACAAAAAGGCCGCAACGTTATCCGTCGCGGCCTTTTTTATGGGGCTAGTGGGTCAATACTGAATTAGCGATGAGCCAGTTCGGCGTTCTCATCGGCGTCCAATACGGACTTATCAGTCTGGCGCAGCAACTGGCTGGTGATGGTACCGGCAGTCATTGAGCCGCTGACGTTCAGCGCGGTACGACCCATATCAATCAACGGTTCGACTGAAATCAGCAGGGCAACCAGCGTTACCGGCAGGCCCATCGCTGGCAGCACGATCAGCGCCGCGAAGGTTGCACCGCCGCCCACGCCAGCAACACCGGCAGAGCTGAGGGTCACGATACCGACGAGGGTTGCGATCCACATTGGGTCAAACGGGTTAATGCCCACGGTTGGCGCAACCATCACCGCGAGCATGGTCGGATAGAGACCCGCACAGCCGTTTTGACCAATGGTGGCACCAAAGGACGCCGCGAAGCTGGCAATAGATTCAGGAATACCCAGACGACGGGTTTGCGCTTCAACGCTCAGCGGAATAGAAGCAGCGCTAGAACGGCTGGTGAAGGCAAACGTCAGCACCGGCCATACTTTGCGGAAGAATTTCGCCGGGTTAATGCCGGTGAATGAAAGCAGCACCGCGTGAACCACAAACATAATGGCCAGACCCAAGTAAGACGCCACCACGAAGCTACCCAGCTTCACGATATCCTGCACGTTAGAGCCGGCAACCACTTTGGTCATCAGGGCCAGCACGCCGTATGGAGTCAGCTTCATCACCAGACGAACCAGTTTCATCACCCAGGCTTGCAGAGTGTCGATGAACGCCAGCACGCGCGGGCCTTTCTCTTGGTCATCTTTAACCAGTTGCAGGGCAGCAACGCCAACGAAGGCAGCGAAGATAACCACGCTGATGATCGACGTCGGGCTTGCGCCAGTTAAATCGGCAAACGGGTTTTTCGGAATGAAGGACAGGATCAGCTGCGGCATGGTCAAGTCAGCGACTTTACCCACATAGTTGCTTTGCAGCGCAGACAGACGAGCCGTTTCTTGAGCACCCTGCACCAGACCGTCCGCGGTCAGGCCGAACAGGCCGGTGACAAACACACCTACCAAGGCTGCGATAAGCGTGGTGAACAGCAGCGTGCCGATAGTCAGGAAGCTGATTTTACCCAGTGAAGAGGCGTTATGCAGCTTGGCAACCGCACTCAGAATGGACACAAATACCAGCGGCATAACGATCATTTGCAGCAGCTGCACATAACCATTCCCGACGATATTGAACCAGGTAATAGAGGTTTTCAGTACTGGGTTGTCAGAGCCGTAAATCAGCTGTAATGCCAGACCAAACACTACGCCAATCACCAAACCGACCAGTACTTTTTTTGCCAGACTCCACTGCTTGTGGCGGGTTTGCGCCAAAAGTAGAAGGAGGGCGACGAAGACCACCACGTTAATCACGAGCGGAAGATTCATACCCAGATCTCCAAATTTCTAATTATGTTTTGCTTTTTGATGTCCCCAATGCGGGGAATGCACCATCCCATAGCGTTGGGGCATAGAATAACAGTTCATTTGGAGGGGGATTTATATCCAAAAAGAATGCTTTATAACTTTATGAGCTAAAAACGGCTTAAATATGCCTTTTGCGGTTGTTTTATGCGCGATTTTAGGTGATCAGGTTCAATAATTTGCTAAATGACTCCGGCTTGATTGCACCAATAATGGGCGTCCAGTCGGGCCAGAACAGGGTGAAGCCCACCAAGAGTAAACATAATGTGCGCTCCAGCTGGTTGCCTTTCTGGCTATTGATCAGCGGCAGGCGAAAACGCCAGCGGCAAGGCCACAGCAGAGGTACTCCGGCAGGGGTCAGCATGTCCGCCAGTATATGGCTGAGGTAGCCGATAATCATGCCGTGGAAGGCGTCGATAGGGATCACCCAATCATGAGGGAAATGGGTACGCATCAGGAAAATGCCGCCGACCACCGCCAACAGGCTATGGGTGAACCCCCGATGCCCAAAGACTCGGGCAATGGGCGCGGAAACCCACTTAAGCCGCTGGCCTATTAGCGATTTTGGGTGATCAATGTCGGGCAGCAGTGACGTCAGCAGCGAGGCTGGGATAATATGCCACCAGTCCCCGTGCGCCAGCTCGGGGGAGAGCTGCGCTTTTTTGGCGAATACCGCACAGGCGATTGAAAATATGAGATGGCCTTCCGCCGTCATGACGCTTCCGAACTTA
>Ga0157370_10000661_pt1 | contig 42855 bp, 53 predicted proteins | sample C35metaG_FD_113463 | JGI IMG/M metagenome (GOLD analysis project Ga0157370, IMG submission 113463) | Corn rhizosphere microbial communities from Kellogg Biological Station, Michigan, USA - C3-5 metaG | ecosystem: Host-associated > Plants > Roots > Rhizosphere > Soil | place: USA: Michigan...
AGACGCCAAAATCTGCGCCACGCCGAGGTATGACTACGATCGGGCTACGCCCTCCCTCCGTCACACCCCGGCGCGAGTCTCATCCTGATTGACGCTGAATCTCATCGAGATTGCCGCTAAACAGTCACCGGATCACAGGTGACAGGACGGGCCAAAGCAACTCACGCGGAGTGGGCTGGGAATACGTCCACGTCTGCATCGATGATGCTTCTCGCATTGCCTTCACCGACATCTTCCCAGACGAAAAAGCCGTCAGCGCCATCGTATTCCTCAAGGCAGCCGTTGGTTATTACGAAAGCCTCGGCGTCACGGTTACGCGGGTGATGACCGACAACGGCTCCTGCTATGTCGCAAAGGAGTTTGCCAAAGCCTGCCGAGCACTCGGCCTCAAGCACATTCGAACCAGACCTTACACGCCAAAAACCAACGGCAAGGCCGAGCGCTTCATTCAGACCGCCTTGCGGGAGTGGGCGTATGCACGTCCATATCCATCATCAGAGATACGCAAAACGCACCTGCCAAACTGGACGCACATGTACAATTGGCATCGCCCTCATGGCGGGATAAAATCAAAAACACCAATCAGTCGCCTCGGCCTCAACCGGGACAACCTGTTGAGGTTCCACATCTAGTCAAGCGTGTTAAAGGCGTGCGTCTGAGTCGGCCGGGCGTCCTAAACTGAACTGAGAGATTCCCACGGCTTTATCGAAGCGGTAAGCCTCAAGTTCTTCTTGATCTAGGAACATGAACATTGCGCCATCGCCCCAAGTCGGCATGAGCCGCCACAGATAGGTCTCGCATTCATTGTCAGCACAGATCGCTCGGCGTCTGCAATGGTGTTCAGAGTTGCAGCAACGGAGCCCTATTCGGGCGGTTTCAAATGGGGGATCACAAAAAATGCGCTCGAATGACTATTTTTAAGCGTTATGGTAGCAGTAAGCGATGCAGGTTAGGGAGAGCGGCTGTGCTGAGAAGTTTATTCCTGTTGGCTGGTATAGTTTCAGCTGTTCCAGCGTTTGGACATTGCTTGACCCCAAAAGAAACCAAGCAGGGTGTGCTCCTCACCAGAGAGCAACCGTTCTTCTCCGTCTTCTACAAACCGACCCAATCGGGGTTAACCGAGCAGCGCCTGATGGCACGACACGCATCACTGGACCCAATATCGGCGGAATATCTGCACCCCTTGCTCGTCACCAAACGAATCAGCGCGAAGGGCTTGCAAGAGCTGACCTACGCGGATGCGACGACGCTCGACGATTTGCCACAAAAGGGAAATTGGCGATCCGGTACAACGCTGTTCCTAAATGGTCAGAAAACGATTGCGGGCACGACTACCATCACCTTCGAAAAATGGGCCGAGGAAACAATCGGGTTATGCTCGTATCCGGTTTGGGTTGTGAAAAGCAGCGTGGAGCTACAGGGACTACCTCCGATAATTTTCGAACAATATTACTCTGCCAACCTGAACCTCGTGCTTCGCTCGATCAGACTCGACCCGTCAGGACATCCCATTAGTGAAGTCCGATTTGACCGGTTCCAGATTGGTTGGAGCAACTGATACCTGGTGGCCGTAAGACAGGATTGCGTCCCCGGATATCCGAGACGTTCGTCTAACCAATCGTGTCGATTTGGGAATCACGCTTCCGTTGGGCGGCGTAGTTTTACTGAGCAATAAAAGTGGCTCACCAACCTCCCCTCCAAGTCAGGAGGCTCTTGCCTTTTCCCCGCCGATTACCGAGGATTTTGCTCATGGCTTTAGAGCAAACAGTTTTATTCAATTCGGACCTGCATAGGGTCGCTGGAACGGTTTGTTATGCGAAATTTCCTAATCGCTCGACTTTTTTGCTTCTTCATGGTTTCGCAGGCACCCGAAATGAACTTGCGATCCCATCTCTCGGAATAGGGATATTCGAACACGTCGCGACCAGGTTGGCCGATCACGGCCACTCTTCGCTTCGAATAGACTTCCGGGGCTGGGGTGACAGTGACGGCTCCATCCAAGAAACGAGCTATTCGACGCAGATTGATGACTGTTTGGCTGCGATGGATTTCATCGAGACCCAACCCGATCTTGGTAATGGTGAAGTCATCCTGCTGGGCTGGAGCCAAGGCGGACTGGTCGCAGCGGCTGCAGCTGGTCGAACCAATCGACCATCAGGCGTGGCACTTTGGGCTTCTGTGGGAGAGCCCAAGGTGTCTTTCCCCCAACTGGTCGGCCAAGATGCATATATCAAAGGCCTAAACAGCGAAGAACCAACGACAGTGACTTTGCCTTGGGGAGCGTCCGTGACGCTGGGACACTCATTTTCCTCCGAGGTATCGTGGTTTGATCCGATAGCGGAGCTGTCCAATTATACCGGGGCTGCATTTATTGCCGAAGGCACGCTCGACGACGCCATACCGCAAGGAACCGCGAAAAAGTTTGCCGCAGCCCACAGGGGTGAGCATTCTGTTTGGGAGGCTGCCATGGACCACGCGTTCAACACCGCAACTGGTGTGCAGACCTTAAACACACTGACGGACGCGACCGTCAACTATTTCAAGACTCGTCTAAAATGATTATCATGTGGACGGACTGCGATTTTCAATGTTGGTTTTTCGCCGCTACGGCGCGAAGCGGAAGACTGCAATTGGCGCACCAGCGCTAAGGGCCGTTATCGGCCCAAAGCCGTCGTCGGATTTCCTCGTCGTGCTGAGCGTCCGTCAACCCAGCGTGCTGTGGAAGTGCGCAGCAACGCTGTCTGCCGCCTGCCGCACCGTTCCCGCCTGGTCGTAGAAGTCGAAGTGCTTGCCTTCCGCCCAGAATAGGTCCTTCGGGCCGCCGACTAGGTCATGAACCTTACGCGCCTGATCAGGAAAAGCCGCGCCATCCGAGTGCACCACGAGCGTCGGTGCCTGGACGTGGCGAGCCTGCGATAGGGGATCGAAAGCGAGCCACTGCTCCCAACCCATCACTGCGAATTCGTTCCGCCAGGCACGGACGCCGCCTCCGCGCGACAGGTCCATGTAGTATTCACTCGGGCTGGCGCTCACTGCAGTCTTATCGTTTGGCATATAGGCGAAGACCGTTTCAATCGCCCCGGTCTCATCGTAGCGCTTCCGTGCCTCACGACCTGCCGCGATCCGGGCATCAACATCCTCCTGGCCTCCGAATATCTTCAGCACCAGTTGAGGATCAGAGAAAAAGCCCGCGACGGTGGCTAGTGCGCCTACATTCTTGTCCTTTGCCGCTGCATAAAGTGCTGTACCTCCGCTGGTGCAGACGCCGAGAATCCCAGTTCCGGAAACATCACCGCGTTTCTTCAAGAAACGGAGCGCGGCCGATAGGTCTTCGACCTTGGAGGCTTGGTCTTCGAACTGACGCATTGCACCGCTGCTCTCGCCCTATTTTCGGTAATCGACCGCAAGCGCTATGATCCCCCGTCGAGCAAGCTCACCAGCGTAGTTGCCGCCCATCTGCTCCTTTACGGAAGTTAAAGAACCGCCAACAGCAACCGCTGGATAGCGGCGCGATGAATCGCGCCCTTCTGGGAGGTAGAGATTGGCGACAACAGTCCCGTCTCCGCTCTCGAAACTGACCTTCTGCGGCTTGGGCTGCGTCTTCTCGGTAAGTGTCTGGGCCATAACGATATTTCCTGTGCTGAAGAGAATGGCGCTTGCCCCAACACCAAGGCCGAGGTTTCGACGGGTGATCGACGCGATAGGCATTCGTGGACACTCCTTCTCGTATTATCGAAATGAATAACGGGTAGACCTCCATTTGATAATCTGTCAAAAATCGAATGAGTTTATAAAGAGGATTTGATAATGCAGGTGGACGCGCTCGACGGGATCATCGTATTCACCCGCGTCGCCGAACGAAGTAGCTTCACCGCTGCTGCGACCGAGCTTGGCGTCACTCCCGCGTCGGTCAGTTGGACTATCAAACAACTGGAGGCGCGTGTGGGTGCGCCCCTGCTGGCTCGCACGACACGCTCCGTCGGTCTGACCGAAGCGGGACAGTTGTTCCTCGAGCAGGTAACGACGGGCATCACGTACGTGGAGGCCGCGTTCGAGGCCGCTCGGAGCTTGGTGGATAAGCCGAAAGGTCTTCTACGATTGAGTGTTCCTTTCGTGGCGCAGACGCTTATCGAGCCCATGATCAAAGGATTTACCGAGGCATACCCGGACATCGAACTTGAACTTGTTTTCGAAGACCGCTTCGTCGATGTCGTCGAGGAGGGTTACGACGCGGGCATCCGGATCGGTGAAATGATTGCACAGGATATGGTTGCTGTGAGGCTCACCGAGGCGTCTCCAAGAATGGTCGTGGGGTCGCCTGCCTACTTCGCTGAGCGCGGCAAGCCGCAGTGCCCGGTGGAGCTTGGGCATCACGACTGCATCAACATCCGACTTGCAGGAGGCGCGGTTTACCGATGGGATTTTGTGGAGTCCACCAGTGAGAGTGGTGCGCGGCCTTTCTCCATGGCTGTTAAAGGATCCGTTATCGTAAATGAACCTGGAGCCTCTCTTGCTGCTGCACAGGCGGGCATTGGCCTGGCCTACAACATCGGTGTTATTGTCGAACCTCTCATACGCCATGGACGGCTAGAAGCGTGCCTTGAAAACTTCATGCCTTCCAGTCCCGGCTTTTTCATCTACTTCCCAAGCCGCAAGCAGATGCTACCAAAGCTCCGCGCATTCGTGGATTATTGGCAGCGGTCCACCCGCTCCAATGAAGACTTTCCCGCGTAGACACCTCAATCGGATGGGCAGGAGCGCTAACTGTCCTGACTGACCGGTGTTGGCGCGAAGCGGAAGACCGCAGTCGGCCCGAAGCGGACCTGATCTGTCCCGGGCCGATCTCTATAGGCATCCCGGTTGCAGCTTTTAACCATGCTAACGCACTTAATATCGGCGATTTTGCCTGTAGCGTTCAAGTTTCGCGCGACGCCTTATCCGATAGATCAGGAAGCCGAGCAGACCGCCGCCGGCTGCCCATAATAGCGGCGACGTTTGGGTTGGTGCCGAAATTAACAAGCCAGTCATTGCGCCGAAAACGATATAAAGTTGGCGTATGCGTGCCTGGTAACGTCGGCTGTTTGTTATGATATGACAACACTCGCGAAAGTCCCGCCACACGCGCCCCAGCACGCGCACAGGTCTTTCCCGAGCCATTTTCTCCTCAATTGCGTTTCGTTGCCGCTCCGTCCGTGCCTCGGTCTTTTTGAGACGCTCCGCAACCCTTGCTTGCCAGCTCATGCCATCCCCTTTTTCGGGAGTAGAGCATCTGCCGCTTTCGCTGGTGTAAACAGATCCGCTAAATTTTGAATTCCCTGTCCATTACCGACCGCGGATGCTTGGTGCACGTTTAGCGCCACGGCATCAGCCTCCACGCGACTACACGCTCTAATACAGCAGGATGTTCAGCATTCCTCCAGCGCGTAACGTCGGAGGCTTCCGGCAGAACTTACCTTGGCGCGATTTTTACGATTGCGCCTCCTGTCGCCGGATGTCCGCTCTTGGCGCAAAGCGCAAGATGGCAGGTGACAATAAGCGGCCATCTGCTAGCCTCGATGAGGCTACGCAGCGTCCTTCCAAGTTTCCGAATGCTGCCGACCTTTCAGTTCAATGGCTTAGCTTGGCTACCCCGAAGAACACTAGTTCGATCCCCATCAAAGCGCGGGTAGTACACCATATGCCAGTGTCATTCATGAAAGCCCGCCAGAACGACCTTCCCGAACAATCCGCCGGCCTCCATCCGGCGATGGGCATCCGATGCAGCGGTGAGCGGATACGTCGCTCCAATGACCGGCTTCAGCTCGTGGCCAACCCTCGGCAGCACCTGTTCCCTGAACCGGCCGATCATCGCTCGTTTTTCTGACCGCGACCTGGATTTCATGACCGTGCCGATCAATTGCAGGTGGTTGTGAAGAACGATGTCGAGGGGAATGATGGCATTGTTGTCCCGTCCCAGCAGGCCGACCTGAACAAGCCGACCGCCAGGCGCAAGACTGCGGATATTGCGGGCGAGGTAGGACCCACCGACAAAGTCGATGATCAGATCGACACCGCGAGAAGCGGCCGCATCAATGATCTCTGCCTCGAAGTCGACCTGCTTGTAGTCGAAGGCCGCATCCGCGCCGAGTGTCAGCACGTTTTCGATGTTGCTTGCAGATGCCGTGGCCAGCACAGTCGCTCCTGCTGCCTTGGCGAGCTGGACAGCAGCCGATCCGATACCGCCTGCCGCAGCGTGAACGAGGACGGTCTCACCTTTTGCGACTTTCCCGAGATTTGAAAGCGCCTCCCACGCTGTGACAAAACTTTCCATGACCGCGGCTGCGTCGGTGAGTGGCATGCCGGCCGGTATGGGAGCGGCCATCCCGTAGTCCAGGCGCGCATATTGGGCGTAGGCGCCGCCCCCGACAATGCCCATAACACGGTCTCCGACTGCAAATCCGCTCACCCCGTCCCCCATGGCGATGACCTCACCAGCGACTTCAAGCCCGAGAATAGTGCTGTCGCCGTAGCTTTGTGAGCCATAGACACCTTCCCGCTGAAGAAGGTCGGCTCGGTTGACACCGGCCGCCATGACCTTGACCAGGATGTCGTCGGGGCGGACCTCGGGCATGGGAGCTTCGCCAAGCCGTAGGACATCCGCGCTTCCGAAGTCATCGAACATGATCGCTTTCATCGCAACGTCTCCTTACTTCGACAGTGCTCGACGGGCGATGCTGGCAGCAAACAGTGGTGTCTCGCGGCTGTTGTGGTCGCCGCCTGCGGCCTGACGGGCCGCAGCCGCATCTTCGTAGCTGATCCCATGCTCCTGGATGAAGCTCATGAACGCGTCAGTGGGATGGGCTGTTACCTTGTTGGTGTAGCGTGTCCTGTTGTCGTCGATCTTCTCGGCCATCAATTCCCAGACGACGTTGACCTTCGTGCGCCCATTGGCTGTGAACACATCCGAGATCGAGTTCATGCGGCAATAGGCGGGCTCGGCGACTTCGGTCACATAGTGCTGTATGACCAGGCCCGAACCGATCTGCTCGACATTGATCGACATCCGGCGTCCGTCATCGGTCCACGTGACGCCGGCAGCGATATGATCGGGAGGGCAGCAGCGAAGATATTCGGCTTCGGGCAGGTTGAACAGCCAGTCAGCAACGTCGACCTTTTCGAGCGGAACGTCGATCTCCGCGGAATAGGCGGACTGGGAGAGAATTGTATCGAGGACCTTGACCATGGGAGTATTCCTTCTGTTTGTTGGGCGACCGCCCGTTGACGAGAAGGAAAGTGCTCCGAATGCCTGCAAATGATAACGAACTGAATGGTCGAAACGGTTTTGCGTCGTAGGCGAAGATGAGGGACCCACGCTTCGCAGAACATCTCTCGGTTTACGTCGATGTCGTCCGCACCGGAAGCTTCTCGGCGGCGTCTCGGCGCCGGGCCGTCACGCCCTCGGCTGTCGTTCGGCAGATCGATGCGCTGGAGCAGGACCTCGGTGTTGCGCTCCTCGTTCGCTCGACCCGGGCACTGTCTTTGACGGATGCGGGACGTCACCTTTTTGAACGCGCCCAGCGCCTGCTCAATGACCTGGCCGATACCCACGCGAGGTTGCCGCTTTCGATGGCTCGGTCAGTGGCATGCTGCGGATCGCCTGTTTCCCGACATTCGGAAAACGCTACGCCATCCCCGTACTGGCATCTCTCGCACGGGAATATCCGAGCCTGCATGTCGAATTGGATCTGACCGAGCGGCTGGCCGACCCGGTCGCAGAGCGGCTCGATCTGGTGGTGAGGATGGGTGATCTTCAGGACAGCTCGCTGATAGCCACCAAGTTGGCGCCTCTTGATCGCATCGTCGTGGCGAGCCCTGCATATCTTGAGTACTACGGCGTGCCGGAAAGTGCAGATGCGCTTCGCCAACATCGTGTCCTCGATAAGCTCCATGGCAACGATCTTCTCGGTTGGTCTAATATTCTTGGGGCGCCGACAGGGGAAGCGTGCGAGCGCGTCGTATTCCGGTCCGACGATTTTGAAGCGTTGAACGGGGCTGCGATCGCCGGGATGGGTGTGGCGTTTCTGCCGAGCTGGGTCGCGGGGCCGTCCGTCAAGCAAGGTGAGCTTGTCCGCCTTCCGCTGTCGGGCGAAGCATGGAATGAACGGTCTTCCGGGATCTACCTTCTTCGTGCGCTCCAAGTGCCATCTGCGAAAATCAGGACATTCACCGAGGCGCTCAAAAATCATATCGGAACACCGCCGCGCTGGAGTTAAGCTTCCCATGAAAGGAAGCTTGTCAGCTTAAAAGTATGAGCTTGCCGCTGATTGTTACCGGTTACGGTGTTCGATTCCAATCAAGGCGTTTAGACATAAGGGAGAAGGCAAGAACAGCGTCTCGCGCCCAAGCAGGATCGGGCAGCTTTAGGATCGGCTTCTCAAGAAACCAACAACTGCACGCAGCGCCGCGGATTGATGACGGCGACTCGGGAAGTAAATGTGCAGCGCCTCCATCGGAGAGGAATGCCCATTACGCCAGGATTTTGCAATGTTGCGATAATAAGAACAGAGTGCGGCAACAGTCTATGGCGGACTTAAAGAATTCAATCCCGGCACGATGGCGATGGGAGGTGTGATCGTTGAGAATATTAATCGTCGAGGACGAAGCAGAATTCGCAAATGCGCTGCGAGTTGCGCTTGAGCGAGAGCGCTTCGTTGTCGATCAGGCGGGCCGCATCTCGATGGCACAGGAAGCAGCCATGTCCGGAGCCTATGATCTTGTATTGCTTGATCGTACTCTCCCGGATGGGGATGGGTTATCGCTCCTACCAGTACTGCGTGAAACCCACCCCGGCCTTTCGGTCATCGTGTTAAGCGCACGCGGTGAGGTGACAGACCGCATTGCCGGCCTTGACAACGGCGCTGATGATTATCTTACCAAGCCGTTCGATGTCGACGAGATGTTTGCCCGCATTCGCGCGGTTCGAAGGCGACCCGCAGATCTTATAAGTGAGGAAATCCATGTCGGGGCGCTTGTCTTCGACGTCACGAACGACGAGGCCAGCGTCAGTGGCGCGAGGCTCGAACTTACCCGCCGGGAGTTGCGCGCTCTAGCGGCGCTCGTAAAACGTCGTGGTAGAACGGTGGTGAGAGAGGCCTTGGAACAGGCCGTTTTCTGTTTCGATGACGAAGTGCAATCGAATACGCTGGACTCTCACATTTCGCGTCTTCGCCGCAAGCTCGCTGAAGCGAATGCCGCGGTCGAAATCCATGCGATCAAGGGTGTTGGCTACCTGTTGAAGGATCTGACATGAAGCGAGGTCCGCCGTCGCTGAAGCGTCCGCTGATCGTCAAGCCGCTGATCTTCCAGCTGGCGACATTGCTGATCGCCTGCACATTCTTCATGGCTCTGGCGCTTCGCATGGACAGCGGCGGGCTCTATACCGACGAGGCGATAACTCCGGTGATCGCGCGCGCGATCGTCCGGGATCAGGATGGTGGGCTTTCGATCCGCGAAACAGCCGAGCTCGCCGAGCTTCGTGATCAATCTCCCGACCTTTGGTTCGTCGCTGAGGACGACACCGGCCGAAACGTGACGTTGGGCGACATCCCGTCGCAATATGCATCGCTTGTGGGGCGGTTGAAGGATCTATCCTATGCGCATCTGCGCGACCGTAATCCCCCCTATCGGTTGTCGGCGGTGATCCGGCGCGAGATCGCTCCGACCGGAGCGCTGACGATCCTGGGACATGGTAAGCTGACAGGCGTCAGTCTCGTCGTTCTGCTCGCGTCCAATGTCATTGTCATTCCCATCTTCCTCGCGCTGGCGCTGATCTCTCTGCTCGTGACGCCGTGGATCGTGCGGCGAGCACTTGCCGGCGTGTCCAGAATCGCCAGGGAAGCTGAGCAGATCGACGCGAACCGGCGTGGGCGGCGCCTGAGCGAGGAGCACGTGCCAAGTGAGATCGCGCCATTGGTGCGCGCCGTGAACGACGCCCTTCGTCGGCTTGACGAGGGCTATGAACAGCAGCGTCGTTTCATCGCCTCCGCCGCACACGAGTTACGCACGCCCATCGCCATCCTGCGCTTGAAAATTGACACAGCGACCGAACCAGCGACACGCAAGCTAGGCGCCGACGTGGCACGTCTGAGCAATCTCGCCGAGCAGATGCTCGATATTCAGCGGCTGGATGCCGATCAGACCAAGGAACGCGTCGATCTTGGAGTTCTCGCCCGTCGCGTTGCGGCGGATCTGGCGCCGCTGTTGATTGCATCAGCGCACGCGATAGAGGTGCAGATCGAAGACGCGTCATCGCTTCGCGGTGATGCGGGTGCAATCGAACGCGTTATGACAAACCTCGTCCAGAACGCGATCGAGCACGGTGGGCGCCATGTCGTTCTGCGCGTGACAGGTTCAGGCTTCGAGGTTGAAGACGATGGTCCGGGCATACCCCTTGAAGAACGCGATCGCGTCTTCGAACCCTTCCATCGCCTGCGACCACGTTCGACGGGCAGCGGCGTCGGCCTGAACCTGGTGCAACAGATCATTGAGCGGCACGATGGCAGGGTTTCGATCTTCAGCGGGCCCGGCGGGGGAACCATCGTGCGTGCCGAATTCAGCTTACAGTGACAGGACCGCCAACCAGACGCTATGGAGAACCTATGAACGAGAAGTCCTGCGCCTTGCCGACGCCCGAGCAACAGAAATTTCTGGAAATCCGCGAAGCTGCAGAGCACTCGATGCTGGAGACGGTGTTCAAAGCGATCGATGAGGCGGCAGCCGAAGTCGCGGGAAGACTCGGAAAGGCGGGTCTTCAGTTCGAGCCAACCAGCAAAGACTATTTCCTGTTCACGGTTCAGCAAGTTGCCTTCATCAGCCTCTGCGGCGGCGATCCGCATACCATGCAAGGCGGCGATCCGGAGCTGGGTCAACGGATTGTCAACAATGGCCAGCACATCATCGACCACTACTGGCGAAGCGGCAGAGATTAGAATCCTCCTTGAGTTTCAGCCGGTTGCGAACGCTCGAATACCGGCAGATTCGCATGTTTCTGCTGAAAGGACCGTCTCTGGGGCGTCGAGTTCCTCCTGGCGAGCCAATCGATCCTGGATTTTGAGGTTTCGGAGTTGGATCGTTGAGGGCGCGATAGCCACGCTCGGCCGCCAGCGTGACTGACGGCTGCAGGATCGTACGATGCGAAGCATTTCCTGCCAGCATTTTATTTCCCGATCCCATGTTCTCGCAATCTTGTCCTGTTTTTCTAGCGCCATCGCCAATGAGGGCGCCGAAAGGAGACCAAGGACATGATAAGACACAACCCTACCAGTCGGCATAGAGCTATTTTGATCGCGCTCGCCGCGCTTCTGAGTGCTGGTATCACGGACACCGCATCCGCTATCGATTGGGGCCGCGAAGCGCACCGGGAGGACAGCAGAACCTGCGAAAGTTTCGGCGCGGTTCACGGGACGGATTATACGAGATGCATGATGGACCAGCAGCGCCGCCGCGACGATGCGTTGCTCAACGCGTCCGAGCAGCAGCGAAACAATGCCGAAGCTGCGCGCAATAATGTGGAGACCGTCCGCAGGATGCGCTGCAACCGTGAAGCAGAGCGTGCGCGCCAACGCGGGGAGCGGCCACAATGGTGCCGTTGATGTCCCGGCGACGCTTCGGCAAAGCAATCTGCGCGTTCGCCGTTGTGGCGGGCACGCAGAGAACTGGATTGGCGGGAGAAAACACGGCGAACGTTTCGTTGCCGAATCCTGATACCAAACCGATCGTTTATCCTCAGACAAAGCGCGATGCGGTCGTCGAGACGCAGTTCGGTGTGTCGGTGCCCGATCCTTATCGGTGGCTCGAGGGCGATCCTCGCATCGACACGGATGTCGCTTCCTGGATCGACGCGCAGCGGCGCCTCACCGCAAAGTATCTCTCCTACCTTCCAGGGCGCGCCGCCTTCCGCCGATCGCTCGACTCGACCTTCGACTATGAGCGCATCGGCATCCCACAGAGGAGCGGGGGCCGCTATTTCTTTACCCGGAAAGTCGGAGGCCAGAACCAACCCCTGCTGGTCATGCATGGTGATGCCGGCCGAGAGCGCATTCTGCTTGATCCCGCGACATGGTCGGCGGATGGCACCATCACGTTCGCGGAATGGAGAGCTTCACGAGACGGGGCATATGTGGCCTATGCCGTTCAGGACGGTGGCAGCGACTGGCGCACCATCCGCGTTCTCGATGTGGCAACCGGCAAGGTGACGAGCGACGTTGTGTCGGGGGCTCGCATGACGCAGATCGCATGGGCAAATGACGGATCGGGATTTTATTACTCGCGATACCCGAAACCAATGCCCGGCGTTTCCGACGCCACGGGCCTTATCAACCACGCGATCTACTTCCATCGGATCGGTACGCCCCAAGCGGACGATACATTGCTCTTCGCAACGCCGTCGAAGCCGGGGCGAGTCAATTCCGCTGGGCTAACCTCCGACGGCCGTTACATGATCATCTACTCGACCGATGATCTGATTCATGCGGATGTCTCGGTGGTCGATATGGAGCAGGGTGATCAATCATCTCGAACTCTGATTGAAAATTCGACTGATCGGTGGTCTGTCATCGGCAATGTCGGTACAAAACTTCTGCTGACTGCCACCAAGGGGCCGGAAAGATCGAAGATCGTCAGCGTGGATCTCGCCCGTTCGGAGCCCGTCTTCATCGACGTCGTGCCCGAGCAGGATGCCCACCTGACCGGTGCATACATCGCTGGCGATCGGATCCTGGCAATATACTTCGTCGATGTAAAATTTGAGATGCGCCGGCTCCGGTTCGATGGAAGTCCCGACGGTGTTGTGAAACTCCCCGGCATGGGTAGCGTGCACGCTGTTTTTGGCGAACCGGGCAATCGAGAAGCCTTCATCCTCTATGGCAGCTTTAACCAGGCCGAGACGGTCTACAAGTACGACGTTGAGACCGGACAGCTGGTTGCCTGGGTAGAGCCCGCGATCGGCGCGGATCTGGCGTCGATCACTGTCGAACAGCGCTTCTTCCGTTCAAATGATGGCATGCGCGTGCCGATGTTCATTGCGCGCCGGAAGGACACGGTCGGACCGGTCCCGACCCTTCTGACCGGGTACGGCGCATTTGGGCTCAGCATGCCACCGGCCTATTCCGCGATGCTGACGCCATGGATATTGCAGGGCGGCGCAGTCGCTTTCGCCAACATACGTGGCGGCGGCGAGTACGGCGCGGCCTGGCACGAGGCAGGGCGCGGCCTGAAGAAGCAAAACAGCTTTGATGACATGATCGCCGCGGCCGAATATCTGCACGTGAGCAAGATGGCGCCGCCAAATGGCATTGCGATTTACGGCGATTCTGCTGGCGGCTTGATGGTCGGTGCGGTCGTGAACCAGCGTCCGGACCTGTTTGCAGCGGCGCTAACGAGCGTCGGCGTCATGGATATGCTACGTTTCGACAAATTCACTGGCGGAGCATTATGGCTTGGCGAATACGGCAATCCCGCCCGCGAGGAGGATTTCCGCAATCTGCTGTCGTACTCGCCGTATCATAACGTCAAGCCGGCCAGGCACTATCCGGCGATCCTGGTAACGACGGGTGAAGCGGATAATCGCGTGGTGCCGGCCCATAGCTTCAAATATATCGCCGCGCTGCAGGCCCTTGATCCCGGGCCGCGCCCACGGCTGCTGCGGGTCGACACCCGTGCGGGCCACGGCGTGGGCAAGCCGACGACGAAGTTGATAGAGGAAGCAGCCGATATGCTGGCGTTTGCCGCCCATTGGACGGGTCTGAAAATAAGAGGGTAGAGGAGCTCTAATACAGCAGCGATGTGTCCGCACATCTGCGGTCAGAGGCGGAGCATTCAACCCAAACTCGTCGGCACGACGTGGACATTCTTTTTGGTCTCGCGTTCAAGCTGGTTAAAGATGTGCGGTCTCTCGACATTTCCTTGGGTAACGAGACCTCTGATAAATGTGCGATGGAGGTTTGAATGTATTCATGAGCAAAACGAAAACGTCCGGCGATTGGGCGTGTGCTCGAGCGGAGCAAGGTGGGGGGATCGGCGGCAAAGCCCTCCAAGGGTCATCGGGTTAAATATCAGCGGAGGTGGCCATATCCCAACATATGTGTTAATGTGGGTTTTTAAGTTTAGGAGATGCGTCAGATGAGCCGATTGACGATCGACATAACGGACCAACAACACCAAAGCCTGAAGGCGCTGGCAGCTTTGCAGGGCAAGACAATCAAGCAGTATGCACTTGAGCGCCTCTTCCCCGGTGACACAGACGCAGAACGAGCCTGGGAGGAGTTGAAGACGTTGATGAACACGCGCGTCAATGAGGGGCTTGCCGGAAGACTGTCGACTAAAACCGTAGGTGATATCCTCGATGAGGAGATTTCCGAGGGTCGTGCTTGACTGCCTATATCCTTACCGCGGAGGCTGAATCAGATCTACGTTCGGTAATCCGCTACACGCGTGCGCAATGGGGCGCTGCACATGTGCGCCGCTACGTCTGGGGTTTGGAGCGAGGTATCTCAACCCTCGCCGAGGGCAGAGGTTCTTTCAAGGACATGACTGCGCTTTATCCGGCGTTAAGAATGGCGCGATGCCAGCACCACTACGTCTTTTGTCTACCTCGAGAGCATGCGCCAGCCCTCATCGTAGCGATTCTTCACGAACGAATGGATCTGTTGCAGCGTTTAGTAGATCGTCTGAACGAATGAAGTTTGGACGGAGGCGAGATTATGCGAGCGCAAGACCGACGAATCGCTGTTATCGCACGGTCGAAAAACGGGGTCGCCAGTTCTGATCCGTTCATGGCGAAGACGACTGGTTGCAATGCTGATCGCATGTGCCTAAGCAGGCCCATAATGTATATCCCATTGACATATCCCAAGCAAAGAACTATATAGGCTACGCAGTTATTGATGCAATCCGGAGGGATGTAGATGGAGCAAGGTGCAGTATTCCAGAGCAATCGGAGCCAGGCAATACGTTTGCCAAAGGCGGTCGCATTGCCCGATGACGTAAAGCGTGTCGATATCGTTGCGGTGGGACGCACTCGCATCATCGCACCAGCCGGTGAGATCTGGGACAGTTGGTTTGAAGGGGCGGAGGTGACATCCGACTTTATGATTGAGCGTGACCAGGCAGCTCCGCAGGAGCGCGAGGCATTCTAATGCTAAAGTATATGCTGGATACCAACATCTGTATTTTTACGATCAAGAATCGACCTCAGGAAGTGCGCGACGCGTTCAATCGCTCACATGATCAGCTTTGCATCAGCTCGGTCAGCCTAATGGAATTGATTTACGGAGCGGAAAAGTCAGCCAGTCCAGAAAAGAACCTTTCTGTTGTGGAGGGCTTCGCGGCGCGCCTCGAGGTGCTGCCATACGATGAATTAGCAGCAAGCCATACGGGTCAATTGCGGGCCGAACTGGCGCGCAGTGGCACTCCGATCGGTCCATATGATCAGTTGATTGCGGGGCACGCGCGCTCGCGCGGATTGGTTATGGTTACCAATAATCGTCGTGAATTTGATCGCGTACCCGGATTACGAGTGGAAGACTGGACTTCCTAGTTTCAAAAATGGATCACCTGACGGATCCCATAAGCATTCAACTACCGGGTCGTCGCACAATATCCCATTAAAGCGAAGACGCTGGCGAGGGGCAATTTCTACTCTCGAGCCAGTCCTTTATTATGTCGGGCGGATCACAGGGAATCCGTGATAATGAATCGATCTGCGCCTTCGAGCGTCCAGCGATAAGATATGCCTGCTTGGCCATGGCTTCGTTCATGCGCCTAACATCCATGGCCGTTAGGTGGTCTGTGTGCACACCCCGAGTATCGCAGTAGCCGACTGCCACGTCAGGCGCGATTGGCATGAACTGCACCCTACGTGCGCCCGTCATCTCGCCACGTGAACTAATCAATGCATCACCGCTCATATCGTCACCGAGAATGAACGATGTTTTAGGTGGTGCTACGTAGATGACCAATCCCAGGTTTCTGAACTCTTCCATCATCTCGTCAGGCATCGGATCAGCCTGCGCAGCGATGCGGGCGTTGTTCATCTCACGCAGAGTATTCTTTGGGTCAGTTTCCCAGGCTTTGATGTGCTCAAGCCACTGCTGTTCTGAAGCGATCTCTTTTATTACGGCCAGCAAGTCCTCTGGTTTAAGAAAGCGCTTGTGCCAAGCCACGGTGCGTTTCTGAGCATGGTAGACGTAGGTGTGCCATAGGTCCCAGTGGGTCCGATTCATGATCGGCGTCAAGCCATGGCGAACTATGTTTAGGAACTCCTGGATAAAGGGCGCCGCGAGGGTCTCCAGTCGACCGAACCAATGCTCAATTGAATGGTCGCGCGCACCGTTTTTGTCGATAATCGTATATAGGTGATCCTCAACGAAGAGGTTTGATGGCTTTGTGATCCGAACGTAGCCATTGTTCATACCCCGGCGCCAAAAGTACAGGCCTCCACTCTCATTTTTGAAGTTTCGTTGCACCATGCGTGGAACGTAGTGATGACGATGTGGCGCGTTGCCCGACATTTGCGTAAATCTCAAAAAGCTGGCCGCCACGATATTTCTACCCAAGAGAATAATAAAGAGGGGGCGGAATGGTTGCCGCTCACAATCGGTTACCCTCTGCCTTCCAAATGCATGTGGGGTGCGCAAACTGGGCCCCATCAATAACGGGTCGCGGATTATAATCCCATCAAGAGCGAAACAAAACCAGGCGGTTGTGCTACCCGGCACCCGTTGCATCACCGCCGTCATGACTTCGCTACCTGCTGCAGTTTGTTTATGTGCTCGCGGCAGAGCGCCTCGATCAGGGCGTGACGTTCTGCCGTTCGGTCCTGAAGCCAGGCGAGTGCCTCTTCGGAAATTTCGAAACGCTTCGAATAGCGGGCTTTGACGTAGGCCTCATTGAGAATGTTGTACCATGCGGTAAACCGCTGATGGTCCCTCGGCCATATGTCGACCAAACGGCGGTCGCGATCCTCCGAAAGTCCGCGCAGAAATTTGAGATTGTGCGATGCGGGGGTGTAGTTGGTGAGCGTCAACAGATAACAGGAGTAGGCAGTTTCCACCGCTTGGTGAAGTATGAAAGCTGCGTGATTTGGTTGATCATCCGCTATTGCGTACCGTGCTAACTGAAGGAAGTAGCTCGCACTGCTGAATTGCTTTCCAAAATGCTCCTCCGCCACTCTTAGGGCATCGGCAGGGCTGAGAGGCTTGGGCTCGGCGAGCGGTCGGTCATCGAATTCGTAGAGAACTATGCCTTCCCGGGCGAGATCAACGAAGAAGGCTTGGCCATCATGCAAGAAGTTGCTGATCTCGCGGGCACCATGCATGATAAGACCAACGGGTGTTTCGATCTCCTTGTCCCACATCAGCCGGTCAATGGCTTTGTCCCAGTATTTGGGATCGGCCAGTTCCTTGTTGCTGACGATGACGAGGATGTCGAAATCTGATCGATAGCCTTTAGACGTGTGCGGCTCGTCCACCCAGGTGCCACGGGCATATGAACCGAACAGGATGATTTTATAAATCCGCCCATCTTTCTTGGCTTCGGACTTCGAGCGCTCGACAATGCCGGCGAACTCTTCGTGGATGATCCGGACGACCCTTTCCAGTTCGCGCTGCTTCGTCTGCGGAAGATGTCCGATATCCGTTTTCATAGCCTAACCATCGATTCTTCTGAACGGATATTCTAGCCGTGATCGGGTGGCGATTGCTACTCCACATTGTTGTAGGGGTTGAGGGGCTAGGACGCCATTTTTCGGTTTAGGATCGAGGTCTGTCGGAATAAGAATACATGAACTACCTCCTGGTGGTCCAAGTTTCGTCCGCATCCCACCCCGCCAGAACCGTCAATATTCCATGCCGAAACACAGACATGTCGATATTCGACCAATGACAGAGCAAGAAATGAGCGATTTCAAAGGCAGCGCAGCCATCCCTTCACGGACAATTCACCCCCCACAGTCCATCAGCGTCGAAGCGCAAGCGTCACTGTCGCGTCTGGTCGACAAGGACGGCAGTCCCATCAATGCGCAGTATGAAATGCCCTCTCCGGAGGACTTTTCCGGCTGGATTAATATAAAAGCCGCAGTAGATGCGCATTACGCCGCCGCGGCAAAAGATCTTGCCGGGAGTTTGCAGTCCACAGTCGAGACAATTGTAGTCGAACAAGCAACGATCCATGTCGCGACGCCGCACGGGCAATTTGATGCTCGTAGCGCACTGATCGACCTGCATGGCGGCGCATTGGTGTTCGGAGGCGGTGAGGCCTGCCGCGTCAGTGCGCGTCGCCAGGCGCACCAGCATGTCGTTCGATGCTACGGCGTCGATTACCGGATGCCGCCTGAGCATCCATATCCGGCCGCTCTTGATGACTGCTTGGCGACGTATCGCCATGTCTTGATTGGTCATTCCCCCGACAAGGTGGTCATCTTGGGTCGATCGGCAGGCGGCAATCTGGCGACCGCCATGCTGCTGCGGGCGAGAGATGAAGGCATGCCAATGCCCGGCAGATTAGTCTTGCTCTCGCCACAGGTTGACCTCACCGAATCGGGGGACAGTTTCCAAACAAACCAGATGATTGATCTCGTTCTGCCGCGCCCGCTCAGATCAAACAACCTGCTCTACGCCGGTGGTGCTGATCTTTCCAATCCCTATTTATCGCCGCTCTTCGGCGATTTGGCGGGCCTTCCGCCGACATTTTTGCAGACCGGCACGCGTGACCTGTTCCTATCGAACACGGTGAGGATGCATCGAGCCTTGCGAAAAGCTGGCGTGGAAACAGAATTGCACGTCTTTGAAGCCATGCCCCATGGTGGCTTCATGGGTGGGACACCGGAAGACCAGGAACTCGAAGCGGAGATCCACCGGTTCGTCATGGCAAACTGGAACTGAGGCGGGGAACCCACACAGGTTTGGCGCAGCCCCTCTGTTGTCCTGCTACATCCCTGGCCACATTCCTCCGTCAAGTCGGAGGTTTGCTCCTGTGATATAGCCGGCAAGGGGGCTCGAGAGAAACGCAATCGCATCCGCAATCTCCTCGAGGGTTCCGACCCTTCCAAGGGGCACGTGAGCAAACATTGGCAGGATTTCTCTCTCTATGTCATTCTAGGGGGCGTCAATGGCCATCCCCCTCTCAATGGCTTTCTTACGGAATGCGGTATCCAAACTGATGCTATGCACCGTTCCAGGCGAAACGGTGTTTGCGGTGATGCCGTGTGCAGCAACGTCTTTTGCGAGCGACGCCGTCATCGCGATCATGGCTGCTTTGGCGGCAGAGTAGTCCGGTCGACTTGCAGGCGGCATCAGGGCCGTCAGGCTTGAGATGTTTATGATCCGACCCCACCGCGACGCTTTCATTGCGGGCAGAACGAGCGAGATGATCCTCACAGATGCGAGCACGTTCCTGTCATAGACAGCGGCCCACGTTTCAGAGCTTGTCGAGGTCCAATCCTCCGCCGGGGCAGATCCGCCGGCATTGTTGACCAGGATGTCGATCGAGCCTGCTGCAGCCTTTGAATCACGAACCAGACGATCGACCTGATCCGGCACTGTCAGATCGCCGAATACCGCGAAAGCATGACCTCCAGAGGATATGATATCATGCGCGACCTCCTCTGTTTTCATTCTGTCGCGACCGTGGACAAGGATCGTTGCCCCTTCCTTTGCAAGGCCTCTGGCCACGCCCTCGCCAATCCCCTTACTGCTTCCCGTGACCAGTGCAACCTTGTTTTGGAGTTGTAAGTCCATGATATTCCATCCGTGTTATCGTCTCCTGCAGATATGAGGTTCGTTGATGAAACAGGCAATTACGCACTTTAAAGTGCCTGTCGAGGACAGGGCGACATGCCTCGGAGCCGACGGATCTGTCTCTCATGTCAGTAGGGTGCTTCGGATGATCACAGGACGTTGGAAACTGCCGATCCTTTTCCGATTGTTCGCCGAACCATCATTGCGGGCATCGCAGTTCATGAGAGACATACCTGGGATATCCCAGAAGATGCTAACGCAACATCTCAGGGAACTGGAAAATGACGGCCTCATAAGCCGACACGACTTTCAAGAGCAGCCTCCTCGAGTCGAATACTCGCTGAGTTCAGCAGGCCACGGGCTTATGCCGATTTTGATGGCGGTCAGGGAATTCTCTCGGGATTATCCTGTCGATCGGCGTCTATAACTAACTTGGGTGCCGAACGCTTGGCGCAACATTCCGAAAATATCGATTGTATTATGGACTGAATGGTTCCATATTGACTCCATGGTCAAGCGCACTCAAATATCCGCGTCCGTTGGTCGCCCTCGAGAATTTGAACTCGATGAAGCAGTTCGAAAAGCAATGCAGGTATTTTGGGATCGTGGATATCACGATGCATCACTTCCCGACCTGCTTGAGGGTATGGAGCTTTCCAGGGGCAGCTTTTATAAGGCTTTCGTCGACAAGCGAGGCGTCTATCTGCGTGCCCTCGACGCTTACATCGAGGACGCCGTTCTCTCGGTCGGTGAAACGCTGCATTCCAATCCGTCGCCTAAAGCTGCAATTTTAGAAGCTTTTTCTCAACAAGTGGATCAAGCATCGGGAACGGAAGGTCTGCGTGGATGCTTTGTCGTCTTTGCAGCTGTCGAAATGCTGCCAGAGGATAAAGAGGTCGCACCACGTATTTCCCGGCTGTTCAGACGGTTGCAAGATCTTTATGCGGCGGCGATCATAAGGGCCCAGGCCTTGGGCGAAATCGATCCAGGGCTGGATGAACGAACGCTCGCCAGGTTCCTCGTGTGTCAGATTCAGGGCATGCGGGTCCTGGCCAAGGCAGGAGCGGATCGCGCTGAGACGAGGGCCATGGTCCAACTGGCACTGAAGGCACTTGGCTGAACCAAATTTGGAACCAAATAGTTCCAAATGCTTAACATTGCAAACCGTCGATCGATTTTTTGGTCGATGTGGAGACACTTATGAGAGACACCAGCAATCCCGATGACAAACTCGATCCACGTCGATGGATGGCACTGGTCATCCTTTTGACCGGCGCCTTTTTGCCACCGCTCGACTTCTTCATCGTCAATGTGGCGCTGCCCTCGATCCGGGAGGATTTCAGGGCCTCTGCGTCAACGATGCAGCTGATTATCTCCGGTTACGCCACCACCTATGCTGTGATGCTGATCACTGGGGGCAGGCTTGGAGATCTCTATGGTCGACGAAATGTCTTTCTGGCTGGAATGGTCGGGTTTGCAGCCGCATCTGCCTTATGCGGGTTTGCCTGGTCTCCAGCCGCGTTGGTCGCCGGCCGTATCCTTCAGGGGTTTGCAGCGGCAATTATGGCACCGCAAGCCTTGGCTTCCATCAATGCGATTTTCCCAGACCACGAAAAATCAAAAGCCCTCAGCTTTTATGCCCTGACATTCGGGGTGGCGTCGATGGTTGGTCTGTTTCTCGGTGGTGCGTTGATTGCGCTTGATATCCTTGGTCTTGGATGGAGAGCCATCTTCCTCATCAACCTGCCGGTTATCGCGGTCGCTGCGCCGTCCGCCTTCATCATGTTGCGGGAAACCCGATCTGAGCGCCCAAGCAAACTGGATCTTGGCGGAGCATTGTTGATCGCGATTGCGCTATCTGCGCTGATTGCGCCGCTGATCGAGGGGCGGGAGCAGGGGTGGCCGATCTGGCTAATCCTGATGCTTGCCACGTCCCTCCCGTTTTTCCTCCTGTTCTGGCGACATGAGAAACACCTGGAGTCGACGGGGAAAGATCCGATTCTTGCACCTAGCCTGCTGCAAAACCGTGGACTACTGCGCGGGCTGCTGGCTGCCTTGTTCTTCTACGCCCTTGCGGCCTTCTGGCTGATATTCTCGGTCTATCAGCAGGGTGGCCTTGGTCTGACGCCTTTCGAGGCCGGGCTGGCGATCCTTCCTGCGGCCGTCGGTTTCGTCCTTGGTCCTTTTGCAAGTGAGCGCATCCTCCGCGTCTTCGGAAGATTTTCCGCCGGCGCCGGCATGGTGCTGCAAGCGGCAGGGTTGTTTGGAACGGCGGCCTTGATTTCGAATGGCCTTCCGCAATTCCTCTTTGCTGCGCTTTTTCTTATCGGAGCGGGGCAGGGGATCGCCCTTCCAAACCTGGTGAAGAGCATCGTGCAAAGGGTGGACCGAACGCAGTCAGGATTGGCCTCTGGTCTGGTCAATTCGATGTTTCAGATTGGCGGTGCGTTGGCAGCCGCAATCGTTGGCGGATTGTTCTTCTCGATCTTGGGGTCGGCCACAGACGTTCAATCCATTGGCCGAGCATACAGCGTTGCAGCGGTTGCAATTGCCATTTGTCTTCTCATCGCGGGATGGCTTTCCGTCAGCCTGACATCGCCCCAACCGTTGCGTCGATGAGCGGCCCCATAGCAGCGCATTACCAGCCGATCGCGCTGAAACGGCGTGAAACTCCCGAGCAAAACAGAGACATTCAGAGGTACTCTCCATGAACAACATCTCCACACTACCTCTTTCCGGCAAGCGCGCTGGTCACCGGTGCGGCACGCGGTATCGGTGCGGCAATTGCGCTAAAACTGGCCGAGGATGGTGCCGACGTTGCGATCACCTATGAGAAGTCGGTCGAGAAAGCGGAAGCTCTCGTTGCCAAGATCCGCGCCATGGGTCGAAATGCGATCGCCATCCATGCCGATGCCGCGAGCATAGCAGCCGCGATGGCTACCGTCGAACAAACTGTCGCTGAGCTCGGCGGCCTTGATATTCTGGTCAATAATGCCGGTGTCCTTTTCGCAAGTGATTTCTCCACGCAGCCACTTGAGGAGATTGATCTTCAGCTGAACGTCAATGTTCGCGGCGTCTTTCTGATCACCCAGGCAGCGCTGAAATACATCCCCAACGGAGGTCGCATCATCAGTACCGGCAGCAATGCGGGTCTGGCTGTGCCGTTCGCGGGGATCGCGGTCTATGCCGCGACCAAGTCTGCCCTGGAAAGCTTCACGCGCGGTCTCGCACGTGAGCTGGGCTCTCGGGAAATTACCGTCAATCTGGTTCGACCAGGTCCGATTGATACTGACATGAACCCTGCCGATGGCGCGCTTGCAGCCGCTATTCTGCCAAACCTGTCGATTGCTCGATATGGTAAAACCAGAGAAGTCGCTGAGGCGGTCGCCTTTCTTGCGGGGCCCGGTGCAGCCTACATCACCGGCTCAGGCATTCTCGTCGATGGCGGCATCAGTGCCTGAGCATTGATACGAGGTGGTGCCTCGCCGCTCTGTCCTGTAGGTGTAACGCGGAATTTGGGCGCGCATGGGCTGCAGAGTTCCCTTCGCTGCACTGCGCGCGTAAATTTGGTGAAGCGGGCGGCGGCCATCATCCAGGAATTTCTCCACTCCGTTGGTGGTTTTCCTGAGTTGAAATCGTACCAAGGTAGCAAATATGGGTGGCCTGGTTTCTGCTCAAGCGCCCGTTGAGCGGTAACAGACCTAACGTATGAACATGGAGAAACATTTGAAGACCATCGGCATACTTGGCGGAATGTCCGCGACGTCAACCCAGATTTATTACCGAGAACTCTGCAGGCTTACCCGCGAGAGCCTGGGAGGACTTCATTCTCCCGAGCTTCTCATACGGTCTGTCGACTTCGACGAAATCGAAAAGTTGCAGGCCTCCTCCGATTGGGAAGCGGCGGGCCGAATCCTCAATGAACATGCTATCGCGCTGGAGCGCGGCGGCGCCGACCTCCTCATCCTGGCGACAAATACCATGCACAAGGTGGCGGACAAGATCGTGGGCGGGGTGTCGATCCCGTTTGTGCACATCGCGGACGCAACTGCAACCGCTATCCTCGACCGCGGTTTCCGGAGGCCGGGTTTGATGGCAACCGCCTTCACCATGGAGCAGACCTTCTACACCGACCGTCTCATCGCTCAGGGGCTGTCGCCAACGATCCCTGAAGCTGATGATCGAACAGAAACCCATCGTATTATCTATGAAGAGCTGTGCCGCGACATCGTTCGCGAGGAGAGCCGCTTGACCTATGAACGGATTGCGCAGCGTCTGGTCGACAAAGGCTGCGACTGTCTTATCCTCGGCTGTACCGAGGTGGGTATGCTGTTAAACCAGGATAACGTAGGCGTTCCCGTCTTCGACACGACCCTCATTCATTGCAAAGCCGCCCTTCAAGCTGCTTTACAATGACATGTTGTGTTCTGACGGTCGATCGATCGTGAGAACGGTGAGGGGCAATGGTCAAACCTGTTCGCCCAGGTGATGCCGGACCCACTTCGCTTCTTCCGATGCGGTACGCCCGAAATGCCGTCTGAAGTCGCGGCTGAATTGCGCCGGGCTGACATAGCCCACTGACGCCGCCACCTCTGCAATTGTTCCAGTCTGGCGGGCGATCATCAGTCTCGCTTCATGGAGCCGCATCGCCTTCACGTATTGCATCGGACTTGAGCCTGTCAGCTCCTTGAAATGGACATGGTAGGAAGGAACGCTCATGCCCACCGCTCTGGCAAGGTCCGCGACGGTGATTTCAGCGCCGTAGTTTTTGCGCAGCCATGCCAGGCTCCCGACCAGTTTTCCCGACGTCCCTTTCCCCTGCAGGGCGGCGATCACTGCGCCGCCTTGCGGCCCTGACATGACCCGGTAATGCAACTCACGCAGGATGGAGCCGCCAAGGACGGCGACCTCAACCGGACTGCCGAGCACCGTCAGCAAGCGCAGCAGAACGTCTTCGATACTGCTATCCATCCTGCTCGAGAAGAGCCCTTTTGGCTTGACGCTTGCAGGACCGGCGAGTTTTTCGAGCTGCGTGGCGATCTCGGCCGCCATCTGCATATCGAACTCTAAATAGACCGCGAGCAGTGGCCGCCGTGCACTGGCTGTAGATGTCATCCTAAAGGGAACGGGCACCGAAATGGCAAGATAGTGGTGCTCGTCGTAGAGGTAGATTTCCCCGTCCAGAATGCCGTGTTTGCTCCCCTGCAATACGAACACGGCGCCCGGCTTATAAAGAACCGGAATGTCATTCAGCACTGCTTCCGTGCGTAGGATACGGATACAACCGAGCCTGGTCTGGTTGTAGCCAAGACGAGGAGCGAGTTGTCCGGCCAAGGCGGCAGACTGGTCATGTGTAGAGGGCGGCATTTTACCGTTCATAGGAATTGGCAAAAATCTAAGAGGATTCGCAATCGAACCCGCGTTGTCTCCAGACTATCTGTCACATCGACGGGTAATCAAGGAGTTTCAGAAATGTCGAGCAAAACGTTTTTCATAACAGGGGCGAACTCGGGTTTTGGGCTGGCCATCGCCACTGCCGCAATCGAAGCCGGTCATACCGTCATCGGGACCGTCCGCTCCGAATCCTCGCGCGAAGCGCTGGCAAAGACCCTCCCGGAACTGCGCCCGGTCCTCTGCGACGTCACCGATTTTGATCGTATTCCGGTCGCGGTGCAGCAAGCGGAGGAAGAGCATGGCCCAGTCGATGTGCTGATCAACAATGCCGGATATGGGCACGAGGGTGTGCTTGAGGAATCGCCGATCGAGGAGATGCGCCGCCAGTTCGACGTGAACGTGTTTGGCGCCGTTGCAGTCGCCAAGGCGTTTCTCCCAAGGTTCCGTGAGCGCCGAAGCGGCTTTATCGTCAACGTCACGTCGATGGGCGGCATGATCACCATGCCCGGCATCGCCTATTACTGCGGCAGCAAGTTCGCGTTGCAGAGTATTTCAGAGGTCATGCGTTTGGAAATGGCGCCGTTCGGTGTGCACGTAACAACCCTTTGCCCCGGCTCGTTCCGGACGGACTGGGCAGGCCGTTCCATGGTCCGTACAGAGCGTTCTATTGCTGACTATGATACCCTGTTTGATCCGATCCGCGAGGCGCGTCAGGCAGTGAGCGGCAAGCAGCTCGGAAATCCGCAAAAGCTCGCCGACGCGGTGCTGACCCTCATCGAATCTGACAATCCCCCGCCGCAACTTCTCCTTGGCAGCGATGCGCTTAAACATGTAACGGCGCGGATCGAACGCCTGACCCAGGAAATCGGAGCTTGGAAGGGCGTGACTGTCTCCACGGACGGCTAACGCACACCCAAAATTTGTTGTTGACGATCTGCCTACTAGAAGGTAGACAAGCTGCATGAGCAATCTTTCGACCACCTCGGACGACATTCTGGCGTCCACCCGACACCTTCTGATAAGCGGCGGCTACAATGGCTTCAGCTACGCCGATATCTCGGAGATTGTCGGTATCCGCAAAGCAAGCATTCATCATCATTTTCCCAGCAAGGTCGATCTGGTGCGTGAGCTGGTCAAGCGTTATCGGGAGGATGGCCAGGCAAGCGTGGCAGTCCTTGAGCAGAAGGTTCCGAATGCTCTGGACATCCTCAAGGCTTATGCAAACCACTGGGCTGCATGCATTGAGGATGCCAGCAGACCCTACTGTGTCTGTGCTATGCTTGCCAGTGAACTGCCATCCCTCCCCACGGAAGTCGCAACCGAGGTTACGAACTTTTTTCGCTTCATCTCCTCGTGGCTGGCATCGGTCATGGAGCGCGGTTCCAAGCAGGGCGAACTGACCCTTACCAGTCTGCCGCATGTTGAAGCCGAAACATTTCTGGCAACCGTCTACGGGGCAATGCTTTCGGCGAGAGCCAATGGGAAGCCGGAAGTGTTCTCAATGATACTCGAACCTGCCCTCAATCGTCTCACGCCGACGGTTTCTCACTAATCCTGCGTGGCAAGGCTACTCGGGTCAATCGCGTCCATCGAAACTACCAACTAGTAGGAAGATAAAAATGAGAAATACTTTCCCAGCCTTGGCTCTCGGGCTGACCACCATCCTTGCTGTAACTGTCCTTTCGGCACCCGCATCTGCCGAAGATAAGAAAGCCGCGCCGATCCATGTCCGCGGCAGCATCGTCGACTACCAGGCGTCAACGCTCAAAGTGAAGACCCGCGAAGGCGAGATCGTCGACGTCGCCCTTGCCAACGACTGGAAAGTCGCCAGCGTTGCCAACGCAAAGGTCACCGACATCAAGCCGGGCGATTTTGTGGGTATCGCATCATTGCCAAAGGCCGACGGCGGTGATGGTGCGCTTGAGGTCCTCATTTTCCCGCCGGCAATGAAAGGCACAGGCGAGGGGAGCTACGGTTGGGATCTGAAGCCCGACAGCAGCATGACCAATGCGACGGTCGCGGATGCCGTTAAAGGCGTCGATGGCCGGACTGTCACCGTGACCTATCATGGCAAGGAAAAGAAGATCGCCATTCCGGATGGGACACCGGTCGTGACCATCGCCGCGGCCACCAAGGATGATCTCGTTCCTGGCGCCGTTGTCTTCATCACCGCCGAAAAGACTGCAACAGGCCCCATCGCCCATCAGGTGGTCGTCGGCAAGAATGGCGTGGTTCCACCCATGTGAAGACCACGCCGTCACTGGCCGGAGCAGCCGCCTTAATGCTTCGGCCAGTGACTACAGATCGACGCTGCTTGGTGTGCAGCCGCTAATGCACAGATGAAAGACGCTGAGATGAGCGCAGACGCTTCCAACGACAATGTTCAATACCCTCGGACGATCTTTATCCGCCGCCACTCCGTTGTGACTCGGCTTACGCACTGGCTGAACGTGCTTTGCCTGGGCTTCCTTCTTTTGAGCGGGCTTCAGATCTTCAATGCCCACCCGGAGCTTTATTGGGGTCATTATGGCGCGAACGGCGACCCCGCCATCCTGACAATCGGCTCAGATGATGGCGGTGGTCAGCCGCGCGGTTTCGTTCGTATTGCCGGGCTGGAGATCCCCACGACGGGCGTGCTTGGCGTTTCTCAGGCTGATGGCGACCAAGTCTCACGCGCTTTTCCCTCCTGGGCAACCATCCCTTCATTCCAGGATCTTGCGGCCGGACGTCGCTGGCATTTCTTCTTCGCCTGGCTGTTTGTGATCAACGGCATTGTCTATCTCGGCTTCAGCGTGCTGAGCGGACATTTCCGCAAAGACCTCGCGCCAAAGCCCCATGAGATTTCGCCGCGCCACCTCGGCCGCGAAATCCTCGACCACGCTCGGCTCCGCTTTCCGGAAGGGGAGGAGGCCAAACACTACAATGCGCTTCAAAAGCTCACCTATCTGGCGGTCATTGTCGTTCTGCTGCCGCTGATGGTGCTGACAGGTTTGACAATGTCGCCGGGCGTCGATGCCGCTCTGCCGTCCCTTGTCGATATTTTCGGCGGACGCCAGTCCGCGCGCACGATCCATTTCATCACAGCGTCGGCGCTTGTCATCTTCGTCATCGTGCACGTGGCAATGGTGGTCCTGTCCGGGACCTGGAACAACATCCGCTCGATGATCACCGGACGCTATGCGATCCAGGAGAAAGGCCCGAAATCATGAGCAAGCTTTTCACCCGACGCCGCTTTCTCATCGGCGGAACGCTCGGGGCCAGCGCCCTTACTCTCTCGGGTTGCGACCTCTTGGACCAGAACGCAGACGTCGCAAAAGTCGTTCGCTCAGCTGAGCATCTGACCATGAAAGCCCAGAGACTGCTTCAGGGGCGCGATGCACTGGCGCGCGAGTTTGACGAAAAGGACATTTCCCCCTCCTTCCGTGTCAATGGAACGAGTGCTCCCGACAGCGATGAATATGCGGAACTGTTGGAAGGTCACTTCGCAAACTGGCGACTGAAGATCGACGGTCTTGCTGATCGGCCTCGAGAGATTTCGCTCAGAGATCTGAAGGCGCTTCCTTCCCGCACCCAGATCACCCGCCATGACTGCGTCGAAGGCTGGAGCGCCATCGCCAAGTGGAGAGGCGTTCCGCTCGCCCATCTGTTGCGCCTTACCGGCGTCAAGCCGACGGCGCGATATGTCGTCCTGCATTGTGCCGACGAACTCGAAAAGACGCTCGACGGAAGCGGCCGCTATTACGAGAGCATCGATCTCATCGACGCGGTTCATCCGCAGACCATCCTCGCCTACGAGATGAACGGCGAGGACCTTAGCGTCGGTCACGGCGCGCCCTTGCGTCTCAGGGTCGAGCGACAACTGGGGTACAAACAGGCCAAGTACATCATGCGCATCGAACTGGTCGACAGCTTCGCCGGCCTGTGGGGCGGGAACGGCGGCTATTGGGAAGATCGCGGCTACGAATGGTACGCCGGCATCTAAGGCCAACAAATAGCGAACCACAGGAAAACAATCCGTGAGCCGACGCAAAGTCCAGAATGTGATGCCGATTTCATCAATTGCACCTTCACGACAGGTCGAAATCAACCAAACCAGTTCGATCCTCTCGGATCCTGACGGCCGATGGGCGGCGAGGCGCCAAGAGGCGATCAGCGATGCCTTCGAGAAAAGTATGCGCATCAAGGGTTCCCACGGCGGCGGGGCAAAGGTTTCCTCTCAAGGCGGCTCGCATGACCTCGATAGTTCCGAAATGTCAGCCGGGAAACTCTCCGGCGAAAGCCGTCGGATCGGCCGTACTGAATGGGACGAGAACACCCCCTTCGGCAAGCATGTCGTCTTCATCTGACGACGCTAGCGCGAACCATCAATCAACCAGTTCAGAAAGTGGAAGAAAACAATGTCGAACAACCAGACCTCCCGTGCCCCGCGCGGCAACGACCAGTGGCTCAAGCAATATTACTTTACCAGAGCGGCCTTCTCAGTGCTGTGGGTCGCGGCTGCGTTGACTGCCGGACGGCATTCCTTTGCGGCGGCTGCCGCACTGCTGATCATCTATCCCGCTTGGGATGCAATCGCGAACGTTATCGATGCCGCAAGGAGCGGTGGTCTTGCCGCCAACCGGAGCCAAGCGATCAACGTCGCAGCGAGCTCGGTTATGACGATAGCCGTGATCCTGGCGTTGACAATGAACATGAACTGGGTTCTCGGCGCTTTCGGTCTATGGGCGATTTTTTCGGGGCTGTTGCAGCTTGGAACTGCCGTGCGGCGTTGGAGAACGAGTGGAGGTCAGTGGGCGATGATTTTGAGCGGTGGCCAATCCTCTTTGGTCGGCGCACTCTTCATCTTTCAAGCCCAAATGCCGCAGGAACCTTCTATCTCAACGGTTGCGGGCTACGCTGGCGTCGGGGCATTCTACTTTTTGGTTTCGGCAATTTGGCTGTCGATCGCCCTGTCGCGTCGCAGTACGCAACCCATCTCTTAAGCGCTACCTCGCGCCAATGAAACCGCTTGGAAGATATTCAAATGATGACAGATGATGCGGCAGGGCAACTTGGCTCCTATCGGAGGACCATCGACAACCTGGATTCAGCTCTCCTCTATATCCTGGCCGAACGTTTTCGCTGTACCGAGCAAGTCGGCCACTTGAAAGCTAAGCAGGCGTTGCCGGCAATCGATAATGAGCGAGAGCGACGCCAATTGGATCGACTGATGAGCATCGCTGGTGATGTTGGCCTCAGTGGGCACTTTGTCGAAGGGCTGATGACAATGATCGTGGGTGCTGTGGTGGAGCGGCACAGGGAGATTGCGGCCAAGAAGTAAGTTGTCTGTCGCGCCTGTGCTACCGCAGCCGTGGAGCGGCGGGGAAAATCGATCTTCGCCGGGCGGCTTACCATGCAGCGGTACTTGTGAGGTGGTCCGAGACGGTCGCAATAAACGCCCGAAGACGCTGAAGACGTCGCAGGTCCCGGTGATATCCCATCCAGATGTCTCGCGCCGGCGGCGGCTTAGGTAGTTCCAGTCTGCGGATACCCGGGATCTGATTGCCCACGACGCGGGGCAGGACGGCGATCCCAACGCCCTGCTTGCACATTCGTGCCTGGACGTTTCGGTTGTTTGATCGCAGCACGGGTCTCGCGTTCGGGAAACTCTCGGTGAGCCAGGCTATGTCGGGGAATTGCCCTGTCGAAGTATCGTGGGTGATCAGCCGGAAACCTGTCCCGTCGCCATATTTAGGGTCAGGCGACTCCTCGGCGATGTAGACGTCGTATTCGAGCCTGAAGAGCCGCCGTTGAATGACATCTGCAGTGTCGAACGGAACGATGCGAAAGGCGACGTCGGCCTCCCTTTGGGCGAGGTTGAACAGGCGAGTGCCGGTCAGGATTTCGACGTCTACATTGGGGTAGGCTTTCGAGAAATCTGCCAAAATGGGAGGCAGGACATAAGCCCCGAACCAGTCTGCTGATGAGATGCGCAGATTGCCTTTGAGATTTTGCTCCTGCCCGGCGAGCCGGCGCTCCATGGCAAGCGCGCCTTCTTCCATCTGCTCGGCCAGGGCGATGATCCCATGGCCCTCCTCGGTCAGCACGAGACCGTCCGCGGTCCGCTGGAAGAGCGTGTGGCCGATCGCCTCCTCAAGGGCACGCAGCCGTCTGCCGACGGTGGGATGGCTTGTGTGAAGAGCACGTGCAGCGCCGCCGAGCGTTCCGGATCGCGCAATCGCAAGGAAGATCTTTACGTCGCTCCATTCCACGGCCAAGCCCTTACAAAAATGAACATTGAAAATACAAAACTGTCACTTCAAGTACAAATCTAAACATCTAGATTCAAGTCAAATTTCGAAAACAAGCGGAGAAACGTCATGAGAACTTGGTTCATCACAGGCTGCTCGAGCGGCTTTGGACAACGGCTCGCGATCGCTGCAGCACAGCGGGGCGATCAGGTTGTCGCTACTGCCCGAAACGTCAACTCGATCGAAGACATGGCTCGGCCATTCGACGGCCGTATGATCACCTTGCCGCTCGACGTGACAGATGCGGCGGCGGCCAATACCGCGGTCGCAAAGGCCGTCGAGACATTTGGGGGTTTTGACGTGCTGGTGAACAATGCCGGCTACGGACTGTTTGGGGCGCTCGAGGAGGGCACGCCCGAAGAATATCGACCGATGTTCGAGGTGAACGTTTTCGGTCTTATCGAAACCACCAGGGCAGCCTTGCCTGCACTGCGACGTTCGGGCGGAGTGATCGTCAACATGTCTTCTGGCGCAGGGATCGCGGGCAGTGGCGGCGCAGCATATTACAATGCAGCCAAGTTTGCGGTTGAAGGGGTTTCCGAAGCACTCTCCGGCGAGCTGAAGCCGTTCGGCATCCGAGTGCTGATCGTCGAGCCTGGGCCATTTCGGACCGACTTCCTTGGACGTTCGATCACGATGGCGGCCAAGGAGATGCCGGAATACGCCGCAAGTTCGCGCAGGCATTATCGCGAAACCAATAACGGCAACCAGTCAGGCGATCCCGACAAGGCGGTTGCAGCGATCCTGAAGGCGGTCGATGCGGATGACGCACCGCTTCATCTGCCGCTCGGCTCGGTCGCGCATTCGATCGCTGAGCGGAAGTTGGTTTCGTTTCGCCGTGATATCGACACCTGGCGCGACATCTCGATCGCGACCGATTTCGATCAGCCCTGAGCTGATCGTTAGCTCTCTTTAACATCAACATCGACGGGAAAGAGTTATGATCCCAACATTGGAAGGGTTTGCTCAGCAGCTAATGCCGGTCAATGGCATCAGGATCAATGCCGCCACGGGCGGCTCCGGCCCGCCGATCCTTCTGCTTCACGGTTGGCCGGAAACCTGGTGGGAATGGCACCACGTCATGCCGCTGCTGGCCGAACATTTTAGCGTGGTGGCGATTGATCTGCGCGGTGCGGGCTTTTCCGACTGCCCGCTTGACGGCTATGACAAGGCGACGATGGCGCGCGACGCGCACGAAGTAATGCTCGCCCTTGGGCATAATCGCTATGCCGTGTGTGGCCATGACATTGGCGGAATGGTCGCATTGCCGCTGGCCGCTATCTATCGAGATTCGGTTACTCACCTTGCTGTCCTCGATGTTCCGCTTCCTGGCTGGAGCCAGTGGGAGGCGACCACGGCAAAGATCTGGCACTTCGCGTTCCATGCTAATCGGGATCTGCCGGAACGCCTGATTTATGGCCGCGAATATGATTATGTTTCGGCCTTCATGGCGGAGCGGTTTTACGATCACAGCTCCTTCAATCCAGAAGACATCGAGATCTACGCGAAAGCGATGGCACTTCCGGGTCGCACGCGCGGTGGATTGGAATGGTATCGCACACTGACCGCCGACCATGCGGCCGCGCTGGAATACAAGAAGCGACCGCTCCGGATTCCGGTTTTAGGTCTCGGCGGGGAGCAGCGTTTCGGTGCTCATATGGTCCCGATGCTCAATGAGTTCGCCACAGATGTTACGGGCGGCTCGATTGCCCGCTGTAGTCACTATGTGGCGGACGAGCGCCCGGGTGAAGTGGCCGCTGCTCTCATCGATTTCCTCAAGGCCAAGTGAACTCTGCGATCCGGGCACATTGAGCCCGATCGCGTTCATCGATTCAACGAGAAAGGAAAACTGTCATGACTGCACCTCAAATTCGCGGCGTCAATCACATCGGCATCACAGTGCCCGATATCGAGGCAGCAAAATCGTTCCTGGTGGGAGCTTTTGGCGGCCAGGTGATCTACCAATCGTTCGGGCCGCAGGATCCGGCCAGGCAGGGACCCGAGTTCGAGCGGGCCACTGGTGCTTACCCCGGAACGGTCGTGCGCGCGCAGGCGATGGTCAAGATCGGTACCGGGCCAGATATTGAGCTCTTCGAAATGTACGGCCCCAAACAAGCGCAGGCGGTTACACCGAGCGACTTCGGCATTACGCATTTTGGTGTCTATACCCACGACATCGACGCATCGGTTGAGCGCTTTGAGAAAGCCGGCGGAACAGCCCTTACGGCGCCACGCGCTATTCCCTACGCAACCGAACAAGGTCCTGGAAACAAGGTCTGCTATTGCCGCACGCCGTGGGGCACGATGATTGAGTTTATCACTACGCCTGATCGCATGGCCTATCATGACCAGACGGATCTGCGCAGGTGGCAGGACGAGGATTGAGCGTGAGCTTTGATACCTCGTTATCCCGCCGCAGCCTCATGTCGCTTTCGGCGATCGCTGCGGGCTCGGCCCTGGCAGGGTGCGCCTCCACCGCTGGCACGTGCCGGATGGTGGGGCGACAGTCGACGCCTCTCAAGGATCCGATCGGCCCTGTCCACATCGCACCTGCACCGACAGATTCCGAATTGGCCGTCATGTACGGTCCTACCGAGGATGGCGGCTTTCTGATCCCGGCGGTTCCCTACAAGCAGATCGATCCGCGCTACTATCGTCAGCAGGTCCTCGACCCGACTGGCGAAGCGCCCGGAACGATCGTTGTCGATACCCCCTCGCGCTTCCTCTATCTGATTCAGCCGGGAGGAACCGCAATGCGCTATGGGGTCGGCATTGGGCGCGACGGCTTTGCCTGGCAGGGCAACGGCGTCATTCAGTGGCGTCAGAAATGGCCGCGTTGGAAACCGCCGAACGAAATGGTCGCGCGTCAGCCGGAGCTCGCCAAATACTCGATCGAGAACGGCGGCATGGAGCAGGGCCTGAAAAATCCGCTCGGTGCGCGAGCGCTCTACATCTTCGCCGGCGGCCGGGACACGCTCTATCGTCTGCACGGCAATCCGCAATGGCGTTCGATTGGCAAGGCCGTTTCGTCCGGCTGTGTGCGCCTGCTCAACCAGGACATTATCGACCTCTATGAACGGGTGCCGATCAAGGCGCCAATTGTCGTCAAGCAGTAAGCGCAAGCGATCACGACCGTCTCTCCTTGGATAGAGGAGAGACATGTCCTTCAGGCGATTTCAAAGCCTCAGTTAATCCAAGCACAAAACTCAGGGAACTACCGACCATGTCGAACTTCAGTAAAGTGGCCGTTGGCCTCATTGCCGCGCTTTTGTCTTCCGTTGCCGTAACACCCCCAGCCTTAGCGGATGCGCGCAACATCGTGCTTGTTCATGGCGCGCTCGTGGATGGTTCGGGCTGGCGCAGCGTCTATGACATCCTGGCCCGCGACGGCTACAATGTCAGCATTGTCCAGCAGCCACTGACAAGCCTGGATGAGGACGTTGCAGCCACGAAGAGCGTGATTGATCAGCAGGACGGGGACGTCGTTCTCGTCGGCCACAGCTATGGGGGCACGATCATCACGGCGGCAGGTGATGATGCCAAGGTCAAGGCACTTGTCTATGTTGCGGCACTGCAGCCAGAAAAGGGCGAAAGCACCGCACAACTGCTCCAATCGATGCCGTCACCCACCAACGATATCAAGCCGACAAAGGACGGCTTCCTGCTCATCGACCCGGCAAAGTTCGCTGCGGATTTCGGGGCGGATCTGCCCAAGGATCTGGGTGAGTTCATGGCCCGGTCTCAGATGCCTGTTGCCGTTGCTGCCACTGGTGCGCTGGTGCCTGTTGCCGCCTGGCACGACAAGCCCAGCTACGGGATTGTTGCGAAAGACGACATGACGATCAATCCGGACCTTGAGCGCTGGATGTACAAGCGTGCCGGTTCAACGGTGACGGAGATCGACGGTAGTCACGCTATTTATATCTCGCAGGCGCCTGCAGTTGCGAAGGTGATCGAGGAGGCCGCGGAAGCTGTCGACTGACAGAAAAGGACCGCGGTAACTCTGCAAATTCACTAGCTGCAGCGTTTGCGAGTTTGAACTCGTGCCTTGGCAGTGACGTGATCGCTGCACCAAGGACAAACGTTGTCATCAGAGGGGTTCCCGCGATCCAACATCGCGCTTTAAAGCCTGATGTCGTCGCGGGCCTTCAATGCAGATCGCCATGGAAGGTACAGCAGGAGCGCACTCCGATGATTGTAGAATGTCTCAACTTTTCAGCCTCGTTGAAACGGTGGTCTGCATATCTGTTGCCCGGGAGCACCGTGCCCGATAACTTTGTCTCGACCCGAATTCCTTCGTATGATCAAGGCCGGAAAACGGCCGGATGCAGTACGCTCTAATTGTGCCCAAACCGCAAGGTCGTTGCCATGTCCATCCCTCTGCATCAGTACTTCATATTCATCTCTATCGTTACCATGATCGTGGTGACACCGGGACCCAACCTTGCTTTGCTCCTAGCCAATTCGCCGAGTAACACGAAGCTGACCGGCTTCGGGATGGTATTCGGGTTCGCCGCAGCCATCGTTTCTCATGCCACGTTGGCACTTGTTGGAGTGGGGGCGGTGATCGCAGCTTCGGCAATCTTGTTCACATTGATGAAACTGTTGGGCGCAGCCTATCTCATCTGGCTGGGGATTAAATCTCTCTTGTCGCTGCGCGGTCTGGATGCATCTGTCATAATTCCAAGCCGGGTTCCAATGAGCCTGACAGCTCCGAAAGCCTTCGTTCGCGGATATCTCAGCAACTTCCTCAATCCGAAACCGGCGATCTTTTACGTTGCGGTCTTCCCCCAATTCTTGGAGGGCCACCAACAGGACGTGCTTGTAAATGGCGCCGCGCTTGCACTCACACATGCCTTGATCGCTCTAGGTTTCTACGGCGTAGTTGTCCTCCTTATCGGCAGCGTCACCGGTTTTCTCAATCGCCCGCACATCGCCAAAAGGATCAAAACCATCTCCGGAACGGCTTTGATTTTGCTAGGCGGTCGCTTGTTATTGGCAAAGAGCCCTGCCTGATCGTCTCAATCTAATTCGGGGTAAGGCGGTCAACACAATGACCGCCCCGCATCAGTGCGCTCACTTCGCTAATTTGGTTTAGCCTATGCAGACGAAGAAAGGATCATTAGTGAATCGCGAAATTATCGTGCCGCTGGCAATGAAGGCCATTCTGGAGCGGGCAGGCTATGTCCCTGCAGTACGCGTCGAAAACCTCCTTTTCTGCGCGGGCCAGGTTGGACGCGATGCCAACATGAATGTCATCAACGACCCAGAGAAGCAATTCGAAGCGTGTTGGGAAAACTTAGCTACCGTTTTGTCGGCGGCAGGTGGCAGTTTCGAAGATGTTGTCGAATTGACTACATACCATGTCGGGTTACAGCAGCACATGCATACGTTTCGCAAGGTAAAGGACCGGATTTTCCCCCGCGGAACATGCGCTTGGACTTGCATCGGCGTCTCTGAACTTGCCCATCCCGGTCTTCTTGTGGAAATCAAGGGCGTGGCAGCTATACCTTCGCACCCGTTGGAATAGAGCGCTGTCGTGCCAAGGCTGATCGGTAGCGGTCGACATGCGTGTTGTGCAGGATGGACAGGAGCCAGTGACGCAGGTTTCCATCGCTTTTGAAAGAGCGTTGCCGTTCGTATGCTTTGACAAGCGCGTCCTGTACGAGGTCGTCTGCATCGTTGGAGTTCCGCACGAGTGAACGAGCAAAACGCTGCAAGCTCGATCGCTGTCCAATAACGTCAAACGGTCGGTTCTTCGGGTCCATGATTTAGTATACGGAACTCAAGGCGCTTTTATTCCAAAAGCACTGAAGAAAATTGGATGGCCCTGTTTCGATGATGTCTGCTGAGGGAGGATACTGTTGAGAAACTCCCCTGAGCATCGGAAAGGGCGCGCCTTGCCCGGATCGTCAGGTATAGTTTTCCGACGGTGCGGGAGAGGTGAAACCACTTTGCGTTTGACGTGTTGGCGGAGCTCGATATGCGCAATATTGTTTCAGTGAGCCCGAACGAAATGCTGCCTGCTGGAGTTTTTAACAGTATCGGAGCAAAGCAGACTGCCCTGCCGTGAATCGAGGAAGTTAAAGCCAAAGGGGCAAATGACCCGCCGCCCCTTCCTACCCTCACAATTCGGCCCAGCCGCTCCAGCCGGGGGCTAAATTGCTGGAGCAAGGGTCGCGTGTTGAAGAGGCAAGTAGAAGAGGTTGGTCATTTTGACTTTGCAAAATCCCGACATTTCAGTGTTGCGGCGCCACTGACGTATTTTCATACAATTAAGCCGTATGACCAACCCAGTCGCCGGTTCGGTTCTTTTCAAGAGCTTAAACCATGAGAAATCGGCTACCTCGGTCTGTCTCGAGCCCAAAAAGCGTTTAGAAAACGTTCGAATGTGCCGTTCACTTCGCCGCGGCGTTCGAACCGCTGCTGGATTTCAAAACAAGATTTAGCCTGTAACCAAGGGCGTCAGCTACCTTCGCAATCGTCCCAAACTCTGGGTTGCCATCGCCACTTAATGCTCGGTAGAGAGCAGGTCGTGTAAGTCCGGTATTCCGAGAGAGATCCGACATGCCGCGCGCGCGCGCGACAACACCAAGAGCGCGAGCGATATGGTTTGCGTCTCCATCTTCGCTAGCAGCTAAAAGATATTCAGCGATCGCTTCCTCACTCTCAAGGAATTCGGCGGAGTCGTACTCAAATGTCTCAAGTGGCATGCGATTACTCCTTCAATTGCTGTGCTAGTTTTTTAGCTAATCGAATGTCTTTGTCCTGGGTACCCTTGTCGCCACCGCAAAGAAGAACATAAACGACCGACCCGTCCCGGACAAAATAGACACGATAACCAGGCCCATAATTAATGCGGAGTTCGCTCACGCCTTCGCCGACTGGCTTCACATCCCCAGGATTTCCCGCAGCGAGACGGTCAATGCGGTCGGCAATTCGAGCTTGAGCACGAAAGTCTTTTAGCGTTTTGATCCAGTCCGCATAATCACGGGTGCGCCTAATCGTGAACATGAGTTTATGTAACCCATAGGGGACATAAACTCAAGGCGGTGGCGCTCTGGGGGGCTGGATGTTTTGATCTTTTTATTACAAATGTCAGCCATATGATTGCCGCGGGTCCAATCTTCATCAAATCCGAATGGCCTGTTTTTCCTGTTGCGGCTGTCCATAGCGTTTTGCCCGCTTTGCGTGGCCTAAGACCGAGCACTCCGAGCGCAAATTGATGCAAATACAAGTGACCCAAGCGACGGGGTCGCCGGTATCTCATCAAGGCGTTCGGAACTGGAAATGGCCACTACGCGGAAATAATTTCCGTTTCCGGCGGGTGCACGGGTTCACATCCTGTCGCACGACAGTTTACCGGACGACCATCATTATTACTCAACAGCGAAGTCGGTCGACACCGAGACGGTGCGCTATTCGGAGAGAATGGCAGGGCTTCTGTCGGTCGCAGCCCTCGTGTCCACGATACTGCTCTCGACCGACGTGCTTGTGAGGGCCGCCGTGCGCTCAACCAAGCGGTGACATGCGGAAACACCAAGTGAAAAGATCGCCATAGATCGACGTCAGCCAGGCATCACGATCTTGATGGGACGCGTCCCGATGAGTTCGCCCGTGGTTCTATCGATCATCACCGGCTCGATTTCCGTGCCCAAGCCTTCATCGAAGAAGCGGGTGAACTCGCCACCGCCGCGATGCTTTCCGCCCCAGGCCGCTAGCGCGAAAAGGACCGGGAGAAAGTCCCGCCCTGCATCGGTGAGGACATACTCGTCGCGAGGTGGGCGTTCCGAGTAGCGGCGCTTTTCGAGAAGTCCTTCTTCCGTCATGGCAGCCAAACGTGTCGCCAGCGGTGTCGGCGCAATTCCGAGGTTTTTGCGAAACTCGTCGAACCGCGTGGACCCGGCGTGGGCGTCGCGCATGATCAGCATGCTCCATGCATCGCCTACGAGAGCAAGGCTCCGGGCAATGAGGCATGGCTGGTTCGAAAGATTTTTCATGTGGATCTCATTTTGATAGTGACTTACTCCTAAAATGATAGTAACCCTTTATCCATCGACATTCCAGCGTAAATTTCTGTTGGCCGTCGAAAACAGCCAGTGCCCAGTCCCCATCAGGAAGACGACGATGAAGTTCTATCTCTGCAAATACATACCCCCGCGCCCGGATTTCCTCGCCACGATGACGACCGACGAAAAGACCTGGATGGGCCAGCACGGCACTTATCTCGACAGGCTTCTCGGGGAAGGTAAAATCGTGGCGCACGGGCCTGTCATGGACCCCGCTGGCGGTTACGGCGTCTCGCTTTATCAGATTGAAGACGACGAAAATATCGAGGCGCTGACCTCGCTTGACCCGATCGTGCAAAACGGCGCTGGCCACTACGAGCATTATCCCATGCTTCACATCAAGCATCGCGGCTGAGCCCGCAAACCCCATGTCTCCTCATGCCACGAATTATCGGCCGTCACGCGACCGACGGAAGGAACCTCTATGACCATCGCACTCATTACCGGAGCGTCCAGCGGTATCGGCGCCGTCTACGCACGACGGCTAGCCGCTCGGGGACATGACCTCGTTCTCGTCGCCCGGGCGACCGATCGCCTCGAAACGCTGGCCGCCGAACTTAGCCTGGCATATGGCATCGCCGTCGAGAACATCACGGCCGACCTTACAGACCCGACGCAACTCGGCACGGTCGCCGAACGCTTGAAGGCAGAGCCGTCTATCGACATTCTCGTCAACAACGCCGGGGCAGGATTGCTCGGCGGATTCACGTCGGCCGATCCTGCGGCGATGGAAACACTGCTTCGTCTAAACGTCGTCGCTCCGACGCTACTGGCTTCCGCGGTAATCGCGGGCATGGTGGAGCGGGGCAGCGGGTCGATCGTCAACATCGCCTCGGTGCTGGCGCTTTTACCCGAATATTCCCACGGCATCTATGCCGCCACCAAGTCCTATGTGCTGACCATGTCGCAGAGCCTAGCCGCAGAAGTCTCTTCCAAGGGCGTATACGTCCAGGCTGTCCTGCCCGCCGCGACACGTACGGAAATCTTCGAGCGGGCAGGAGGTGACATCAACCGTGTCCAGAACCTGATGGAAGTGGAAGACCTCGTCGACGCGGCGCTGATCGGGTTTGACCGGAAGGAGCTGGTGACGATCCCGCCCGTGCCCGACGTCGCCGCATGGGATGCCTTCGAGCAGGCGCGTGGCGTCTTGGCCGCAGGCTTTAGCAACTCCGAACCCGCCGCGCGATACCGCTCCAACTCATGACACTTCGACCTCGCGGGGACCCCTTGCAACTCCCGCGCCATCAACACCGCCCTGTATCGGGCGAACGAAAGGAATTGAAATGAACACGAACAATCGTAGCGTCGCCGTCGTCACTGGCGCGGCATCCGGGATCGGTCTTGCCGCGGCCAAGGCTCTGGTGTCGGCCGGCTACCAGGTCTTTGGAACAAGTCGGAAGGCGAGGACGGGGACGGTCGCGGGGATCACGATGCTTGAATGCGACGTGACCGACAGCGCTTCGGTGGCTGCAATGGTCGCCGAAGTCGTCAGCCGCACTGGCCGTATCGACATCTTCGTTAACAACGCGGGCGGGGCCCTCATCGGTGGCGCCGAGGAATCATCCGTTGAACAGGCGCAGGCTATTTTCGATCTCAACGTCTTCGGGATCGTCCGGACGACTAACGAGGTCCTACCGATCATGCGCAGGCAGCGTAGCGGGCGCATCATAAACATCAGTTCGGTGGTTGGCTTCATTCCCAGTCCGTTCAGCGCGCTTTACACCGCCACGAAACATGCCGTCGAGGGTTACTCGGAGTCTCTCGATCACGAAGTCAGATCGCTCGGTATCAGGGTCCTCCTGGTCGAGCCTGCCTTTACGAACACGGCGCTTGACCACAACGCGAAACAGCCCGACCGCATGACGAGCGTCTACGATGCGGGCCGCAAGACAACGGAAGCCGTGTGGAACAGTGCCATCAAGGCAGGCGATGCGCCGGAGCTTGTCGCGGAAGCCGTCGTGAAGGCGGCGACAGTAAAGTCGCCGAAGTTGCGCTACCCCGCCACCAAGGCGGCGCGGCAACTGCATTTCCTGCGACGCTTCGTACCCGCAAGCGCGTTCGACAAGAGCCTGCGCAAGCAGATGAAGCTGCCTGCCTGACGACGGTGGCACTCGGGAAGACGCCTCCTCACGATGGAAACGTCTTCAACTCAGCGACGATAGTGGATATCCGAGGGCGTTGTGGGCAGCGAGATCTGTCGGTTGATCCATGGCTATCGGCGGAACTGGGCCGGGTTGCTATGAGCGAAGCCGCATAAGCAGAAGTTGACGGAGCGTTTTCGCCGGGGTAGTCGGTCCCGCCTTCCGCGATGCGGCGCTTCTCTAATCGGCGGGTTGAGGTCAAGCGCTTTCGCGCTTACTTAAAGCGAAACGAGTTCGAGCAAAGTCCAATTTCGCCCATAGCGGACAATGAGTGCACCTAACATTTTCACTCCGAAGGTCGCGAATTCAAGTGGCGGCCCCTTCGTTGAGCCGCCCCTTGTTGGGCTAACGCCTCCACGACCCCTCTGGGAGTTCCTTATCCCGTTCCTCCGCAGCGAGTGCCGCAATGACACCGTCCTTATCGAGCGGGATGCAGTAAGCGGGCTTGGCCCGCTCAAAACGCCAGCTATCAGCGAGGGGGCCGACGTCTACAGTATCGAACCCGAACTCCGCTTGTAGGGTGGTCACAATCACCTTGTTGGGGGCATCGTCACCCCCAATCGGCAAGGCACACTTAGCTCTGTTTGGAAGTGCAACAGGATCGAGGAGGTCGTTCTCCAGAATGGCCTTGAACGCCTTGATGATCGTCGACCCTTGGAATTGGTTTGCGATCGGTTGCGACGTTTTCGTCTCGCGCTGGTCGAGCGCATCGATACATCCATCCCTATCCCGGTAGTAGTTGTTCGCATCGATGACAATCTTGCCATCAAGGAACTGCGGTGCAAGCTGCGAACGGCACTGTGAGAACCATCACATCGCTGGACGAGGGCACGTCGGATACAACAGCGGCCTGACAACCAATTTCGGCCGCTGCCTCGCGCAGGGGTTCTGGTCCGCGCGAATTGCTGAGCGTCGCGGTATGTCCGTTGGCGACTGCAAGCCGGGCCAGTGCCTTACTGATGTGCTCGGCCCCGATGAAGCCAATCCTCATGCCTTGTCTTCCTGCTCGGCAGGCATGTTGCCAGGCGGATAGGAGCGGACTTTTAAAGAAGGGTGTATTGCGGGGTGCTTCCAGTTTCGTTGCCCAGATCGTCTCAGTGGAGGAAATAAAATTGATCTGTAAGAAGATCTTTTAGTCTGATATGATCCCTATTGGCGGCATTTCGTTTGACATGAGCAGATGCTGTGA
>Ga0157370_10000662_pt1 | contig 42848 bp, 38 predicted proteins | sample C35metaG_FD_113463 | JGI IMG/M metagenome (GOLD analysis project Ga0157370, IMG submission 113463) | Corn rhizosphere microbial communities from Kellogg Biological Station, Michigan, USA - C3-5 metaG | ecosystem: Host-associated > Plants > Roots > Rhizosphere > Soil | place: USA: Michigan...
CAACCTGCCCAACTACAAGCTCGGTGTGCTGTACAAGCCGAGCGCCAACGGCAGCATCTATGCCAACTTCGCCATGGCGCAGGATCCCCCGGGCGGCAATACGCTGACCTTCAGCAGTTCGTCCAGCAGCCAGGACCAGCCCGACCTCGGCCCGCAGAAGGCCCGCACCGTCGAAGTCGGCACCAAGTGGAACCTGCTCGGCGACAAGCTGCTGCTGACCGGCGCGGTATACCGCACCACCGTCAACAACCAGCTGGTGCAGGACCAGGCCGATCCGACCCAGTACTACCAGGTCGGCAAGAAACGCGTGCAGGGCGTGGAGATCAACGCCGTCGGCAGGCTGGGCAGGAACTGGGCGATCAGCACCGGCTACACCGTCATGAACACCAAGGTGCTCGACGGCGGCCCAGTTACTTCGGACGGCTCCGGCGTGCTGGCCTACACGCCGAAGAGCGCCTTCACCGCCTGGACCACGTACCGTCTGCCGTTCAACCTCACGCTCGGCGGCGGCGCGCGGTATTCGGGCGAACTGCACCGTGGCACCGATGGAGCGATCGGGACGCCGGCCTATACCGAGTCATATTGGGTATTCGATGCGATGGCCAGCTATCCGGTGAACAAGCACTTCGGGCTGCAGTTGAACGTGTACAACCTGTTCGACAAGCACTACGTCGCCGCGATCAACAAAAGCGGTTACCGTTACATCCCGGGCGTACCGCGGTCGGCGATGCTGACCGCCAACTTCAGCTTCTGACACGGGCAACGCCCCCTTCTCGCAGGTCATCCATGCTGCTGCACATTCCCGACGTCCTCAGTGCCGAGCAAGTCGCGCAGATGCGCACCGCGCTCGAAGCGGCGGACTGGACCGACGGCCGCGAAACGGTGGGCGCGCAGGGCGCGCGCGTAAAGCGCAACCAGCAACTGCCCGATGGCTCGCCGCTGCGGCGGCAACTGGGCCAGCAGGTGCAGGCCGCGCTGGCACGGCATGCGCTCTACCACGCCGCGACCCTGCCCCTGCGCATGCTGGCGCCACGCTTCAACCGCTACGCGGATGGCGGCCAGTATGGCTTCCACGTCGATGGCGCGGTGATGGTCTTGCCCGACGAGGGAGGCCAGTTGCGCAGCGACATCGCCTGCACGCTGTTCCTCAATGAGCCGGACGACTATGACGGCGGCGAATTGATCGTCAGCGACACCTACGGCGAGCACGAGGTGAAGTTGGCCGCCGGCGACCTGGTCGTGTATCCGTCCAGCAGCCTGCACCGGGTCGCCCCGGTGACCCGCGGTGCGCGGCTGGCCTCGTTCTTCTGGGTGCAAAGCCTGGTCCGCGACGATGGTCGGCGCCGCCTGCTGTTCGAACTGGACACCTCGATCCAGAGTCTCACCCGCTCCGGTGCCGATGCCGCGGCGCTGCTGCAGCTGACCGGCGTCTACCACAACCTGCTGCGGCAGTGGGCCGAAACCTGAGGCACCGGACACCGGACAACGGTTCCCTCGGCGCCACGCACGGCGGATAATTGTCGACCCCCGACGCCGACGGCTGTGCAATGTTCGTTCCCGGTCAACGCTGGATCTCCTCTGCCGAACCCGAGCTCGGCCTCGGCACCGTGCTGCGCGTCGAAGGGCGCGGGGTGCAGGTGCTGTTCGCCAAGGCCGGCGTGCTGAGGCCGTATGCGATCGATTCGGCGCCGCTGCTGCGCGCCGAGTTCCGCTCCGGCCAGCGCGTCGCCGGCAAGGGCATCGCGTTCCTGGTCGAGCGCGTGGAGATCCGCAACGAACTGCTGATCTACCGCGGCGAAGGGCGTGAACTGGAGGAAGGCCAGCTCGACGACGAGCAAAGCGTGAGCCAGGCCGACGACCGCCTGATCGGTGGCCGCACCGATGCCGTGGCGCATTTCGAACTGCGCCTGGAAGGGCTCAAGCGACGCGCCGAGGCGCGCCGGTCGCCGACGTGGGGCCTGGCGGCCGCACGGATCGGGCTGGTCCCGCACCAGTTGCGCGTGGCCGGCATTGCCTCCGCGCGGCGACCGCCGCGGGTGCTGCTTGCCGACGAGGTCGGCCTGGGCAAGACCATCGAGGCCGGCATGATCATCGCGCGCCAGCTCGCCACCGGCCGCGCCTCGCGGGTGTTGTTGCTGCTGCCCGATACCCTGGTCTACCAGTGGTTCGTCGAGTTGCTGCGTCGCTTCAACCTCAGCTTCTCGATCTACGACGCGGAGCGCTGCGAGGCGCTGGAACAGGCCAGCAACGGATTCGCCAGCAACCCGTTCGAGGACGAGCAACTGGTGATCGCCGACTTCGGCTTCCTGGAAACCTCGCCAAGGAACGCCCAGCAATTGCTCGACGCTCCCTGGGATCTGCTGGTCGTCGACGAGGCCCATCACCTGGCCTGGTCGCCGGAGGAAGCCAGCCCGCGCTATCGCATGGTCGAACAGCTGGCGCTGGCGATCCCCGGCGTGATCCTGCTCACCGCCACGCCGGAGCAACTCGGCCGCAGCGGCCACTTCGCCCGCCTGCGGCTGCTCGACCCGCAGCGCTACCGCGATCTGGACGGCTATCTGGCCGAAGCCGAGACGTACCAGACGCTGTCGAAAATCGCCGACCGCCTGCTCGACGGCAAGGCGCTGGACGACCTGCAACGCGCCACCCTCGCCGACGCCTTCCACGGCGATCAGGCGCTGACCGCACAGCTGGCCGACTCGGCCAAACCGGTGAACGCCCGCGAACTGCTCGCCGCGTTGATCGACCGGCACGGCACCGGTCGTGCGATGTTCCGCAACAACCGCGCCGGCGTGGGCGGCTTTCCGAAGCGCCAGCCCGTCTGGCACCTGATCAATGCCGACAGCCTGGAGGAAAGCACCCGCCAGTCCCTGCTGGCCGAATTCCACGCCGACATCCAGCAACCGCCGGCCCTGATCGAGGTGGACTACGCCACCGACCCGCGCGTGGATACCCTGGTCGGCCTGCTCGACGCGCATCCGCAGGACAAGTTCCTGCTGATCTGCCGCAGCCAGGCCAAGGTGCAGGCCCTCGAAGAGGTGCTGCGCACGCGGAGCGGCATCGGCCTGGCGCGCTTTCACGAAGGCCTGGGCATCGTGCAGCGCGACCGCAATGCCGCGTATTTTGCCCAGCCCGACGGCGCGCGCCTGCTGCTGTGTTCGGAAATCGGCTCGGAAGGTCGCAACTTCCAGTTCGCCCACCGACTGGTCCTGTGGGACCTGCCGCTGGATCCGGATCTGCTGGAACAGCGCATCGGCCGGCTCGACCGCATCGGCCAGAAGCACGACATCAGCATCCACATCCTCGCCGTGGCCGACAGCGCCCAGCACGTGCTGGCACGCTGGTACGACGTGGGTGTCGATGCGTTCCGCTCGAGTCCGGCCGACGGTCGCGAACTGCTGCGTCGCTTCGGCGAACCGCTGACCCGGCTCGCCGATGAACATGCCCGCGGCGACGACAACCGCGACCAGGAACTCGACGCGCTGCTGGCCGAAACCCGTGCCAGCCACGAACAGATGGCCGAACTGATCCGTGGCGGCCGCGACCATCTGCTGGAGCTGGCGGCCAGTCGCGACCTGCATGCCGACGAACTGCAGCAGGCGTTCGCCCGCGAAGACCATGATCCCGCCCGCGATGCCTTCATCCAGCGCCTGCTCGAAACCTTCGGCATCCACGCCGAGGAACTCGGCGGCCAGGTACTGCTGCTGGATCCGCAATACCTTTCCACCGATGCCCTGCCCGGCTTCGCCGAGGGTCCGCAATCGGTGACGTTCTCGCGCGAGGTGGCGCTGGCGCGCGAGGACCTGCCACTGCTGCGACTCGATCATCCGCTGGTCGCCGGCGGGCTGGATCTGGCCCTGTCCGGCGAACAGGGCAACGCGGCGTTCATGGTCGACGACATGCTGCCACCGCGCAGCGCCCTGCTGCAGGCGGTGTATCTGCTCGAATGTGTGGCCGATCGCCGCCTCGACGCCGAACGTTTCCTGCCGCCGCTGCCCATCGTGGTCAACGTCGACACGAGGTTGGTCGAACGCGCCGACTTCATTCCCAGCGACACGGCGCTGCGCAAGGCCGGCGACCGCAACATCGAGGTGACGCGCTACCGCAAGTTCCTCGGCAAGCTGGTGCCGCCGATGCTGGCCCGCGCGGAAGCGCTGGCCAGCACGCGCAGCCAGGCCAGCATCGCCGACGCGCTGGCCCTGGCCACCGAAACGCTGGATGCCGAACTCTCGCGCCTGCTGGCGCTGCGTGCGGTGAACCCGTCGATCAGCGACGCCGAAATCGCCACCCTGAGCGACGAACGCGATGCCTTGCTCGCCGCACTGCCGTCATCCCGACTACGCCTGGATGCGGTGCGCTTCGTGGTCAGCGCGGATTTCCTGGCCCTGCGCTGAGGCTCAGTGCATCAGGCGCCGCTTCGGCTTGATCGGCAGCTTGCCGCGCCAGTACTGGATCAGCACGATGCCGCCGACCATCCCGCCCAGATGGGCGAAGTGCGCCACGCCGGCCTGGGTGCCGGTGACGCCCATGTACAGCTCAAGCGCCGCGTAGCCGGTGACGAACAGCCATGCCGGCATCGGCAGCACGAAATAGAACAGGATTTTTTCGTGCGGGTACAGCATGCCGAACGCCAGCAGCAGGCCGAAGATGGCACCCGAGGCGCCCAGCGTGGGATAGAAACCATGGGTGAACCAGTGCACCACGACGAGTTGGGCCAGCGCCGCGACGATCGCGCAGACGAAGTAGTAGATGAGGAAATTGCGCGCGCCGAACGTGCGTTCGATGGCGCCGCCAAACATGAACAGGGCGAACATGTTGAGCGCGATATGCATGTAGCCGCCGTGCATGAACGCGTAGGTCACCACCTGCCACGGCCGGAAGCCGATCGATGCCAGGCCGTTCGCGGTCTGGAAAATCTGGTCCGGCCCCCACGGCCACAACGCGAAGTACTGCAGCAGAATGTCGCCGAAGAACTGCTGCAGCAGGAACACCACGACATTGGCGATCAGCAGGTTGCGCGTGACGGGCGGCAGATCAAAAGACATGGGTGGTTTCCCTGTGGTCGGATGAGCGTAGCGACGATCGCCGCCCGAAACCATGCAACAGACGAGGCAGCGGCGGCCGGCACCCCGCGTTGACCCGACCTGCGGCGAATCGTTCATCGCCCGCCGGCACGATTCGGCCCGCAGGCGTCCCGGCGACATGAAAAAGCCGCCCGAAGGCGGCCTCTGGCGAGATCGCAGGAATCGACATCAACCCTTGCTGGCCGCCAGCTCCATCGCTTCCGGTCGCTTGGCGCCCACGAAGCGCTTGGCCCAGTAGCCATCGTCCAGGCTGGAAATCTCCACCGACTTGCCGGTGTTCGGCGAGTGGATGAAGCGCCCATTCGAGATGTAGATGCCCACATGCGAGATATGGTGGCGGCCGCGGGTATGGAAGAACACCAGGTCGCCCGGCTTCATGTCCGCCCGCTTGACCTTGATCCCGGCCATGAATTGCGCGGCCGAGTTGCTCGGCAGTTGCAGGCCGATGGCATGGGCGAACACATAGCGGACAAAACCGCTGCAATCGAAACCGGTGGCGGGGTTGCGGCCACCGCGCACATAGCGGATGTCGCGCAGGCTCATGGCTGCAGCCAGCAAGGCCTTGCGCAGATCGGTGATGTTCTGTTTGGCGATGCTGGTCGCCGTGGGCTGGTCGCCATCGGCCTGAACTTCGGTCCCGGCAGCAGCCGTCGAGTCGGGTGCCGTCATGCTGGCCAGAAGCGCCTGGACGTTGTCGGGAAGCACCGACTGGCCCAGGCCCGAAGCGGGATTGAACGCCGGCAGCGGGTGCAACAGCGGCGAGGCCACACTGGCGGCGACGGAGGTGCTGATGACTGGCTGGATGGCCGTCGGCGCGTCAGTGGCGTGGAGGGAACCGGAAAGGAGAAACACCGAGGCGAGCACGGCGAACACGGTCAATCGCTTGATGGGCATGCAGGGAAAATCCCCAGATATTCACAGGGTTGGCCGCCTGCAGACGCTGACGACATGACGAAGCCGTGAAGTTAGCAAAAGGGGATCGCCCAGATGTTGGATCGAGGTTAACTGAACCCCGTCGTTTCAGAAAACCGGGACGCCGGACACATTCCATCCAAGTCATTGATTCAACGCGATTTACGTGGAATGGACGGCTCCGGCCAGTATTCATGGAGCCGGATGGGGCCGCTTGCCGAAGATCGCCGTGCCGATCCTTACCTCGCTGGCGCCCTCGGCAATGGCAAGCGGGAAATCGCCGCTCATGCCCATCGAAAGCCTTGGCAAATCATGGCCTTGTGCCATGGCCTCGTCGCGCAATTCGCGCAGCAGACGAAAACAGGCGCGTACTTCGGAAGGTTCGCCGGAATGGGTCGCCAGGGTCATCAGGCCGCATACCCGCAAGGTGTCGTGTCCGCGCAGCGCCTGCAGGAACCCCGGCAGTTGTTCAGGCGGCAGTCCATATTTGCCGGGCTCCGGCGAGGTCTTCACCTGTACCAGCACGTCGATCGCGCGACCCTCGTGCTGCAGCCGCCTATCCAGCGCCTCGGCCAGTTCCATGCGATCCAGCGACTGCACCTCACCGACCAGCCGCGCGATGTCCTTCGCCTTGTTGGTCTGCAGGTGCCCGATCATGACCCAGTCGATGCCGCAATCGGCCAATGGCGGCGCCTTGTCGCGAATCTCCTGCACCTTGTTTTCGCCGAAACGACGCATGCCCAGCGCGACCCCGGCGCGGATCATTTCAGGGCCGAAGGTCTTGCTGACCGGCAGGATGCTCACCTCGGCCGGATCGCGACCCGCATCGCGACATGCCTCGTCGACGCGCCGGCGGATCTGCACCCAGTTGTCGGCCAGCCAGCCGGTATCCGTGCCCATGTGCCGAAGCCCGGCCTCAGGCCTTGCTGCCCTGCCGGTGATGGCGCGCCACCACTTCGGCCACCACCATGCTGACCTTCTTGCCGGTGGGGATGTGCAGGAACTCGTTGGGGCCGTGCGCATTCGAGTGCGGGCCCAGCACGCCGGTGATCAGGAACTGCGCCTGCGGGAATTTTTCGCCAAGCATGCCCATGAACGGGATGCTGCCGCCCTCGCCCATATAGGTTGCCGGCGCACCAAAGTAATGTTCGGAGGCATCGCTGACCGCCTCGGCCAGCCACGGCGACAGCGCCGGGGCGTTCCAGCCGCTGCCGTCCTTCTCCAGCGCGAAGTTGACCTTGGCGCCATAGGGCGGATCGGCTTCCAGCAACTGCTTGACAAAGGCGCCGGCCTTGGCGCCGCTCAGCGTGGGCGGCACACGCAGGCTCAGTTTCACCGCAGTGAACGGGCGCAGCACGTTGCCGGCGCTATCCAGCGGCGGGATGCCGCCAATGCCGGTGACCGCCAGCTGTGGGCGCCAGGTGCGGTTGAGCACCAGTTCGGCCAGGTCACCAGTGACCGGCTGCATGCCGTCGACCCAGGGGAATTTGCTGTAGATGTCAGTACCCAGCACATCCGCCGAGGCCTTCGCCTGCTCGATCCGCTCGGCGGGAATGTCGACATACAGCTCCTTCGGCCTGATCTTGCCGGTGGCCGGATCCTCCAGCCGCGACAGCAGCTCGCGCAGGATGCGGAAGCTCGACGGCACCACGCCGGACGCGTCGCCCGAATGCACGCCTTCTTCCAGCACCTGCACGGTGAGGTTGCCGCCGGTCATGCCGCGCAGCGACGTGGTCAGCCACAGCTGGTCATAATTGCCGCAACCCGAATCCAGGCACACCACCAGCGACGGGCTGCCGATGCGCCGGGCCAGATGATCGACATAGAACGGCAGGTCGTAGCTGCCCGATTCCTCGCAGGCTTCGATCATCACCACGCAGCGCGCGTGCGGAATGCCCTGCTCGTGCAACGCCAGCAGCGCGGCCAGCGAGCCGAAGATCGCGTAGCCATCGTCGGCGCCGCCGCGACCGTACAGCTTGTCGCCCTTGAGCACCGGCGTCCACGGACCGAGGCCGTCGGCCCAGCCGGTCATCTCCGGCTGCTTGTCAAGGTGGCCGTACAGCATCACCGTGTCGTCGCCCTGCCCGGGCACCTCGATATAGATCAGCGGCGTGCGCCCTTCCAGCCGCACCACTTCCAGCGTGGCCCCGGGCAGTTGGCCCAGCTTGGAGCGCGCCCAGTTTTCCATCAGCTTCACTGCAGCATCCATGTACCCGTGGCTGGCCCAATCCTTGTCGAACATCGGCGACTTGTTGGGAATACGGATGTATTCCACCAGTTGCGGCACGATTTCGGCATCCCACAAATCGCCGACGAAACGGGACAGGCGGCTGGTATCCATGAAGCACACTCCGGCTTGCGAACAATAGGACATTGTAGCAGCGCGCTCCGGCAGCACCGACACGCGGCACGGTCGACACCCACAATCGCGGGCGCGCAATTCGCACGATCGCGCGCACAGGCACCCGACTGCGCGCCGCATCGCTTCCACGCATCGTGGGGCCGCGGCATCGGCTCGCGCCGCACCACCACGTCATCATTCAAGGAGGAAGACCATGTCCCACAAACTCGCCACGCTTCTCGTCATGCTGGCCCTCGCCGTACCGGGCCTGCTGTTCGCGGCCACGCCGGTCAACATCAACCAGGCGGATGCCGCGACCATCGCCAGGTCCCTCGACGGCATCGGCGCCTCGCGGGCCGAGGCGATCGTGGCCTGGCGCGACGCGCACGGCCCGTTCAAGAAGGCCGACGACCTGAAACACGTCAAGGGCATCGGCAAGGCCACGATCGAGCGCAACCGCAGTGCCATCCTGCTTGCGGACCCCGCGGCCGGCGCGGTCGCCGCCGAAGACCCCATGGCCGCCCCCAAGCCCCGGCACCGCAAGGCGGCGTCGGAGGACTAAGCCCCGGTGTTGGCACCCAAAGCCGCAGGCAGCGCCCTGGCGCGCTGCCTGCGCTACACTCGCGCGCCCCAGCCGCCCTCATCCCGCCATGATCCTGCCGCGTTACCACATTGCGCCGTCCACCATCCAGGGTGCCGGCAAGGGCCTGTTCCTGGACGAAAGCGTGGCCGCCGGCCGCATCATCACGGCGCCGGACGGCATCACGACCACGTTCCGGCACGCCGAGATAGAAGCATCCGAAGAGTTGCGCGCGCAGTGGCACGCCAGCGCGCGCTGGTTCGAGGATCGCTACACGCTGTCGCCGGACTGGCCGGACGAGTGCTACATCAACCACAGCTTCACGCCGAACGGGCTGTGGCACCTGGGTTTCGTGTTTGCCCTGGCCAAGCTGCCCGCCGGCAGCGAGATCACCGTGGACTACCGGCACCTGCTTCCGCCCGGCCAGGCCGAGGATTTTGTCGATTCGGTCACAGGTGAGACAATTACCGGGTTGTCCTGGCAAGAGAGCCTGGCCAGCAGTACCTGCGCCCTCGCCGAACTGCTGGCAACCACTCCGACCCGGGCGTGATGGCTGATCGTAATGTTTGAGATTCCCACCATTGAAACGGCGCGACTGCGCCTGACCGCGTTGACCGAGCGGCACTTCGACGACTACGCCGCCATGCTGGCCGATCCGGAGAGCACGCGCTGGGTCGGCGATGGCCAGCCGCTGGACCGCACCAATGCCTGGCGCTCGCTCGCCATGTTGCTGGGCCACTGGCAACTGCGCGGCTGCGGGATGTGGGCCCTGGAACTCAAGGACAGCGGCGAGTTCATCGGCCGTGCCGGCCTGATGTACCCCGATGGCTGGCCGGATCTGGAACTGGGCTGGATGCTCAAGCCGGGTTATCGCCACCACGGCTATGCCACCGAGGCCGGCAATGCCGTGCTCGAGTTCGCCTGGCAGCAGTTGCACGCGCCGCGGGTGATCAGCCTGGTGCGCATAGGCAACGAAGCTTCCGACCGGCTGGCGGAGCGCCTGGGCGGCGAGCACATCGAAAACATGGATTTCTACGGCAGCAACAGCCACGTGTTCGCTTATTACCCGCCCCACCGCGAGCATCGCCGCGCCTACGCCTGAGTGTGCGGGGCCGGCCGGGACGCGATGCAGGCGGGGAGTCCGGACCAGGGCGGGGAACTGATGACCATGCACACGGTCTGCACAGACGCGAAATCGTAGCCGCCAGCGAGGCGTGGCCGACGTCGATTTGCCGTCGAAGGCTACGCCAATCACACTCAGGCGCTGACCGGGAATTCATGATGCGCATTCTGTTGGCCGAGGACGACGCTTCCATTGCCGAGGGCATCTGCGCCTCGCTGCGCCAGGGCGGACATGCGGTGGACCACGTGGCCGCCGGCAACCTGGCCGACGTGGCGCTGCACGATCACGATTACGACCTGCTGGTGCTCGACCTGGGCCTGCCTGCGCTTGACGGCAGCGAAGTATTGCAGCGCCTGCGCAGCCGGGGCAGCGGCATACCGGTACTTGTAGTGACCGCGCGCGACGGCCTGCCCGAGCGCATCCGGGTGCTCGACCTGGGCGCCGACGACTATCTGGTCAAGCCGTTCGCGCTGACCGAGTTCGAGGCCCGCGTGCGGGCTCTGCTGCGGCGGGTCGGCAGCCAGGGCAAACCCGAACTGGTCATCGGTCGCCTGCGACTGGATCTGCCAGGTCATCGGGCATGGATCGACCAGGCTCCGCTGGAGCTGACCGCACGCGAGTTCGGGCTGCTCGAAGCGCTCGCGCTGCGACCCGAGCGGGTCACCAGCCGTGCCCAGCTGATCGAGGCGCTGTGCGACTGGGACCAGGAACTCACCGACAACGGACTGGACATCGCGATCCACCGCCTGCGTCGCAAGCTTGAGGGCAGCGGCACCGGCGTGCGCACGATCCGTGGGCTCGGCTACCTGCTGGAAGAAACCGGCGCATCCACACGTGATCCCGGATGAGCCTCGCACCTGCCATGGGGCGCCGTCCCAGCCTGCGTCGGCGCCTGCTGCTCGTGTTGCTGATTCCGATGGCCATCCTGCTGATCCTGGATGCGCTGCTCACCTACGGAGTGGCATTGACCTATGCCAACCGGGTGCACGATCGCGACCTCAGCGACGATGCGGTGATGCTGGCGAAGATGCTTGCCGACCCCGGGCTGGGGACCCAACTGAGTCCGCAGGCGCGTTTCCTGCTCGAATACGACCGCGAAGGGCACAGCTATTTCCAGGTGAACAGCGCGCGGCGCGGCCTGCTCGCCGGCAGCGCTCAACTGCTTCCCGCCCCCGAGGCACCAGCGCCGGACGACACGCCACAGCTCTACGGCACACGCCTGAACGGGCACGCGCTGCGCGCGGCCGTGGTGCGCACGACGGCGCCGGGCGATCCTTCGGACAGCCTGGTCGTCACCGTCGCCGAAACCCTGCACGACCGCCACCAGCAGGCCAATGAAATCCTGCTGCTTTCGATCATGGTGCAGACCACGCTGATCGCCGCCGTGTTGTCGCTGGTCTGGTTCGGCGTCGGCCGCGGGCTGCGCGTGCTCGATCCGTTGACCGCCCGGCTGGCGGCCCGGTCGCACGAACTGACGCCGATCGGCGGCCCCGACGTGCCGCAGGAAATCCTGCCGCTGACGCGCACCATCGACGCCTTGTTCAGCCGCCTGCGCGGCATGCTCGCCTTGCATGACCGCTTCATTGCCGACGCTGCGCACCAGTTGCGCACGCCGCTGACCGGACTGAGCCTGCACGTCGACCGCGCGATCGCCGACCCGCGACCGGAAACCGTGACGGATGCACTCACCCACATCCGGCGCCTGACTCAACGTGCGGCCCGCACCTCGTCGCAGTTGCTGGCACTGACGCGTGCCCAGGCTTCACCACTGGAGTTGGGCGAACCCACCCTGCTCGACCTCGGCAAGCTGATACCCGAAGCGGTATCGCAGCGCGTGCACGATGCGCTGCGCGCGGGGGTGGATCTCGGCTACGAGGGCCACGACCAGGCGATGATGGTCCTTGGTGACGCATCGAGCATGCTGGACCTGCTCGACAACCTGATCGACAACGCCATTCGCTACGCTGGCCGCGACAGCATGGTCACCGTCGCACTGAGCACACAGGCCGCGGGCGACGTTTGCCTCAGCGTCGAAGACAACGGACCCGGCGTGCCGCCCGACCTGCTGCCGCGCCTGAGCGAACGGTTCTTCCGCCTGGCTGGCAGCAACGAAGAAGGCAGCGGCCTGGGCCTGGCGATCGTCCAGCGCACTGCCGAACGACACCGCGCCAGGGTCATCTACCGACTCGCCGAGCCACATGGCCTGTGCGTCGAGGTGCATTTTCCGCCGCCATCGGCGTGAAGAACATGGCGAGCGATATTCATCGCGAGCCCATGACGACTGGCGCAGTTCATGGCTGGGCCGTCAGAATAGGCAAAGACTTCGACGCGACAATGGCCTTACTTTCGCTCACCACGAACCGGACGTTGCACAAGCGTCGGATCGTGGCCATGGACAATGCACAGCGTGCCCCTTCGATCCGGCAAACCCCATACCGACATGCGCCTGCGTAACTGCCTGGTGGGCGCGCTGCTGGTCGTTCTGGCCGGTTGCGCGGAACCGCTGCCCCGGCTGTCACCGCCGGTGCCCGCCCAGTGGCAGCACGCAGCGGCCTCGACCCGGGCCAAACCCACCGACCTGCACGGCTGGTGGCATGCCTTTGCCGATCCCGAACTCGATGCACTGGTCGATCGCGCCCTGGCCAGCAACCTCGACGTGGCCGAGGCCGTCGAGCGGCTGCGTGCGGTGCGTGCCCTGCATGACCGTGCCGGCGCACGCTACCTGCCCAGCTTGCGCTTCGGCACCAACGACGTGGTCGACCCGAGTGCCAACGCCTCGTATTTCTTTGTCGGCTTCGATGCCAATTGGGAGCTGGGGCTGTTCGGCCGCGGCGAAGGTACCCGGCGGGAAGCGCAAGGCGCGCTGGACGCCAGCGTGGCCGACTTGCGCAGCGCGCAGGTATCGCTGGTCGCCGAGGTAGTGCGCGAGTGGATCGAGCTGCGCACGGCGCAGCAGCAGGAGCAGCTCTTGTCGCGGATCAGCCAGGCGCGCCGACAGGCATGGCAGGCGCTGGGCGTGCGCCAGCGGCTGCATCTGGTGGCGCCAGCCACGGTCGACCAGGCACAGGCGGCCTATGCGCAGTCGCAGGCCGCGCTGGCCGCGCCGCGACAGGCGATCAATGCCAGCACGCAACGGCTGGCCGTGCTGCTCGGTCAGAACCACCCCGATCCAGCCTGGTTGCAGCCCGGTCCCCCACCCGAATTGGGCGCCTGGCAACTTGACAGTACACCGGCCGACCTTGTGCGCACGCGTCCCGAAATCGCCCGCGCGGAAGCCGACGTGCTGCAGACCGCCGGCGCGCAGGCGTTGGCGCACGCCGACATGTTCCCCAGCCTCGGCATCGGCGGCTCGATCGACTGGGCCACCGATATCGACAACAACAAACCGCACTCCGACACACCCAATGGCATCGTGTCGCTGGGACCGGAAATCAGCATTCCGCTGTTCGACTGGGGCATCCGGCTGGCGGCCAAGCGCTCCCGGGACCATGACCTGAAGGCCAGTGTGATCGCCTATCGGCAAGCGGTGCTGCGAGGGGTGGCCGAAGTCGAGAGCGCGCTCGGCAGCCTGCAGCAGCAGGAACAGCGCGAACAGCAGGATGCCCTCGCCTGGCACGCGCTGACACGCGTCGATGATTCCACGCAGGCGCGGCAGCACCTGCAACTGGCCAGCCCGCTCGATCGCAGCGAGAGCCAGATCGCGGCCGACCAGGCCGCGATCGAACTGGCCGACGCCCGCGCCGGCCACGGCCTCGCCTACGTGGCCTTGTTCAAGGCCCTGGGCGGTGCACCGCTGCCGACCGCCGATCAACTGGATACGCCTCCCGCGGCCACCCGCGACATCACCAGCGAGGCGCACCACTGATGGTCGCCCTCGCCCGCAAGACGCTGGTGTACGAATGGCGGCGTTTCCTGCCGGCCATCCTGGCGGTCGGGTTCGCCGGCCTGCTGCAATTGCTGCAGCTGGCCCTGGTACTTGGCATCTTCGGCAGCACCAGCCTGTACATCACCGGTTCGTCGGCGGATGTCTGGGTCGGCTATCCGGGCACCCAGAGCGTGGGTTCGGGCCGTTCGATCGATGCGGACGTGGAATCGCGCATCCTGATGGATCCGGCGGTGACGCGGGTCGAGCCCTACATCTGGGTCGACGGCGACTGGCGCGGACCACGCGAGACCGGGGGGGTGTCGGTCTTCGTTTCGGGCATCGACACGGCCGCCGACGGCATGATGTTCTCCAGGGTATTGCCCGCTGCCTTGCGCGCCCGGCTGGACGAACCGGATGCGATCGTGGTCGACCGCTCGGCGCTCGAGCAGCTTGGCGTGGGCATCGGCCAGACTGCCACCATCAACGGTCACCAGGTCCATGTGGTCGGCATCGGCAGCGGCTTGCGCGCGCTCGGCGGCGTCAATGTGCTGTGCTCGCTGGATACCGCGCGGCGACTGGACAGCGACGCCGAAGATGTCGGGCCGACCTATCTGGTGGCGAAACTGCGCCACCCCAACCAGGCCGGGGTCGTCGCGCAACGCCTGCGCGGCGGCCAGGCCTTCGGCCCGTATACCGCCTGGAGTGCCAGTGATTTCGCCCGTCTCTCGGTGCTGTACTGGTTGTTCGATACCGGCGCGGGCGCCGGCGTGCTGTTCCTGGCCGGCATCGTGTTCCTGGTTGGCGCGGTGATCACCAGCCAGACGCTGATCGCGGCCGTGAACGGTTCGGTGCGCGAATACGCCACGCTCAACGCGCTCGGCGTGGGCGTGGCGGCACTGCGCCGGGTGGTCCTGGAACAGGCGTTCTGGGTCGGTACGCTGGGCCTGCTCGGCGCCGGCGTATTGGGTCTCGCCTTGATGCTGCTGGCGCGCAGCCAGGACGTGCCGGTGGTCCTGAACGTGCCGGCGGCGCTGGCCTGCATCATCCTGGTGATGGGCCTGGCCGCGGTGTCCGGCCTCGCCGCGATGCGCAGCCTGCGCCGCGCCGACCCCGCGACCTTGCTGAGATAGCCGCCATGCAGCGCCCGGCCAGCATCGCAGCCACGGATCAGCCCGCCTTGCGCGCCATCGGCGTCAGCAAGGCGTTCGTCTCCGGCAAGCTGCACACCCAGGTGCTGGACGACCTCACCCTGGATATCGAGGCCGGCGAGCTGACCCTGATCTCCGGCCCGTCCGGTTGCGGCAAGAGCACCCTGCTGTCGATCCTCAGCGGCCTGCAGAAGATCGACAGCGGCCGCGTGCAGGCGCTCGGCAGCGAACTCGGCCAACTCGACCTGCGCGCGCTGGAACGCTTCCGCCTGGAGCACACCGGCTTCGTATTCCAGGGTTTCAACCTGTTCCCCGCGCTCAGCGCGTTCGAGCAGGTCGAGTTGCCGCTCAACCACATGGGCCTGACGCGTGACGAGGCGCGACGTCGCGCCCGGCTCTCGCTGGAGGAAGTCGGCCTGGCGCATCGCATGCGCCTGCGCCCGGCCGAGCTCTCCGGCGGTGAAAAACAGCGCGTGGCGATCGCGCGCGCGCTGGCCAAGGAACCCCAGCTGCTGTTCGCCGACGAACCCACCAGCGCGCTGGACGCCGCCAACGGCCAGATGATCATCGACCTGCTGCACCGCATCGCCGTCACCCACGGCACCACCGTGCTGTGCGTCAGCCACGACCCGCGCCTGGTCATGCACGCCGACCGGGTGCTGGCGATGGAAGACGGCCACATCCTCAGCGACCGGCGCCCCGTCGCACCGGCCATCGACAGTCATGGAACTCCATCATGAAGGCTTGCCGCATCGCCCCTCCCCCCAGCCGCTCGACGACTCGCCCGGACTGGCGACTCGGCGGCATCGCCCTCGCCCTGTCCCTGCTGCTGGGCGCTTGCTCGCGCGCGCCCGGGGCGACCACCGCGACCGCACCTCCATCCGCGTACGCTGCGGTGGCGCGTGGCCGGGTCGACATCGAGGGCGGCCTGCTGGCGCTGTCGATGCCGCGCGAAGGCACGCTGGCCAATGTGGCCGTGCACGAAGGGGATCACGTCAGGCAGGGGCAATTGCTGGCGCAGCTCGATATCCGCCCGGCCACGCTTGCGGTGGATGCCGCGCAGGCCCAACTGGAGCAGGCACGGGCGCAGACGAAGCTGCTCGCCGTCAAGCAGGCTGCTGCCGCGCAGCGCGCGCGCCGTCTGGCGGCGGCAGTGGCGGCCGGCGCCGGCGATGGCCAGAGCGCCGATGACGCGCGCGAGGCCGCCGCCCAGCTTGACGCTGAACAGCAAGGCGCCCGCGCCAGCCTGGACATGGCGCGGCAGAAGCTGGACGAAGCCCGCTACGAGCTGAAGCAGCGCAGCCTGCTGGCCCCGTTCGACGCCGACGTGGTCAAGGTGGCGGCACAAGTCGGCGCCAGTGTCTCGCCCTCATCCGGCCCGTTGTTCACCCTTTTGCCGAACAAGCCGCACATCGTGCGCGCCGAGCTCAACGAGAGTTTTGTCGGCATGGTCACGCCCGGCATGCACGCCGAGGTTTCGGCCAACACCGACAGCGGCGATGCGCACTGGAGTGCCCATGTGCTGCGCATCGGCAAGGTCTATGGCCCGGCCACGCTGGAGAACGATCCGCAGGTGCGCGCCAACGCCCGCACGGTGGAATGCGTGCTGGCGTTCGACCAACCGCAGAACCTGCGCATCGGGCAGCGGGTCATCGTGCGTTTCGACGCCCACGCGTCCGCGCCAACCACGCCGAAAGACTGAGGAAACCGCCATCCGGCATGCTTTGCCCCAGTTGCAAGTGCATTTCAGGCAAAGGCAAGCGCGTGATCCAGCAAACCGACTTCTACTTCGAGGGTGGCCGCAGCGGCGTGCTGCTGATCCACGGCCTCACCGGCACGCCGATGGAAATGCGCCTGCTCGGCAAGGGCCTGAACCGGGCCGGCTTCAGCGTGCACGGCATGCAGCTGGCCGGACACTGCGGCGATGTCGATGACCTGCTTGCCACCGGCTGGCGCGACTGGTATGCCAGCGTCGAGAAAGCTGCCGACGACATGCTGACCAAGGTCGATCACCTGTTCGTCGGCGGACTGTCGATGGGTGCGCTGCTGGCGCTGAAGCTGGCCGCGGATCGTCCGCAGCGGATCGCCGGAGTCGGCGTGTACGGGGCCACGTTCCGTTACGATGGCTGGAGCATTCCCCGGCTGGCGCGGCTGTCGTTCATGCTGCCGTTCCTGAAGGCGCTGGGCATTGGCCGCGGCCGCAGCTTCATGGAGCAACCGCCCTATGGCATCCGCGACGAACGCCTGCGCGCCCAGATCAGCGCGGCGATGCTCGGCGGCGACAGCGCGGCGGCGGGCCTGCCCGGCAATCCATGGTACTCGCTGGCCGAAATGTACCGGCTGGCGGCGATCGTGCGGCGCCAGTTGCCGCAGGTGATCGCGCCCTGCCTGGTGGCGCACGCCAGCGACGACGACGTGGCCAGCGTGAAGAATGCGGCCCTGGTGACACGCGAGGTCAGCGCGCCGACCGAACTGCTGCTGCTGGACGACAGCTACCACATGATCACCATCGACAAGCAGCGGCGCACCCTGATCGAGCACTCGGCGGCGTTCTTCGACCGCGTCGTCGCGGGCGACAGCATTCAGCGAATCGCGGCCTGAACATGCCCGCGAGCGGCTCCATCTCCACCCTGGTCGCCGGCCTGTGGCTGTTCAACGTCATCCTCGACACTGGCGGCCAATTGGCATTCAAGGCGGCGGCTGGCGATCACGCCGCCGGCGACGGACTGGCACGCTGGAAGTACATGGCGGCACGGCCGTGGCTGTGGCTTGGCGTCGGTTGTTACGTCGTCGAGTTCCTGGTGTGGATCGCGTTCCTGTCACTGCTGCCGCTGTCCGAGGGCGTGCTGCTCGGCTCCATCAACATCGTGGCGATCATGGTCGCCGGACGTTTCCTGTTCGGCGAGAAGCTGACCCGCCTGCGCGTGGCCGGCATCCTGCTGGTGACGCTCGGCGTCGTGATCGTGGGGCTGTCAGGATGAGGCGTTTCTACCTGCTCGGTTTCCTGCTGCTGATGGCATTCGACACGCTGGCCCAAGTCAGTTTCAAATACGCCGGCAATGGCGCGTTTCCGCCCCAGGCCAGCCTGGCATGGCTGCTGCGCGTGTTCAGCCAGCCCTGGGTCTACGGCGCCGTGATCGGCTATGTCAGTGCGTTCTTCACCTGGATGGCCCTGCTCAAGCACGCCCCGATCGGCCCGGCGTTCGCCGCCTCGCATCTGGAAGTGGTGTCGGTGATGCTGCTGTCGATCTGGCTGTTCGACGAACACCTGACCCTGGCGCGGGTGCTCGGCGCGATCGCCATCGTCGCCGGCATCGTCTGTCTTGGCCTGGCCGAAGATCGCGAGCATGTCGGGGACGCAGGAGATCAGCCTGCCGGCGCCGGTTAAGCTGCGCGCATGCTCACGCTCCGTCGCCAGGAACTGCCCCCGACCGCCGGCCTGCCCCTGCGCGCGCGCGACCTGCTTCCAGGCCCACCGAGCCTGGCCGTCGACCTCGCTGCCTTGCTGGGCACCCCACCGCTGCAGCTGGAATGTTCCGGCACGGCGTGCCTGCTGATCGCGCTGACCGCCCTGCGTGAACTGCAGCCGCAACGCCGTCGGGTGGTGGCGCCGGCCTACACCTGCCCGCTGGTCGCCATCGCCGTGCAGCAGGCCGGGCTCGAATTGCAGCTGTGCGATCTGCGCGCAGGACACTACGACATGGATCCGCTGGCGCTGCGCGCCGTGTGCGACGAACGCACGCTGGCGATCCTGCCCACCCATCTGGCCGGCCGTGTTGCCGACGTGGACGACGCGCTGAAGGTGGCGCGTGACGTGGGCGCCTACGTGATCGAGGATGCCGCGCAGGCACTGGGTGCGCGTCACCATGGAATCAGCGTGGGGTTGGCCGGCGACATCGGCTTCTTCAGCCTGGCGGCCGGCAAGGGTTTGTCGATCTACGAAGGCGGCCTGCTGCTGGCGCGCGATCCGGCCCTGCGTGCGCGGCTGGCCGAGACGGCAGCGCGCATCGTGCCGCGCCGCGTGGGCTGGGAATGCCGCCGCAGCATCGAGTTGCTCGGCTACGCCGCACTGTACCGTCCGCGTGGCCTGCGTACGGCTTATGGCCGCCCCTTGCGCCGGGCCCTGCATCGTGGCGACCCGGTCGCTGCCGTCGGCGACGATTTCGCGTTGACCATTCCACTGCACCGGGTTGGCCGCTGGCGCCAGGGCGTCGGCGCACACGCCGTACCGCGTTTGCCGGGATTCATCGCACAGACGACAGCCCAAGCCCGGCAACGGCTGCCACGGCTCCGGCAAATCGATGGCCTCGAGGTGTTCGACGATGCCGCCGATGCACAGGGCACCTGGCCGTTCCTGCTGCTGCTGCTGCCCGATCAAACCTCTCGCGACCGCGCGCTGGAGCAACTGTGGCAAAGCGGGCTCGGCGTCAGCCGCCTGTTCATCCATGCCCTGCCCGACTATGCCTACCTGGCCGGCATCGTGTCGCCGCAGGACGTACCCCACGCACGCGACTTTGCCGCGCGCAGCCTCAGCATCGGCAACAGTCCGTGGATGAGCGACGAGGATTTCGAGACGATCTGCCTGGAACTGGAAACCGGGCTGGGCTGAATCCAAACAAGGCAGCCACCGGCAACCGAGCGGACTGGCGCGCGCGTGTCGCCCATGCAAAGCCTCAATTGCCGGTTAAAGCCGCGCAGGCCATCTATCTGACCAGCGCAGCTTCGCGTTGGTCAGGCCTGCCTCCAGAATGAAATGCAACCTTCAACCCAGTCCCAGACGCTGACAAATGTCCACCAACCTGGCAGCCGCGAGATCGTTCAGTTCGTAGATGTGCTTGCACTTTGTCTCATCGGCGAAATCTATCATCACGATGTTCGGCATGAACATCTTCAAGGTACCCGCTGATGAACGCGACATCTTGATGTTGGCCGGCAATGCCTCACCCATGAATACGTCAAATCCGCTCTGCCACACCGACTGCAGTCCTCCACGATTCGCGTCGTTCCAGTTGGACGCGTCACGATCGAGAATGCTCTTCTTCATGCCGGTTGTGGTCCAGTACATCATGCCCACGGCTTTCGGGTCTGCTGCTGCACATCCCGGGGTTACCTTGAAACCCCCGAACAGACCTGCTTTCTTGTCTTTTACGCCAGTGAGAGCGCTCGAAATGATCTTTTGCTGCTTGGCGATATTCTCCTGCCGCTTCTCATCGAAATTCTTGTTGTTCCATGGGCTGGTTCCGCCAGCGCCCCAGTACTGCAACCCATGGAAATTCATGTCATAACCCGCGGGCGGCTTGTAAAGATTCTTGATGGCCGTGATACCCACCCGTGACTGCGGCGTCTTCAGGTCGCTGTAGCCGCTCGGCATGAAAGCACAAATCACCTTGCCGGAAAGCTGTCCGATTGGCGTCGTATTCAAGTTTCCGCCGCCCGTGTAAATGCAATTGCCCAGGGTCGCCCGGCAGAGATCGGCTATCAGGCCCCAATTCGTGCACTTGTCGAATTTCAGGATCAGAAATTCGCCTCGCGTATCGGCGGCCTCAACAAATTTCTTCGCGTCCAGAAGCATCTGGCGAAGGCCCATGCCTTCGGCACCCTGGCCCATGCGGAGATTGGATACCTTGATGTCATCCTTGCCGCTGAAACCGACCACGCTGCTCGTCGCCTTGGTCTTGCCATGAAGCAGACCGTCGGCATGAAATGCCTTGATCTCCGCCTGTTTGGCGCCGTAGGAAGTGTTGCCCGTGGCAAACGCAGCGACCCGGATATCGAAGAAGCGCACGCCGGCGTCGGCCTGACCAAAGATATCCAGGACCTGCGTTTGTGCGTTCTTGCTTCCCGTGGTAATCCCCGCGTCATGACTGCCCGCCACGACGATTTCGTTGAGGCACTTGCCTGCACCCAAAGTCAAATACTTGATCATTTTCGTACACCCCGTCCATTTCAGATTGTATCGACCGGCTTTCGATTGAAACCAAAGCGAATTGCGGTCATGTTCAATTATTCCAATCGAGCTGCCCCAATGCTTCAAAAATCAGTGAACCGGACGCCGTTATCCTCGGACCCGTTATCCACTTGAAGTGAGTCCGGCCTCATTTCCGATCACGGATAGAACTGGTCTGGGGTGCCCAGGACAACACTCTGACCATATATGTCACGTGTAGTCTTGGAGATGATGCCTTTTTCGAGTCGGGCCGAAATCTGCACGGTCGACTGATACCAGAATTGCCAGCCGTGCACACCGTGGCGATGACCCCAGACGAAACAGGACGATTCGGGCTTGGCGCTGGTTTCCGCAGCACCAAACTGGACAATCTTCTCATCCCATGAAGTGCGAAACCTCTGCCGAGCCGCCTTGAGATGGACTTCGCTGACATGACCGACATAGTTTGCCTTGCGGACGAACTTTTCGCCGGGCATCGCCGCACCGAACATGCCGTTGACGTGCCCCGTGGCCGCCGCCGAACCTATCGCATCCGCCGTAATCAGCTGGAGTCGAGACGGGGCGACACTGGTGGATACGGGGGTAAACACATTGTTGTATGCGGTCTTGCCATTCCCGTGTGTCACGCGAACACCACCGACTATCGGGTAGACGCGAACATGGCAACCGGTAAGGGTTGCAGTGAAGAACCAGTCCACCGAATTGTCCAGATCAACCGAGATCGCGGCGTCGGGCTCCCAAGGTAAATAGATGCAGCGCTCGCGCCCCGGTATCGCAGCTACATGAGGAGTGAGGAGCGCCTCGCCGTTGAAGGGCTCCATGGTCCAGTCAAGCGTATAGGTTGCAGTCACCAATACGAGATGGTTGCCATTGCCGGCGGCCGGCTTGAGCCCGTTTGCGGCGGTGAGTTGGCGATCGTCCACGCCGATGGGAAGCCTGCTGGAAAATCCGAGTGCATCGTCTCTGAAATCCGTCGTAAGGGTCATTGCGCATCCCGAGGTTCAGTTGAAAGCGAGAGGAGTCAAGAAAATTTTCAACCACCTCGCCTTAGTCTCGTCGATCAAGAAGTGAACTCGACCTCGTTTTCCGTTTTCGTGGTCCATAAGCAAACCTGGCCAAAAGTTCGTTTTCGATCTCAAGCTTCCGTCACTAAACTATATCAACCCGCCTCGATAGAGTTCCGTATTCACCGCTACGCCACCCGTAGCTCCATACCGGTTTGTGATGACCAATTGAGATCCAATGAATTCGTAAATAAGTTTTCCGTAATTGGAAGTCTGATTCCTGTCAGGAAATAAATTCATCATCCACTGTGCGCGCACCGGCGAATACGGAATATACCGAAGCGCAAAGCGCTCCACTTCGTTGGTGGGAGCAGCATTGGGGTTGTTTGCGAACTTCATCATGACGTTGTTTCCAAAGTCTGCATTACTCATGTTGAGTCTCTTGAGCAACGCCGCTTTTTCAAGCTCTATCTGCTGCTTTTGCGTGCTGTTCTGCAACGCTGCCACCTCCTGCTTCTTGTCGACGTACAGCACCTGATCCTCGTTTTCGCATGTGTGTTTCAGATCGCCATCGTTGGATACCGCCCCAGTCCAGGCCACCATCCGAATATTCCTTGCACCACACAATTCACGGAAAAACTTGTAGGCAAAGCTGCTTGCCAATTCACCGGGGGGGATCATGCCTTCATGATTCAGACGGACGTTTCCACAACGCGCGCCATAGCACATGACGAGGCTGACCCTGTATATCTCGTCCCTGGCTGGCATGAGAAGTTTGGCCAGGCGCCCAAGTTGCTTGAACGTGCAGACCGAACCTCCACTTGTGGAAAATCCTTCATCAGTGTCGTCAGGCTTGCCATGCAATACGAAAACGACCGTCCGCGACTTCTCGATATGCTTGCGAATGTCCTTGACATCATCCTTGGATAGCGTGCCGCCCGCGTCCCGCGCAATAAGTTCTTGGCATGGAAAGAAGACCATTTTTGCATGCCCTTTCGTAGCCTCGCGCTTGGCATAGATTTGCGCCGTGCCAGCCGCGGCTGCACCCGCACCAAACTTGGCAGGATCTCGCCCGCCTTTCACCTTGCCAGTTGCAGCTCCCGGATTGCTGTCTTCGAAATTGAGAATTGTGTAGTAATTCATATACCGAAATCTCTCTAGAAACTGGTCACCGCCGTACGTTAAAAGGCGGGACGCAAGACGATTCCGCAGAAGTAATCGATCAAAAAAATGCGGTAATGGTTCCTGGTTCGCTTGCGCCTGGACCGGATCCATGTCGGACCGAAGGCGGGTGAAATCTGCTTTCAGCCGACGCGTTCACCCGAACCCGTACGAAAACTCCCCGTCCGTCACCCCCACCTGCACCTTCGCGACCTCCTCGCCCGCAATCATCTTGGTGAGGAACGCCCGCGAGATGTCCGGCAGCATCGAATTGGTGAGGATCGCGTCGATCATGCGTCCGCCCGACTCGGTCTCGGTGCAGCGCTCGACCACCAGCTTCACCACGTCCTCGCTGTATTCGAACGGGATCTTGTAGCGCGCCTCGACGCGCTTCTTGATGCGGTTGATCTGCAGCTTGACGATCTTGCCCAGCATTTCGGGACTGAGCGGGTAGTAGGGAATCGTCACCAGGCGACCGAGCAGCGCCGGCGGGAAGATTTTCAGCAGCGGCTCGCGCAATGCCTTGGCCATGCCTTCGTGATCAGGCATCAGCTCCGGGTCCTTGCACAGGCCGGCGATCATGTCGGTGCCGGCGTTGGTGGTGAGCAGGATCAGGGTGTTCTTGAAGTCGATCGAGCGGCCTTCGCCATCTTCCATCACACCCTTGTCGAACACCTGGAAGAAGATTTCGTGGACGTCCGGATGGGCTTTCTCCACCTCGTCCAGCAACACCACCGAGTACGGCTTGCGTCGTACCGCTTCGGTCAGCACACCACCTTCGCCGTAACCGACATAACCCGGAGGCGCGCCTTTCAGCGTGGAAACGGTATGCGCTTCCTGGAACTCGCTCATGTTGATGGTGATGATGTTCTGCTCGCCGCCGTAAAGGGCCTCGGCCAGCGCCAGCGCGGTTTCGGTCTTGCCGACGCCCGATGTGCCGGCCAGCATGAACACGCCGATCGGCTTGTTCGGGTCGACCAGGCCGGCGCGAGAGGTCTGGATGCGCTTGGCGATCATCTCCATCGCGTGGTCCTGGCCGATGACGCGGGCGCCCATCAGCTTGGCCAGGTTCATCACGGTCTCGACTTCGCTCTTGACCATGCGCCCGACCGGGATGCCGGTCCAGTCCGAGACCACCGAGCCGACGGCCTGCTGATCCACCGAGGCCAGGATCAGCGGATGCTCGCCCTGCAGCTCGGCCAACTGGGCCTGCAGACCTTGCAGTTCCTTCAGTGCGGCGACGCGATCATCGCCAGCAAGCGCAGCCTCGCCCGCGGGGGGCGCAATCTTCGCCTCTGCCTCCTGCTTGGCCGACTCCTCCAGCGCGCTGCCGGTACCCTCCACCGGCGCACTGGAACCGCGCAGCTTCGAGCGGATATCGAGAATCTTGTCGACCAGATCCTTTTCGGTGATCCAGTTCGCTTCCAGCGTCTCCAGCCGCGCCTTCTGCGTCGCCAGTTTTTCGTTGGCGGCATCTTCGCGAGCACTTACGTTCACGCCCACATTCTTTTCGCGGGCGATGATCCCCAGCTCGGTCTCCAGCGCCTGGATGCGCTTGCGGGTGTCGTCCACTTCGGCCGGCACCGCGTGCTGGCTGATCGCCACGCGCGCGCAGGCGGTATCGAGCAGACTCACCGATTTGTCCGGCAACTGGCGGGCGGGAATATAGCGGTGCGAAAGCTTGACCGCCGCCTCCAGCGCTTCGTCGAGGATCTGCACCTTGTGGTGCTTCTCCATCACGCTGGCCACACCGCGCATCATCAGGATCGCCTTCTCCTCGCTGGGCTCGTCGATCTGCACGGTCTGGAAGCGACGGGTCAGCGCCGGGTCCTTCTCGATGTGCTTCTTGTATTCAGCCCACGTCGTGGCACCGATCGTGCGCAGGTTGCCACGTGCCAGTGCCGGCTTGAGCAGGTTCGCCGCATCACCAGTGCCGGCTGCGCCGCCTGCACCGACCAGGGTGTGTGCTTCGTCGATGAACAGGATGATCGGCCTGGTCGAGGACTGCACTTCCTCGATCACCTGCTTGAGGCGGTTCTCGAACTCGCCCTTCATGCTGGCGCCGGCCTGCAACAGGCCGACGTCGAGTACACGCAATTGCACGTCCTTGAGCGGCGGTGGCACGTCGCCGATCGCGATGCGCATGGCGAAGCCTTCGATCACCGCGGTCTTGCCCACGCCGGCCTCGCCGACCAGCATCGGGTTGTTCTGGCGGCGGCGCATCAGGATGTCGACCAGTTGGCGGATCTCGTCGTCACGACCGACGATCGGATCCATCTTGCCGCTGCGCGCCTGCTCGGTAAGGTCAATGGTGAATTGCGCCAGCGCTTCCTGCTTGCCCATCTGCGCGGGCGACATCGCACCACTGGCTTCGCCCGGCGCCGAACCGCCACCCATCCTGAAGCCGTCGTTGGCGCTTTGCCCGTCCTCGGGCGAGCCGCCGACCACCTCGGCAAACTTCTCTACCAATGCTTCGGGCTTGATCTTGTCGAACTCGGCCGAGATATTGACCAGGACATTGCGCAGGTTGCGCGTGCGCATGCAGCCGACGATCAGGTAGCCGGTGCGCACCTGGGCCTCGCCGAACATCAGGGTCGCGAAGACCCAGCCGCGCTCCACGGCTTCTTCGACATTGCTGGAAAGATCGGAGATGGAAGACGAGCCGCGCGGCAGTCGATCGAGCGCATCGGTGATGTCGCGCGCCAGGTTCGACGGATTGAGGTTGAACTGCTTGACGATGCGGTGCAGGTCGGAGTCCTGCAGTTGCAGTATCTGGTGGATCCAGTGCACCAGCTCCACGTAGGGATTGCCGCGCAACTTGCAGAACACGGTGGCGCTCTCGATGCCTCGAAAAGCGAGCTTGTTGAGCTTTCCGAACAACGCACTCCGGCTGATTTCCGCCATGTCGATGATCCTCTGTGGTAAATGTCGATCCAGGTGTGATGGTGCGAATTCGATCCAGGCCTCAGAATCTGTTTCCCGCGCGACAGTCAATCCGACGGTCGCCTATCCGACCGGCTTCAATACAACCTGGTCGGCGTCGATGTCCTGCTGCGGAGAGCCCATCCAGGTGGTCAGGCCCATTCTTCCGTTCTGTCCCAGTCGCGTTGCCGGCACGTCGGCCCTTTTCAGCACCAATTGGACGTCCCAGGCCTTTTCCTCGCCAATATAGGTCTTGACCGCCGCGACCAGCTGGCTGAGGGCCTCGCAACCGGGCAAGAAATTGTTGAACTCGGTGCGGCTGAGCGGGCCCAGCCGCAGGCGAAAACGCTGCTGGCTGCCCCATACATACTGGCCGGTGACCGTGGTGAGCCCGAGGGACGCCACCTCGCCCGAGGCGCCCAGTCGGAGGAACGAGCTGGGCGGCAGGCGCATCCACTCGGCGACGAACTCGACGATGCCCACCGGGATGCGGAAGAATCGTTCCAGCAAGCCCTTGAGTCCCTCGGCATTGCGCGCCTGTTGCAGCAGGCGACCGGCAAAGAAGCGCTTGAACTGGTCCGGCAGCGCATCGCGGTTGCCCAGGTCCGGCGTGGCCAGGCCCACCAACGCCCCCAGGTAAAGCTGGAATCGATCCTCGTCGGGACGATCCATCTGCACGGTCGGCTGCGCGTCGGCCCAACTGCGGTAGAACAGGCTCATCATGCGGTGATGGAAAATGTCGGCGAACGCACGGAAGGTGCGGTCCTTGGCATTCAACTCGCGGTCGATGGCGTATTCGGTCAGGTGCAGCGGCAACGGTGCGTTCGGGCCGAACAACCCGAAGAAAAGGCCATGCAGCCGCGCCGGCCTGCCCCCGCCACCGGGCTGATAACGGTCGACCGTTTTCGGGGCAAACGACAACGACGGGGTCTGGCCCAGCCGCACGAAATCGTCGCTGGTCTTGGCCGAATGCCCCAAGCGCGGTCGCTCGGGAAATGCGCACTCCAACCGCCGGATCGCTTCGAAGAATTCGAAGGTCTCGGGGTGGTCGCGCAGCGCGTTTTCCAGCGCTACAGCGTCTGCCGTGTTCCCAGCCGGGCGGGCCATCGTGCGACCTCATTGCGTTCCAGCGTACGCAGAACGGTTTCAGTGAAGGAATTGACGGATACATAGCGGGCGAAGAACTGCTGCATCACGGCGCCGAGCAGGAAGGCACCGGTGCCCTCGAACGCGCCATCGTCGCAGGTCAGGGTGATCTCCAGGCCACGACCAAAGGTGATCGGACCCGGCAACGGAATGCGTCGCACGATCGGCTGCGAGCTCACCGCCTTGACACCCTCGACCTGGCGCAGCGCGCTGGAGTCGAACTGGTCGCAGTACAGCGTCAGCATCTCGCGCAGCGCTGCCGCACCTTCCCCCGCGTTGTTCTCCATCAGCGACACGTAGTTCAGCTGCAAGTGGCTCAGCAGGCGCCATGCGGTCTCGCCGGTGGCCACCGACGCACGTGGTTTGGTGGGGCCGGCGACGCAGCGGATCGACTCCACCGGTGCGCCCGTTTCCAGGGTGAAATCGGTCTTGGACTTGCCCACGGGCATCTGCAGCGGCAGGTCGCGGTTGGTGCACATGAGTTGCATGCCGATCTGGCGCAGTTCGGTGGAGTAAGGCGCCTCGCTGGAATCGACCAGCGAAATGAACATCTCGTTGCCGACATAACTGGAACGCGCGCCCTGGCGCTTCTGGCGCGACGAGAGCAGACGCGGTTCGCGACGGATCGTGTAATAGGCGGAATGCTGGCTGTGCCAGGTGCGCTCGTCGCAGCCGTAGAACGGAAGGAATCGCTGTTCGGGCTCCTGCCGATCGCCGAAGCCTTCCACGTTGCCGATGCTGTGCACCTCGAAATCCATCGGCCGCGTGCGATCGCCAAGAATGTGGTACTCGGTCACGCCCTGCTGCAGGTGGATGCGGTCTGCACGACGCGGAAACAGGTTGATCGCCGGGGTGCAGAACAGGCGGAAGTTGTTCGCGTCGACGGCATTGTGCAAGCTCGCCACGCTGCGATCGAACAGCACGACGATCTCGAACTCGTTGCCCCTGGAGCGCGCCAGCAGGGGCTTCAGGTCGGTGAACTCGGCGAACAGGAACCGCTCGGGGCAGGCAAAGTATTCCTGCAGCAGGCGATAGCCACTGAACGAACGGCCGGAGTACGGGATCAGCGCCTCGCTGTCGTCGAAGCCCCGGCGGTTGATCCGGCTGGCGTCATGGAGCTGGCTGATCTCGCCGTTGGCACCCTGCGCACGCACGACATAGCAAAGCGCGTTGCCCAGCAGTTGCTCGTACAGACGCTTGGGCAATTCATCCGCGCCGGCGATGAACACCGGCAGTTTGTCCAGCGCCAGCATATTGGCCTGGGCACCCGCGGTAACCCGGAACTTCAGGCGCAGGCCGGCACGCACCGGCTTGCCGGCGGGCAGCACCACGCCGGCCGCGGCGATCGCCGCCGGCGTTTCCAGGTATTTCGCGTCGGTCAGCTCGAGCGGCCACAAGGTGACGTCGTGGGCCGTGCGATATTCGCAGGCGGTGCGATCGTCCTTGCCGATCAGGCTGCGCAAGGCGGTGTGCCGCGCCACGGTGTGGCCGGCAAGCAGCCCGCTTTCCTTCAGGTCGGGCTGCATCTGCACCACGGCCATCGAAGGCACCGGCGCCAGGTAATGCGGGTAGATCATTTCCAGCAGGTGCTGGGTGAACACCGGGTACTGGGCATCGAGCTTCAACTGGACGCGCGCCGCCAGGAAGGCGAAGCCCTCCAGCAGGCGTTCGACATAGGGATCGGCGCATTCGAAGCCTTCCAAGCCAAGCCGACCGGCGATCTTCGGGTACTCGCGCGCGAACTCGCCGCCCATCTCGCGGACGTGTTGCAGCTCCCGGTTGTAGTAGCGCAGCAATCGCGGATCCATGGGCAATCAGCCGAAGCCCTCCGATACCTTGAAGCTGCCGGTTTCCAGGTCCACCTCGGTCTTCAGGTAGAGGTTCAGGGGAATCGGCTGCGCCCACATCTCCGACTCGATGTTGAAGATCAGCGCCTGCCGATCCATGCGCTTTGACAGCGCATTGACGGTGACCCTCAGGGTGCTGGCGGTCAGCCGCGGCTCGAATGCCAGGATCGCATCCCTGACCCGACGCTGCAGCACGTCGGCATCGATGCCGGACAAGGCCACGCCGGTCAGGTCCGGAATGCCGAAATTGAGCACCGAGCGCGCCACGTCGGGGTAGTCGCCCAGTTCGAGACTGGCGTCCAGGCTGACGCAGTTGAGCAGCCACGACATGTCGCGCGTCACGCAATCGCGCAAGCGGGTTGCGGAAATCACGCGCTTGTCGCGGCTCTCCTCCAGCTTGCCCGGTTCGTCGTCGGTGAGGCGATCAAGCAGCGAAGGCTGAAGTCTTTCCTGGGTGGTCAGTTCAGCCATGGAAGGTCCCGGTCCCCCGATCAGCCGGCATCAAAGGAAATCAGCCGCGCGTCGAGCAACGGGTAATCGGCGGCATCGGTGGCCAGCATGCGCTGGCCCAGGCCAACCTGGAGTCCGGCGCCGACGTCGACCCACTCGGTCTTGCGCCCCAGCACGAGGTCATGATCCTCGGCCCGCTCCGTGCCCGGGTACCGGCTGGGGATGAAGCCGATCGCCTTTCCACCGTTGCTCCAGGTCACCTGGACCGGTACCCAGATCTTGTCGCGCAAATCGCTGGGTGCCTCGAACTTCAGTTCGCGCAGGCGCGAGAATGGCACCCACGAGTAACCGCCGTTGACGATGATTTCCAGGCACGGACCGATGCGCGGATCCGCGTCGGCGATCCATTCGAACGCGTTTCCGTCGATGGTTCCGGCCACTGCAGGCGCCTGCTCGAACGCCCGCTCGCGCAAAGTGGCGGCCTGCTCGTGCTGTCCCGCGGCACCCAGCTTGAGAGCCTGCAGCAAGAGCGCCAGCCACTGCTCCGGCTCGCCGATGATCACCGGCATGCGCTTGCCCGCGAAAACCTCCGCGCGCACCAGCTCGCCCCGCAAGGCCTCGGAATAGGCGCCGACCATCATGGCATTGAGCGGATCCAGCTCGCCGCAGACATTCAGCTGGTTCTGTGCCCGCTCCCATTGTCCAAGCAGAGCCAGCAACTGGAATAAAAAAACCCGGCGTTTGGCGTCTGCCGGGTTGTTGCGTACTTCCACCGTGAGCAGTTGCAATGCCTCGTCAGGCCGACCTTCTTTGAGCTTGCTTTCTGGCGTCATGTCATCCCTCGGATGCGGATCTGCGGACATGTCCACAGACAGGCCATGGTCCGTGCCTGGCCCCGGAGCCACCCGCATGAACGGCCACAAGCATCACGCGGCACGATCTTCATCGTGCGCACACGTGCGCTGAATGGGCGATCAGAACGGAGACCCCGGGGTTCAGCCCCAGCTAAAAGCCGTGAAGCGCCGAGCGGATCAGGCAACTTCCTCGACGCTGTACTGCACCGTACCCGCCTCGCTGACCTTGCCCTTGTCGTCCTGCGTGGAGTAGGCGACCTCGAACTTGGCGAAGGCGAGCGAGATGTTCTCGGTAAGCATGTCTTCGCCACCCGAGCCACCGGTGCTGTAGCTGGTGATCATCACGCTGGTCAGCGTGATCTTGAGATAGTCGTCCTGGGTACCGCCTGCCTTGGAGACATACAGGATCGCGCTGTCGGCATGGGCACCGGTGGTCAGCGCCTTCATGAACTGCGTCGAGCTCTTGTCCACGTACTTGGTGACGCTGATGTCCTGGACGTTTGCCTTGCCGGCGCCGCCGCCACTGCCATGGCCGAACGAGCCACTCTGCGACATGCCCCAGGACCATGCCAGAAGCTGGATTTTGCCCGCGTGCTTCTTGTGCTTCGACTCGCCGGTATAGGTAACGGACCCGCCCTTCAACTCCAAATGCATGTCTAATGCCATGAGAATTCTCCTTGTCAGTTTTGGTCAATTGAACCGGACCGCTTCTGCGTTTGTCAGGAACGATCCGGCGAACTTGCAGGGAACCACTTGCGTCATGAAGCCACGGAACGAAAGTCCGGCTGCGGCATCAGCTCTTTGCCGCCGACGGCAGGCGGGAGACCAGCCGCAAGGACACCGTCAGACCCTCCAGCTGATAGTGCGGCTTGAGGAAGAACTTCGAGGTGTAGAAACCCGGCGCCCCTTCGACCTCTTCCACCACGACTTCCGCGGCGGACAGTGGCTTGCGTGCCTTGGTTTCCTCGCTGGAATTGGCCGGGTCGCCGTCGACGTACTGGCCGATCCAGGTCCCCAGCCAACGCTCCATCGCGTCACGATCCTTGAACGAGCCGATCTTGTCGCGAACGATGCACTTCAGGTAATGGGCGAAGCGGCAGCAGGCAAACATGTACGGCAGGCGGGCGCCCAGCGCCGCATTGGCGGTGGCATCCGGATCGTCGTACTCGTCCGGCTTGCTCAGCGACTGTGCGCTGATGAACGCGGCCATGTCCGAGTTCTTGCGATGCACCAGCGGCATCATGCCCATCTTGTCCAGTTCGGCCGAACGCCGGTCGGTGATGGCGATTTCGGTGGGGCACTTCATGTCCACGCCGCCGTCATCGGTCGGGAACGTATGCGCAGGCAGGCCCTCCACCGCACCACCGGACTCGATGCCGCGGATGCGCGAGCACCAGCCGTATTCCTTGAACGAGCGGTTGATGTTCACTGCCATCGCGTACGCCGCGTTCTGCCACGTGTACTTGGACGAATCGGCGCCGGACGTGTCTTCCTCGAAATTGAACTCTTCGACCGGATCGGTCTTGGCGCCGTAGGGCAGGCGCGCCAGCGTACGGGGCATCGTCAGCCCCACGTACTTGGCATCGTCCGACTCGCGCAACGAACGCCAGGCAGCATAATCCGGGGTGGAGAACACCTTGGCCAGGTCACGCGGGTTGGCCAGCTCGTTCCAGCTGTCCATGCCCATCAGCGTCGAGGCGGCGGCTGAGATGAAGGGCGCGTGCGCGGCGGCGGCCACCTGGGCGATGCCGGCAAGCAGCTCCACATCGGGCGGGCTGTGGTCGAAATAGTAGTCGCCGACCAGGCAACCGTAGGGTTCGCCACCGAGCTGGCCGTACTCTTCCTCGTACATCTTCTTGAAGATGGGACTCTGGTCCCAGGCGGTGCCCTTGTAGCGCTTCAGGGTCTTGGCCAGATCCTTCTTGGAGATGTTCAACACGCGGATCTTCAGCTGCTGATCCGTCTCGGTGTTGTTGACCAGGTGATGCAGGCCGCGCCACGCGCTCTCCAGCTTCTGGAAGTCGGCGTGATGCATGATCAGGTTGATCTGCTCGCTGAGCTTGCGATCGATTTCGGCGATATAGGCATTGATGGTCTGGGCAACGTCCTCGGAAACGATGTCGGACTTGTTCAGTACCTGCTCCGCCAGCGTGCGAACCGCCGACTCCACCTCTTCCTTGGCGCGATCGCTCTTCGGTTTGAATTCCTTGCTCAGCAGCGCGGCAAAGTCGCCGGCATCCAGGGTTTGTACCGCACCGCCCTGTTCGGCTAGTTTTTCGGTGGCCATGCGTGCTTACTCCCCGTCTTTGTTGGTGTCGTCGGACGGCTTCGGCGCTGAAACCAGCGACTGCAGCAGTGCCGGATCCTTGAGTGCCTGGGCGATCAGGTTTTCCGCGCCGGCCTTGCCGTCCATGTAGGTGTCGAGATTCGCCAGCTGGGTGCGCGCTTCCAGCAGTTTCGCGACGGCGGGCACCTTCCGTGCCACGGCGGCCGGAGAGAAGTCGTCCATGCTCTCGAAGGTGATGTCCACGGCCAGGTTGCCTTCGCCGGTCAGCGTGTTCGGCACCGCAAAAGTCACCCGCGGCTTCATGGCGTTGAGCCTGCTGTCGAAGTTGTCGACGTCGATCTCCAGTGCCTTGCGATCCTCGATCGGCGGAAGCTCGCCGGCGTTGGCGCCGGAGAGATCCGACATCACGCCCATCACGAACGGCACCTGCACCTTCTTCTGGGCGCCGTACACCTCGACGTCGTATTCGATCTGCACGCGTGGTGCGCGGTTGCGTGCGATGAACTTCTGACTGCTTTGCTTGGCCATGCGACTCTCCCGTTCAGGGTTTTCGGTTTCGAAATGCAACAACGATCGGTTCCGGCGTGGCTTGGGTCCGCTTCGCCACAGGGAAAAAGAATGTCATGCGGCGAATGCCGAGCCCGGAAGGTTGCGCGCGGAGCCCGTTACCGTCGTCAATGTGGAGGCCGCCACCCCGGTGCCGTCATCCCCACGACGACGCGTCGGGCATCCTCACGGCCACGGGGCCGCATGGCGACATCCTGAATCAGCCTTGGTTGATGTGTTTGCGCCCTGGCGCATCCGGTACCGGCCCCGCGGTGCGTCCGCCCAAGGCGAACCCCCACGGATGAATCAAGTTCAGATCCGGTAGTGAATGCACACGCAAGCTTTTGCCCCCCTCCGCTCCCAACGGTCGCCTTGCACCAGCGACAAACCCCTCGCCGCAGCAAGTTCAGCGCCAGGCATTCCGCATCGATGATGCGATGAACTGCAATTTCGCCATTGCCAGACGATACCTGTCGTAATCCCACCGCGGCACGGAACTCGCAAATGACCCTGATGCGTGGCCTCTTGGTCGCCTGTCGCGGGTCGACGTCCGTTCGCTGCGAATCGCGTCTGACGGTTCAGGCAATCTACATCCGTCATGACCTTGGTGCAAGCTGAATAACCGAGCCCGGACCACCCCTCGACGGGTCATTCGACCAGGCCTCGAACCGGCCCGCGAAAACCTGCGCGTCCCCACCACGGATGATTGCCGGGCATGCTCCTGCGACGGTTCGAGTCCACCGCGCCCCTGACCGGCCCGATGACTCAACCGCGCAGTAATCCGAGGTGGCAGCACGCAACAAAAAGGGGAATCCGCCATGGATTCCCCTTTTCGGCCCCACTCGATCGGTGGGCTATCGAATCTGGTGGGCGGTACAAGGATCGAACTTGTGACCCCTACCATGTCAAGGTAGTGCTCTACCGCTGAGCTAACCGCCCGTCGCATCGGCCATGCCGCGCGAGCCGCGCAGTATACGGCAGGGTGCCGCGGCCGACAATATGTCGGCGCCCTCGGGATTCAGCGCAAGGCCTGCTCGCGCAGCTGGTGGATCTGGTCGCGCAGGCGCGCCGCGTCCTCGAACTCCAGGTTCTGCGCGTGCCTGTACATCTGCGCTTCCAGCTTCTTCAGCATGCCGGCGGCCTGCTGTGCGTCGAGCCCGGCGTAGCCGGCGCCCTGCTCGGCCACCGCACGGCCGCGCACGGGTGATTTGCCGCGACGATTGCCGACGTCGCTGCGCGCACCTTCCATGATGTCCGCGATGCGTCGCACCACGGTCTTCGGGGTGATCCCGCGCGCCTCGTTGTACGCCACCTGTTTCTCGCGGCGCCGCGCCGTCTCGTCCATCGCCGCCTGCATCGAACGGGTGACGTTGTCGGCGTACAGGATCGCCTTGCCGCGCACGTTGCGGGCGGCGCGGCCGATGGTCTGGATCAGCGAGCCGGTGGAACGCAGGAAACCTTCCTTGTCGGCATCGAGCACCGCCACCAGCGACACCTCGGGCATGTCCAGGCCCTCGCGCAGCAGGTTGATGCCGACCAGCACGTCGAACTCGCCCAGGCGCAGGTCGCGGATGATCTCGCTGCGCTCGACCGTCTCGATGTCCGAGTGCAGGTAGCGCACCTTCACGTCGTGCTCGGCCAGGTATTCGGTGAGGTTTTCGGCCATGCGCTTGGTCAGCGTGGTGACCAGCACGCGGTCGCCCATCGCGATGCGCTTGTTGGCCTCGCTGAGCAGGTCGTCGACCTGGGTGCGCACCGGGCGCACCTCCACCTGCGGATCGACCAGGCCGGTGGGGCGCACCACCAGCTCGGTCACGGCATCGGCGGACTTGTGCAGCTCGTAGTCGCGCGGCGTGGCGGAAACGTAGATCGCGCGCGGCACACGCTCCTCCCATTCCTCGAAGCGCAGCGGCCGGTTGTCCATCGCCGAGGGCAGGCGGAAACCGAACTCCACCAGGGTCTCCTTGCGCGAGCGGTCGCCCTTGTACATGGCGCCCAGCTGCGGCACGGTGACATGCGACTCGTCCACCACCAGCAGCCCGTCGGCCGGCAGGTAGTCGAACAGAGTGGGCGGCGGCTCGCCCGGCGCGCGCCGGGTCAGGTGGCGCGAGTAGTTCTCGATGCCCTGGCAGTAGCCCACCTCGGCCATCATTTCCAGGTCGAAGCGGGTACGCTGCTCCAGCCGTTGCGCCTCCAGCAACTTGTTCTCCCTGTACAGGTATTCCAGCCGCTCCTTCAGCTCGACCTTGATCGTCTCGATCGCGTTGAGCACGCTCTCGCGGGTGCTGGCGTAGTGCGTGCGCGGATAGACGGTGTAGCGCGGTACCTTGCGGATCGTCTCGCCGGTGAGCGGATCGAACAGCGCCATGTTCTCCACCTCGCCGTCGAACAGCTCGATGCGCAGCGCCTCGGTTTCCGACTCGGCCGGGAACACGTCGATGATCTCCCCGCGCACGCGGTAGGTGCCGCGGCGCAGCTCCATCTCGTTGCGGGTGTACTGCAGCTCGGTCAGCTGGTGGATCAGCTTGCGCTGGTCGATCCGCTCGCCCTTGGCCAGGATCAGCCGCAGGCTCAGGTAATCCTCGGGATTGCCCAGGCCGTAGATCGCCGACACGGTGGCCACGATGATGGAATCGCGGCGCGACAGCAGCGCCTTGGTCGCCGACAACCGCATCTGCTCGATGTGCTCGTTGATCGAGGCGTCCTTCTCGATGAAGGTGTCCGACGCCACCACGTAGGCTTCCGGCTGGTAGTAGTCGTAGTAGCTGACGAAGTACTCCACCGCGTTGTTCGGAAAGAATTCCCTGAATTCACCGTACAACTGCGCCGCCAGCGTCTTGTTCGGCGCCATCACGATGGTGGGGCGCTGCACCTTCTCGATGACGTTGGCGATGGTGTAGGTCTTGCCCGAACCGGTGACGCCGAGCAGGGTCTGCGCGGCCAGCCCGGCCTCGAAACCCTCGGACAGGCGCTGGATCGCCTGCGGCTGGTCGCCGGCGGGCTGGTAGGGGGCAACGAGCTGGAATCGGTCGGTCATCGGCTACAGGTGTGGGCGCGGGCGAGCATTTTAAATCGGGCCTGCTGACAGGATGCGTCAGCAGATGCCGACACGTGCGCCAGGATCGAGCCGCTGGGCGCGCCACGCCAGCGCCCTAGCATGGAACCTCCCGCACGTCGCAGGAGGCGACAGCATGGTGGCGACAGGAACCACGGGCCCGCGACGGCTTCAACGCGGCATCAGCCTGGTCGAACAGATCATGGTGGTCTCCGTCATCGCCATTCTGGCCGGGGTCGCGTTGCCGCCGCTGCACCACCTGCTGAGTCGCAACCGGTTGCAGGTGGCGCAGAGCGATTTCATGACGGCATTGCAGCACGCTCGCAGCACCGCCGCCATCACCGGCAAACGCACCCTGTTCTGCCCCAGCCCGGATGGCCACCAGTGCAGCGACGATACCCGCTGGGAACGCGGCTGGTTGCTCGGCGAGGATGCCGATGGTGATCATCAGCCCGACGGCGGTCCGTCGTACACGCGCGGCGCCTACGCTACCGGCCTGCGCATCGCCAGCAACAACGGCCGTCACTTCGTTCGTTTCCAGCCGGACGGCAGTGCCGGCGGCAGCAACCTGACCCTGCTGTTCTGCGAACCCGGCGGAGACAACCCGGCCCTCAGCGTGGTGGTTTCCAACTCCGGCCGGATTCGCGGTGCACCCGCCACGGCGGCCCAGGCGGCCAGTTGCGCGCAGGCCGACTGAGCGAACGCTGCGCGGGCGTCCCGCGGGAAATGGTCCTCGGCTACCGGGAAGTGGCCAGGCGGGATCAACCCGAACGAGACGCTATCGCCGCAAGCAGTTGCAGATTCAGCGCGTGCTGTTGTGCCTGCCAGTTCCCGAGCATCGCCGGATCGATCCCCGGCTGCTCGTCCATGGCCGACAGGCGGCGCTTCCACCAGCTGCGGTAACGATAGTGCGAGACCTCGCCGTTGATGTCGCTGCCGACCACCCCACCGCGCAGGCTGTCGATCAGGGCCAGCGCATGCGGCACCAGCAACCGCCCCTGGTCCCAGTTGGTATGCGCCACTTCGGGCGCGAACACGTCCTTGTCGATCGACAGGTAACTCGGCGTCGCCTGTGCGCGCTGGAAACCCGCGAAGGCGTCCACCAACGCCTCGGGCGAATCGAAGTTGCGGAACGCCTGACCAAGCCCGAACCGTCGCGCCCAACCGGTATCCACGCCGATGCTCCAGTAAGTGAGTTTGCGGCGCCGCAGCGGGGCCAGATAGTTTTCCCATGCATGGCCACGGCCGATGTCGGCCGAGGTGATGCCCAGCACGTGCACGTGGCTGATCTGGGGCAGCAGCGCCACCTTGCGTACCCACGAACCGCAGTGCACGCCGAACGGAAAGCGCATGTTGTCCGGGTGGTTGTCCAGCACCACGACCTGGAAGGGCCGGTGGGTCGGCAGCCGCGCGATCAGCGGCCAGCTCAGATGGTGGAAATCGCCGCTGCCCATGAACACGGTGCCGTAATCCGTCGGCAGCAATTCGTCCAGCACCGCGCCGAAACGCCGCATGGTGGCCAGCGAGCAGCCAAAGCGGATCGCTTCCTGCCAGTGTTCCAGCGGCAGCACCAGCCGATCCGGCAACGCACCGACCGACTGGTCGATGTCGAGCACGACCGGCCGTTTCGCCCGATCATTCATCGCCATGCTCCGCCGCCAGCAGCTGCCGGTCGCTTTCGAAATGCCCGCCGAGCCGACGCAGCAAGGCGCGCAGCAGGGGGTTGCGGGCATACACGGCGTGGCGGGTGAAGGTCATGCGGGCACCGAGGAAGGCCTTGACCTGCGGGTCGGTCCAGCCCGCCACGTAATGGGTCAGGCCGCGCCGGCGCGCATAGTCGAGATTGTGCATCCAGCTGACAAAATACAGATTGTGCTCGCGTGCCTGCGGATAGGCGAAGCCGACGTATTTGTCGATCAGCTTGCCGGCGTGCTCGTAGCAAAGGTTCCAGCCGATCATCTCGCCGGCGTGGCGATAGACAAACACGATGCCGCCGCTGGCCGCATCCTGCAGCACCGTGCGGAAAAAGTCGGCCCCCGGGCGATCGAAATGGATCTCGCTCTGCGCGTAGACGTTGTCGAACAGCGCCTGGAACAGCGCCAGCGTCGCGTCATCGTGGAAGCGTGCATCGCCCGTGCCGACCGCCTCGATGTCCAGGTCGGCGCGCGAGCGCAGCTTGCGCCGGATGTTCTTCCGGCGACCCGACGAAAGCCGTCCGAGATATTCATCGTTCGAGCCGAAATCGATCGGCACCCAGGCCAGCGCCTGGCCTTCCAGCAGCACGTAGCCTTGCGCTTCACAGGCCGCGGCGAAGACCCGGGCATGCTCGTTCGCGGCCGCATCGAGCAGGGGCGAATCCTGCGCGATGTCCTTGACGATCAGCAGGCGGCATTCGCGTCCGTAGGCGCGTTTCAGTCCCCGCGCCAGATCCATCGGCGCCACCGCCGGTGGCAGCGGCGCGTATTCGGACACCGTGGTACCGGCAAAGCGCGTGCGCCAGCGCAGCAGGCGACCCCACCAGCGGTAGCCGAGCAGGCGCGTGAGCCGGCGGCGCAGCACGTCGTCCGCCGTGGTCAGCAGGTCGAACGGCGCCTTGAAGCAGGGCATGCCCTGCGGCGACCGCTCCACCGTGAAACCCAGCGGCGGGTGCTGCATGAACGCGCCGATAAGCGCATCCGGCTCGAGTTGTGCGATGAAAGGCATGAGTAAGCCATTCTGCCTAGACTTGGGGATATGCAAAACTGTGGCCTGCAACCAGGAGCCGATCCGTCATGAGCGAAACCATCCAGCAGCAGATTTTCGAGATCATCGCCAAGCAGGCCAAGATCGACGTGGCCACGATCAAGCCCGAGTCCACCCTGAAGGATCTTGGCATCGCCTCGCTCGACGCGATCGAGCTGATCTTCGACATCGAGGAGCACTTCGACATCAACTTCCCCGACCAGCAGGGCGCGAATTTCGACAGCGATACCGCGCAAAGCCTGGTCGATGCGGTGCAGAAGGCGCTGGACGAGAAAGCCGCCGCCGGCGAAGGGAACGCGTAATGTCCGTGCAGTCGTTGCGCCGGGTGGTGATCACCGGCATGGGCGCGATCAGCCCGCTCGGCATCGGCGCCGAAGCCCTGTGGCAAGGCCTGCGCGAAGGTCGCAGCGGCATCGGCCCGTTGCGCCACCCCGACGCCGAACGCCTGAAGCTGAAGATCGCCGCGCAGGTGCCAGCGAGTTTCGACCCGGCCGCGGGCATCGACGAGCGCACCCTTCCCCTGCTCGACCGCACCTCCGAATTCGCGCTGCACGCGGCGCGCGAGGCCATCGCGCAATCCGGCATCGATTTCAGCCAGCCCGCACTCGGCCTGCGCACGGCGGTGGTGGTGGGCACCGGCGTCGGCGGCGAGACGACGCAGGACGAACAGAGTCGGCGCCTGTACGCGGAAAATGCCCAGCGTACGCATCCGCTGACCATCGTGCGGCTGATGACCAACGCCTCGGCCAGCCAGATCAGCATCGCTTACGGTCTGCGCGGACCGGCCTTCGCCGTGGCCAGTGCCTGCGCCTCGGCCAACCACGCGATCATCCAGGCCGCGCAGATGATCCGTTACGGCATGGCCGACGCGGCGGTCACCGGCGGCACCGAGGCCTGCCTCACCTACGGCGCGATGCGCGCGTGGGAAGCGATGCGCGTGCTGGCCGACGACACCTGCCGGCCGTTCAGCGCGAACCGGCGCGGCCTGGTGCTCGGCGAGGGCGCCGCCATCTTCGTGCTGGAATCGCTGGAACATGCCCAGGCGCGTGGCGCCACGATCCTGGCCGAACTGGCCGGCAGCGGCATGACCGCCGATGCCACCGACATCGTGATGCCCAGCGCGGAAGGCTCCTCCGCGGCGATGAGCCAGGCGCTGGCCGATGCAGGTCTCGCCCCGCAGGACGTCGATTACATCAACGCCCACGGCACCGGCACGCAGGCGAACGACGCCACCGAGACGAAGGCGATCCGCCTCGCCTTCGGCGCGCATGCCGACCGTCTCGCGGTGTCCTCGACCAAGTCGATGCATGGCCATGCGCTTGGCGCTTCCGGCGCGCTGGAGCTGGTCGCCGTGATCGGCGCGCTGCGCGACGGCGTGGTGCCGCCGACAGCCAACCTGGACAAGGCGGATCCGGCCTGCGACCTGGACTATGTGCCGAACACCGCACGCGAGATGCCGGTACGCGCCGCACTGAGCAACTCGTTCGCGTTCGGCGGACTCAACGCAGTGCTGGCGCTCAAGCGCGCACCCTGACCTTCCTGCAGCCTGTTGCAGACGGAAAAACCCGGCGGTGATCCGCCGGGTTTGTTTCGCGCGTGACCCGCGCGCGGCCAAGCTCAGCCCTTCTTGGCCTTGGTCAACAGCTGATCCAGCAGGCTGATCGCCAGGTCGATCTCTTCATGGGTGATCTCCAGCGACGGCGCGAACGTGATCACGTTCTTGTACCAGCCGCCCACGTCCAGCACGAGGCCGATCTTCTTGCCGTTGTGCTCGAGGTCGCCGGCCAGGCCAATGTCGACCATCTTGTCGAGCAGCGCCTTGTTCGGCGTGAAGCCGTCGTCGGTGCAGATCTCCGCGCGCAGCGCCAGGCCGAGGCCGTCGACGTCGCCGATTTCCCTGTGCCGCTTCTGCAGGTCGCGCAGGCCGTCGAGGAAATGCGCGCCCTTCTTCGGCACCGTGGTCTCGTAGTCCAGCTCGTAGCCCATCTTGATCACTTCCAGGCCCAGCGCGGTGCCGAGCGGGTTGGAGTTGAACGTCGAGTGGGTCGAGCCCGGCGGGAAGATCGTCGGGTTGATCAGCTCTTCGCGTGCCCACAGGCCGGACAACGGATTGAGGCCGTTGGTCAGCGCCTTGCCGAACACCACGATGTCCGGGGTCACGCCGAAATTCTCGATCGACCACAGCTTGCCGGTGCGCCAGAAACCCATCTGGATTTCGTCGGACACCATCAGGATGCCGTATTGGTCGAGCACCTTCTTCAGTCCCTTGAAGAAGCCCATCGGCGGGATCACGTAACCGCCGGTGCCCTGGATCGGCTCGACGTAGAACGCGGCGTACTCGCACTGGTTCGTCTTCGGATCCCACACGCCGTTGTATTCGGTCTCGAACAGGCGCGCGAACTGATGCACGCAGCTGTCCGAATACTCTTCGGCCGTCATGCCCTTCGGGCGACGGAACGGATACGGAAACGGCAGAAACATCGCGCGCTCGCCGAAGTGGCCGAAGCGACGGCGGTAGCGATAGCTCGAGGTGATCGACGAGGCGCCGAGGGTGCGCCCGTGGTAACCGCCCTCGAACGCGAACATCAGGCTCTTGCCATTCTTGAAGTTGCGCACCAGCTTCAGCGAATCCTCGATTGCCTGCGCGCCGCCCACGTTGAAGTGCACGCGACCGTCGAGACCGAACTTCTTCTTCGCGTCCAGCGCCACCGTCTTGGCCAGCTCGATGCGGGTCTGGTGCAGGTACTGGCTGGCGACTTGCGGCAGGCGGTCGATCTGCTCCTTCAGCACGTTGTTGAGGCGCTTGTTGCCATAACCGAAGTTGACTGCCGAGTACCACATCTGCAGATCGAGGAACGGCGTACCGGCGGTGTCGAACATGTAGCTGCCTTCGCCGTGGCGAAAGATCTTCGGCGGATCCACGTAATGCACGGTATCGCCGAACGAGCTGTATTTCGCCTCGTCGGCGAGCAGTTGCGCGTCGTCGATGAAGCCGGCGGCGGTCTTGTCGATTTTCATGGGGAACGTCCGGGATGATTCGGGAATTCGGAAGGGATGCAGCGGAACCGCGCGATCAGGCGTGCGCGTGTTCGCGGGGGGCGTGGCTGACCAGGCTGCCGTCGAGCAGCTTCGGCAGCAACTCCAGCGCATCCTCGAAGCCGGTGATCGGCACGTAGTCGATGCCGGTGGCACGGCAATGCTCGATCAGCCGATGCTTGGCGAACACGAAGTCGACGCGATCGGCCGCGCAGAAATCGGAGGCGCCGTCGCCGATCAGCAAGGTCTTCGCGCCGGTGGCGCGGGCCTGCGCCACGCAGGCGCACTTGCAGGTGCCGCTGCGGCAACCCGCGGCCTGGAACGGCGAGGTCAGCTGCCACTGCTTCGGTGGTTCGGCCGGGGCCAGACGGTTCGCCGCCAGCGGCAGGTCGTCCAGTCCGTAGCGACCGAGGATCTGATGGATCGCGTAATCGAGGCCGTCGCTGACCACGCGGATCGGCACGTTCAACTCGCGCGCCTTCGCCACGAAGCCGGGAAACGCGTGGTCGATCCACAACCCGGCCAGGTGCGTGTCCAGCTCGTCACGCGTCATCTGCAACAGATCGACCTGGCCGGCCATGCATTCGCGCGACCCGATGCGGCCGGCGCGCCAGTCCTGCTCCAGCACTTCCCAACCGGGCCGGCCGAAGCGGTCGAGCAGTGAGTCGATCACGTCCTCGACGGAAATGGTGCCGTCGAAATCGCACAAAATGGTCCAGCCAGGCACGGACATCACAAACTCGCGTCAGTAGCAACACCGGGGAGTTTAGAAAGGCTGTCTTTCGGGGTCCTTTCCTG
>Ga0157370_10000663_pt1 | contig 42841 bp, 33 predicted proteins | sample C35metaG_FD_113463 | JGI IMG/M metagenome (GOLD analysis project Ga0157370, IMG submission 113463) | Corn rhizosphere microbial communities from Kellogg Biological Station, Michigan, USA - C3-5 metaG | ecosystem: Host-associated > Plants > Roots > Rhizosphere > Soil | place: USA: Michigan...
AACGTCACCAGCAACGGCGATCTAACAACCACCGAAAAAAACGCCAGCGCGATCTTCGCGCAGAGTCTCGGCGGCGGCGGCGGCAATGGTGGTAACAGCACGGCGGTAGGCGCGGTGGTGAGCCTCGCCATTGGCGGCGACGGCGCGGCCGGTGGCGATGGTGGCAGTGTAAAGGTCGGAGTGAACGCTTCCAACGGCGCTATCAATCCGGTGACAGGAATCATTTCAACTTCCGGCGATTACTCACGGGGCATTCAGGCTCAGAGCGTGGGCGGCGGTGGTGGCAATGGTGGCTTTGCCGCTTCCCTGGCAGTCAATCCGGCTGGTGGAAACATCGCGATCGGCCTGGGTGGCAGCGGGGGCGGCGGCGGTGACGCCGGTTCGGTCGATGTGTTCGCAGGGAATGCGGCAACGAAGATCACGACCCAGGGCCTGGACGCGCACGGTATTTTCGCACAGAGCGTGGGTGGCGGCGGCGGCTCAGGCGGTTTCAGCGTCGTGGGCAGTGCTGGCGTAGGCGTTTCCGGATCACTGAGTTTCGGCGGTACGGCAGGTGATGGCGGTCAGGCGGGCATCGTGAATGTCGGAAATTCCGACCAGCGTATTCTGGGAGAAATCGCCACGAAAGGCCTGCACTCCTATGGAATTTTCGCCCAAAGCGTGGGCGGAGGTGGGGGCGATGGCGGATTCAGCATCGCAGCCACAGCGGGCGCGGCTGGCGGCTCATTCAGCTTCGGAGGAAAAGGCGGTAAGGGTGGTAATGGCGATGACGTGAACCTGTTTTCCGGGGCCACAGTTAAGACCCAGGAAAATGATTCGCACGGCATTTTCGCCCAGAGCGTGGGCGGCGGCGGCGGCTCCGGTGGCTTCAGCATCGCCGGCAGCGTCAGCATTGGCGCAGTCAATCTCAGCTTCGGCGGAAAAGGCGGAAACGGCGGCGTGGCGGGCGATGTCGTTCTGGATAGCAACGGCGCGTTTGTCGAAACCAAGGGTGATCACTCCTACGGGATCGTCGCACAAAGCATCGGCGGCGGCGGCGGTGATGGCGGCTTCAGCATCAGCGCCGGGATTTCCGCAGCACCTTCACTCGGATTCAGCATGGGCGGATCGGGTGCCACAGGAAATGACGGCGCGACCGTCACTCTTTCCAACGGAAGCAACGTTTACACCCATGGCAAGGATTCCCACGCCATCTTCGCCCAGAGCGTGGGCGGCGGCGGCGGCTCCGGCGGTTTCAGCGTGGCGGCCTCGATTTCTGTCGATCCGACAGGCTCTGGCGCAGGCGCAGCCGTAAATGCCAGCGTGGGCGGCGCGGGTGCGGGCGGCGGCAGTGGTAAAAAAGTCTCCGTGCATACCACTGGCTCTACCATCACCACAGTTGATGATCGGTCAGTCGGAGTCTTCGCCCAGAGCGTGGGCGGCGGCGGAGGCGATGGCGGCTTCAGCGTGGCTGGCAGCATCAGCACCGGACCGGCTGTTAGCTTCAGCATGGGCGGCAGCGCCGGAACCGGCGGCAATGGCGGCGTGGTGGAGCTGGATAGCTCCAGCAATATCACGACCGGCGGTGAAAAATCCCACGGCATCGTCGCGCAAAGTATCGGCGGCGGCGGTGGTAGCGGCGGTTTCAGTGTGGCGGGTTCGATTTCCACCGGAAACGCAGCGGTTTCCGCCAGTATCGGCGGCAGCGGCGGTGATGGTGGCATTTCCGACAAGGTCACAGTCGGCTTCGATCAGGCGATCACCGGCACCATCATCACCACCGGAAATGATTCATATGGAGTTCTCGCTCAAAGCGTGGGCGGCGGCGGTGGCAATGGTGGCTTCAGCGTGGCCGGAGGCATCAGCAGCAAGGCCTCGGTGAATTTCAGCCTCGGCGGTTCCGGCGGCGCTGGCAATGATTCAGCAGACGTTGTTCTCAAAAGCGCAGCATCCGTCGGCACAACCGGTAACAATTCCCATGGCCTGTTCGCGCAAAGTCTCGGCGGCGGCGGCGGCAATGGCGGCTTCAGCGTGACAGGCAGCGTTTCGACGCAAAGCGCAGCAGTTGGCGCCAGCATCGGCGGATTTGGCGATGCAGGCGGTGCTGGCAAGAAAGTCACAGTTATCAGCACCGGTGAACTCATCAAGACCACCGGCACTCACTCGGACGGCATTCATGCCCAGAGCATCGGTGGCGGCGGCGGCGATGGCGGGTTCAGCGTTGCTGGCGGCATCAGCCAATCGACTTCAGCGAATTTCAGCCTCGGTGGCTTTGGTGATGCAGGTGGCGGAGCGGATCTCGTGGATGTATTCAACTCCAGCGATATCATCACGACCGGTGAAATTTCCCACGGCATCTTTGCACAAAGCGTGGGCGGCGGTGGTGGCTCCGGTGGCTTCTCTATCGCAGGGACCGTTTCCGCATCCAATGGTGCTGCCTTCTCGATGGGCGGCTACGGTTCTGCAGGTGGTGGTGGCGGTGTCGTGAAAGTCAACAACTCCGGCCAGATCCTGACCGGCGGCGACAATGGATTGGGCAAGGGCTCCTACGGCATTCTCGCGCAGAGCATCGGCGGCGGTGGTGGTAATGGCGGATTCAGTGGAGCTTTCACCGCGACTCTCGGAGAGGGTTCCGGAAATGGCCTGAGCCTCAGCGTGGGCGGAAATGGTGATGACGGAGGCAAAGCCTCGCTCGTCGATCTAACCAACTCAGGCTTCATCCAAACCACGGCGGACGACTCCATCGGCGTATTCGCACAAAGCATCGGCGGCGGGGGCGGCAATGGCGGATTCAGTCTCGCGGCCACCCTATCGACGGCCAAGGAAAAAACCGCCGTCTCGGTTTCCATCGGCGGCCAGGGGGCGGGCGGTGGGGATGGAGCGACCGTCCTGCTCAGCAATAGCAACATCGTCCACACCTACGGCACACATTCGCAAGGACTCTTTGCCCAAAGCATCGGCGGCGGTGGAGGTAATGGCGGATTCAGCGTGGTGGCCAATGGCTCCAGCGGAGACCAGGCGAAAAGCCTCGGCGTCAGCGTAGGCGGCTCCGGTGGGAAAGGCGGCATCGGTGGCGATGTCAAACTCACCAACACCAGCTCGGTTTTCACCGAAGGTGATGATTCCGTCGGGATCCAGGCCCAAAGCATCGGCGGTGGCGGCGGTAATGGTGGCTTCAGCGTCACTGGTTCCATGGCAGGAAAAGAAGGCAAAACGCTCTCGGTTTCCGTAGGCGGCTTCGGCGGCGATGGCGGCACCGGCGGTCTGGTGGAAGTCCTGGGCGGTGGCACGAAAGAAATCGCCACCCTTGGAGATCGCTCGCACGCCGTCCTGGCGCAGAGCATCGGCGGCGGTGGTGGCAATGGCGGATTCAGCGCTGCGGTCGCACTCGGAGTGGGCGGTGATGAAGCGGATAAATCTTCAACTTCCATGGCAGTCAGCGTCGGCGGTTTCGGCGGCGGTGGTGATGTGGGTGGTAATGTTTACGTGGGTAAATCCCTCACCCCCTTCACTGGCGACATCACGACGGAAGGCACCGAGTCCGTCGGTATCTTTGCCCAAAGCGTGGGCGGTGGCGGCGGCACCGGCGGTTACAGCCTGGCGGCATCCGTGAATTTCGCCTCGGGCGCGAAAGGCCCGAACAACAACGCGGCAATCTCTGTGGGGGGCTTCGGCGGTATCGGCAATGACGGTGGCGACGTTTTCGTCTATCACTCTGGAAAAATCACTACCGATGGCGATGGATCGCATGGGGTGCAGGCGCAGAGCGTGGGCGGCGGCGGCGGTGTGGGCGGTGGTTCACGGGCTTTCACGGCACAGCTCGGACAACCTCTCACGGCTGAGCAAAAGAAGGAAGCAGCCAAGAACAAATCGCTCTCGCTTTCCGTCGGCGGCTTCGGTGCAGGTGGCGGCGATGGGGGCGTGGTCACAGTGGATCGCAGCGGTGACATCATTACGACAGGCGGCGGCGCTTACGGCATTTTTGCCCAGAGCGTGGGCGGCGGCGGTGGTGCCGGGGGCGATTCCTACAACTCCTACACCGAGTCGTTGTTATTGAAAAAATACGACCGCGCGACTTTCACGAAAAATCTTAAAATTGTCGTCGGTGGTAGCGGCGGAAGCAGTGGCAGCGGCGATACCGTAAACGTGAAGCAAACCGGCAACATCATCACGGCTGGCGCAGGCTCACACGGCATCATGGCCCAGAGCATCGGCGGCGGCGGTGGTATCGGCGGCGCAGGTGCCGTGGGTGCGCTCGGCTCGATCGGAGTCGGCGGCGGCACCGGATCGACCGGTAATGGCGGCAACGTCATCGTCACACTCAACGGCAACATCGACACCTACGAGGATGCTTCGGACGGCATCAATGCACAGAGCGTGGGTGGCGGTGGCGGACGCGGTGGCAATGTCGATCGCGGCCTGAAAAACTATCTCAACCTGGGCCTTAACTTCGGCTTCAGCCAAGGCACCGGCAATGGTGGCGATGGCGGTGACATCACCATCAACAGCACCGGCAACATCACCACCCGCGGTCTTTCCTCGAATGGTATTTTCGCTCAAAGCGTGGGCGGCGGTGGCGGTGTGGGCGGCTCGCTCGGCAATGATCTGCCAGGCCTCAGCACGGTGACCAATTTCGCCGGCAGTGTGGGCGGAGATGGTTCCGGCGGCGTGGTCGAAGTGAATCACATCGGCAACATTTATACCGGCGGCGATGCATCGGATGGCATCTGGGCGCAAAGTGCGGGCGGCAAGGACCTCGGTAAAACAGTGGATGTTTACATCAAAGGCAACATCATCACCACCGGCCTTGAATCGAATGCCATTTTCGCCCAAAGCATCGGCGGCGGAGGCAATGCGGATCTAACCGTTGAAATCGAAACCGGAGCCATGATCCAGGGTGGCACCCACACCGGTGCCGGTGTCCGCCTCATGGACGGCAAGGAAAACGAGATCATCAACCGCGGCACCATCCAGACCGCGGATCTGCTGCTCGGCACCGCCATCACCTCCACCGGAGGGAATGACACCGTCACCAACTCCGGCACGGTGAACGGCAACGTCGATCTTGGAGCCGGCACCAATACCTTCGTTCACAAAACCGGCGCGCTCCTGCAATCCGGAGCCAGCGTGAACCTGGGCGTGGGCAACGACTTCAAAAACCAGGGCACGATTTCCACCGGCGGCATCAACACGCTGCAAAGCACCACCCTCACGGGTGACTTCATTCAGACGGATAGTGCCATCTGGATTTTCGACATCAATCCGTCCTTCCAGTCCGATCTCTTCGCCATCTCCGGCGTGGCGAATCTGGGCAGTCATGTGAACACGGTGAACCTGAATGAAATCGGCATCCCGACCAGCGCTGGCACCTACACCCTCGTTACCGCCACCAGCGGGCTGACGGGAACCTTCAAATTCGGCAGCCTCACAGGTGCGACGATGCCGGTAGGCTACACCTTCACCCTGGTGAACAGTGACACCAGCGAGAAGCTGAACCTCGCGGAATCGACGGGGCCATTCTACTGGCGCGGCGCTGCGAATGCCGCGTGGAACGGTGCCTTCGTGGAGGGCGAGTCCAACTGGACCCGCGATGAAGCGGGGAGTGAATTCATCTTCGGCACACCGGGTGCGCTGGTCGATGTGTTCTTTTCCAGCACCAATGCAGGAACGACCAACCGTGATACCACGTTGGGTGCGGATTTCTCCGTGAACAGCCTGACGTTCAATGACACATCGGGAGTCCGTATCGGTGGCAATCACTCACTCACCATCGCCGCCAGCGGCGGACAAGGCATCACGGTCAATGACGGTGCGGCTGATGTCGAAATCAGTGCGAAGGACGTGCATCTGGACAGCAGCCAGACATGGACGAACAACAGCAAGAACGTCTTCCTCGTTACGGGAGACACCATCACCGGAGGGAACAAGAATCTGTTGGTGAACGGCTCTGGGATGACAGGCTTCCTCACGAGCATTCGGACCGGTGGAGGTTCCCTGACGAAAAGCGGCACCGGCTCTCTCAGCCTCTTCGATGCCAGCACTTATACAGGCGGCACTTATGTGAACAACGGCCTGCTGGAAACAGGAAATGACCAGGCGCTGGGCTACGGCTCCGTAACCGTCGCGGGCGGTCTGTTGCGCACCATCAATGAAGTAGCGGATCCGGCCTTCACTCCACTGGTTCTGAAGGTCGGCCTCAGCTACACGCAGGCATCCCCTGCCACTCTGGAGCTGCGCATCATCGGAGGCCAGAATGATCTGAACGACAAGCTGCAGGTGGGAAGCACCGCCACTCTCGGCGGCATCCTGCGTCCGGACTACTCTTCCGGCTACAATCCAGTGCCTCCAGCGGGTGATTACACTGATGTTTTCACCATCGTCCATGCGAATGGCGGCATCATTGGTGAGTTCGATGAATTCCAGGACGTGCATTACAATGACGATTTCCTGCTCCGCTGGGAGCCGGTCTATCGGCCCAACGATGTCTATCTGTTGTGGAACCAGCATCCATTCACCGATATTCCGGGCCTGACGCGGAACCAATACTCGGTGGGTGAGACCCTGAATGAATTCATCGGCCTTTCCAATCCAGCAGTTCCTACTCCATACAATGAAAGCACGGGCCCTGCCCTGCTGGCACACGAAGGCATGCGGGATGGAATCAACTATCTGAACACCCGCTCGCTTTCGCTGCTGCCAGAGGATTATGACCTCATCGCACCGGAAGAGCTTACCGCCATCTATGATGCGGGCCGCGCCTTCACGCAGGTGGAAGCTGGAAACATCAACTCACGCCTGCGCGAAATCCGCAGCGGCATGGGCAGTGGCTTCAGTTCCCGCCAGTTCAACCTCTACACCCAGAAGGTATCCCTGCAGGGCACGGAGAATGAAAAACCGGTCATGGCACCATCCGCCAAGGGCAGCAACATCTACACACCATCCGCCAACAATCCATGGGGTGTCTTCCTCGCCGGTTCCGGTGAATCCCTGGATGTGAGCAGTGACTCAAATGCCAGCGGCTTCGATGTGGATACTGCAGGCATCACTGTGGGTGTGGACTACAGAGCTAACAAAAATTTCGCCGTTGGATTCTTCCAACAGTATGTCAACTCGGATGCGGATCTGGTGAACCACGGCTCGCTCGACATCGAGGGCACCAAGTCCGGCCTATATGCCACTCTCTACGATCAGGGCTTCTATCTGAATGCCATGGCCGCTGCGGGTATCAATAGCTACCACAGCCGCCGCCAAGGGCTGGGTGGTGACTATGCCACCGGGAAAACCGATGGCTGGACGCTGGATGGCATGCTGAGTGGTGGCTACACCGCGCATTCAGGAAACATCAGCTTCGGCCCAGTGGCCTCGCTCGTTTACTCCCGCCAGGAGATCAGCAGCTACCGTGAAACCGGATCCCTCCTGCCACTGGACATCGGCACGCAGGCTGAAGATTCCCTTGCTTCCCGCCTGGGTGTGGAAGGCTCCTACGATTGGAAGATCGGCTCCGTGCTTGTCACACCACAGATCAGCGTGGCATGGGAGCATGAGTTCCTGCGGGACACCTACAGCATCGAGTCGAACTTCGCTGGCGCACCGCAATACGGTTTCGAGTCACAAGGTCCAGAACTCGGCCGCAACAGCTTGAACATCCGTGCCGGGGTGGACGTCCAATGGACCAAGGCCTTCGGAACCTATATCTCTTATGAAACCGAACTCGGTCGCATGGGCTATCAGATCAACAGTGGTGCAATTGGCGTGCACGTGACGTTCTAATTACCAAGAGGACTTCCTCCCCCTTCACGAAAATCCTCCTGCGCCCTGCAGGAGGATTTTTTCGTTTTACGGAAGACACTCGAAGCTATCGCGGGATTCAGTTTCACCATCGTTGGGCTTTTCCTTGTTTCCCGATCCGGGTAAAACCCAGTCATGCCTTCCGCTGATTCCCTGCGCGCCGCTGTCCGTGATGTGGTTGATTTTCCGAAACCGGGGATCATTTTCAAGGACATCACCCCCCTTCTCTCCGATGGTCGGCTTTTCCGCGATACCATCACGCTCCTGTGTGAAACAGCGGGCGACGTGAAGATCGACAAAGTGGTGGGAATCGATGCGCGCGGCTTCATCTATGCTGCTGCCGTTGCCGATCGTCTGGGCGCGGGATTTGTTCCCGTCCGAAAGAAGGGCAAGCTGCCGTGGAAAACCCGCCAGACTGCCTACTCCCTTGAATATGGGGAGGCCGTGGTAGAGTTGCATGAGGACGCGGTCTCTCCCGGGGAAAATGTCCTGCTGGTGGATGATCTGCTGGCCACTGGTGGTACTGCTGCAGCGGCGGTGAAACTCCTACAGGAACTGGGTTGCAATCTGGTGGGCATTTCCTTCGTCATCGAGTTGTCCTTCCTCCATGGCCGCGAAAAACTAGCCCCTCATGCCGTCCACTCTCTGGTGACCTACGATTGAGCATGTGAGCCTGTTTTGTTCGGGGCATTCACCGCTTTCATCGACCAAAGGCCCTGCCTGTTGCAAAATCCATCGACATCCAGCGGCGCATGCCTGAACATTCCGCGCCCATTGCCGGTTGGTAATGGCAATTTTTTCCGTAAAACCATCATGTCCTGGCAAACCTACAACCAAAAGACCATCCGCTATCCGCAACACGGTTTCTCCATCGATTTTTCCCTGATGGACATCGAGGACGAATACATCGCCGGGCTGGAGCCAAAGATTACCAAGGCATTTCAAGACATCGTCAAACTTGAAGCCGGTGAAATCGTGAATCCTGACGAAGGCCGCATGGTGGGACATTATTGGCTGCGCAATGCGGGTCTTGCTCCTACGGAAGCAATTCGGAAGTCCATTACGGAACCTCTCTCCGCCCTGAAAAGCTTTGCAGAAAAAGTCCACACCGGCGCAGTCCGCCCACCTGCTGGCGGCATCTTCGAGCAAGTTCTCGTCATCGGCATCGGCGGTTCAGCCCTCGGCCCGCAGCTCGTCGCAGAAGCGATCGGCTCAGATGCCCGTCTGCCGATCTTCTTCTTCGACAACACCGACCCGGATGGCATGGACAAAGTCCTTGCCAAACTTTCCAAGCGGGGCCTGGGAAAAACCATCACCCTCGTCATTTCGAAATCAGGTGGCACTGCGGAGACCCGCAATGGCATGCTGGAAGCCAAGGCCGCCTATGAAGCCGCTGGCCTCGACTTCGGCAAGCATGCGGTCGCTGTAACGGGCGTGGGCTCCCTGCTCGATAAATACGCAGTTTCCCATCAGTTCCTCGCCCGCTTCCCGATGGAAGACTGGGTGGGCGGACGCACATCCGTTCTTTCTACGGTGGGTCTCGTACCTGCCGCGCTGCAGGGCCTGGACATTGATGCCCTCCTCGCCGGTGCCGCCGCGATGGATGTGGAAACCCGCAAGCCTGATCTGGCCCGGAATGCTGCCATGCAGCTCGCCATCGCGTGGCACCACGCCACCAAGGGCCGGGGTGAAAAGGACATGGTCGTGCTTCCTTACAAGGATTCCCTCGTTTTGTTCTCCAAGTATCTCCAGCAACTCGTCATGGAATCCCTGGGCAAGGAACTGGACCTCGATGGCAAGGTTGTGAATCAGGGCATCGCCGTTTACGGTAACAAGGGTTCCACCGATCAACACGCCTATGTGCAGCAACTGCGCGACGGGGTGAACAATTTCTTCGTCACCTTCATCGAAGTCCGCAAGGGACGCTCCGGTGCCAGCATCGAAGTGGAGCCAGGCACCACTTCCGCAGATTTCCTCCAAGGCTTCCTTCGTGGCACCCGTAAGGCGCTGCATGAATCCAACCGGAAATCCATCACCATCTCCATCCCGGAAGTCACCCCATTCCAACTCGGTTTCCTGATCGCACTCTTCGAGCGTGCCGTTTCCTTCTATGCATCCCTCGTGAACATCAACGCCTATCACCAACCAGGCGTGGAAGCAGGCAAGAAGGCCGCCGGTGCGTTCCTCGAAACACTCAACAAGGTGCGCAGCCGCCTCGTTTCTGAAGCCAAAACGGCTGAGCAGATCGCCTTCGAGACGGATGCTGATCCGGAGGAAGTCTATCACTGCCTCACCCACCTTTCTGCGAATGGTGAGGTGCAGATTTCCATTGGCAAGACTCCTGCGGAAGACAACTTCCAGCTTTAAGCTAATCCAATCATTGAAAAGCCCGTCACCTTCACCGGGGGCGGGCTTTTTTTGGGCGCATTTGCAATTTCTCTTTTTCCCCTTGCACGGCCAACCGCCACCTCCTATCCCATTCCTGTCCTTGCGCTTCAACATCGATCATTCGCCCTGAAGAAGCCTCTCCATCTCCTGTTTGTCCTGCTCGGCTGCCTCCATCTGATAGGCGGCCCCTACAGTGTCGTGCAAATCTACGCGTGGGCCACCATGTTGGTGGACTACTCGAAGGAAGACGGCTTTGTGCAGGCAGCCAAGGATACCTTCAGCGGAGAAAAACCGTGTGCCCTCTGTTGTAAAATCAAGGCCAGCGAGCAACAGGATACGAAGGAGAAAAGTCCTCTCGCCCCGCTCTCCCCACTTTCCGGAAAACTGCTGCATGAAATGCTGCCCATGGGCGTCATTTCACTCGTTTTCCCTCCCGCTTCCCCTACCCCTCCCGTGACGTTCACGGAAGTTTCATTTCCTGCAGGAATCGGGCCATCGTCGCCGCCCGTGCCGCCGCCCAACCGCTTGAGTTGAGGCATTGCGCCAATGACTGACTGGCATCGTGGAAAGACATTTCCAGCGATCCGTCTCCTCCTGCACCTCCCTCTGGCCTGCACTCACGGCACTGCCGTAAGCGCAAGGACACAAGGCCGGACCTTCCGTCGGCCGTACCCGTACGTTCCCGGCGGGAGGAACTCCTATTTTGATCTTTGCTTGGGGCATTCCGTCCCAAATCACTGCCGGGGCATACCTCCCGGCCTCCTTTCTCATTTTTTTCCATGAAACCTTCCCATATTGCTTTTTTCTGCACCGTCGCCACCGCATCCGCGCAGACGACACAGCTTGAAACCCTCGTCGTTCAGGCCGAACGCACCAAGATCTCCAAGACCAGCCCCACCACGGAAGAAAGCCGTGAAGAATTGAAAAAAACTCCTGGCGGCACCGAGGTGATCGATGCGGAGCGTTTTCTCCGTGGCCGTGCCAGCACCATGGCGGATACCTTCGCCCTTTCCCCCGGTGTGGTGGCCCAGCCACGCTTCGGCTCCGATGAAGCTCGTCTCTCGATCCGTGGCTCCGGCATGCAGCGCACCTTCCATGGTCGTGGCATCCGCCTGATGCAGGACGGTGTTCCGCTCAATCTGGCAGATGGCTCGTTCGACATGCAGGCGGTGGATCCGCTGGCGGCAAATCACATCAATGTCTGGCGTGGATCGAATGCCCTTTCCCTCGGCTCATCCACGCTGGGCGGTGGCATCGATTACATTTCAGCCACAGGCCTCACCGCCCCCGGCTATTCCGCCCGGGTGGAGGCGGGCTCATTCGATTACCTGCGCACCCGCCTCGCGGCCGGAATGAGTGAGGGAGACCTGGATGCCTACCTCAGCCTGTCCGAGCAATTCCAGAATGGCTACCGCGCACATTCCACGCAGAACAACCAGCGGCTTCTCTCCAACTTCGGCTGGAAAATTTCGGACAATGCGGAGACACGGCTTTACCTCACCGCAGTGAATTCCAATTCGGAATTGCCCGGCAGCCTTACCAAGGCGGAAATGAAGGATGATCCCAGCCAGGCCGCGCCAGCCAATCTCACCCTGGACCAGCATCGTGATTACGAACTTTATCGAATCGCTAGCAAAACCACGGTGGAAAATGGCGGAAACACCGTGGAAATCATCGCAGCCTTCACCTACAAGGATCTGGATCACCCGATCAGCACGGTGGTAGACCAGCTCAGCAAGGACACCTTGTTAGGCACGACTTTTACCAACACCAGCCAGATCCTGGGGCATGACAATCGCTTCCGCACAGGTGCGTTTTTCACCTACGGCCAGGTGGACGCTGCTTCCTATCAGAATGTCATGGGCAGGCGCGGAACGCTTCTGGGCGATGCAGATCAGACCGCCACGAATCTGGAAGCCTTCATCGAGGATCAACTCTCCCTTGGATACGGTGTCACGGGTATTGCGGGTGCCACCGCCTCCACCAATAAACGGGAAAACGACACACTCACAGGCACCGCCCTGAGCTACGACCGCACCTATCATGATGTTTCTCCAAAGGTGGGCCTGCGTTGGGATGCGGAGAATTTTCAGATCTTCGGGAATGTGAGCAGCAGTTACGAGCCGCCATCCTTCTCGGAGACCAACAGCACGCTCACTCCGAACAAGGCACAGACTGCCAATACCCTCGAACTGGGCACCCGTGGCGGTTATGAGGCATTCCGCTGGGATGCCACCGTTTACGCGTCCGAGCTGAAGAATGAATTCCTTTCCCTCACCGATGCCTCCGGCACACCGTTGGGCACGACGAATGCGGATAAAACGCTGCACCAGGGGATCGAGATCTTTGGGGAATGTGATCTACTAGGTTCATCGTGGCAGGAAACGCCGGAGCATCGTCTGGTGCTGCGCGGCGCTTGGACGTATGGTCGTTTCAAGTTCGATAACGATGAGGTCTATGGAGACAATACCATCGCGGGACTTCCTCCCCACCTCATCCATGGTGAACTGATCTGGGAAAACAAGGCAGGCTACTATGCAGGACCCACCGTGGAGTGGGTGCCGGTGGAGGCTTACGTGGATCAGGCCAATACACTCTCCGCAGATCCTTATGTCTTGCTGGGATTCAAGGTAGGCCGCCGCATTGAAAAAGGGCTCTCATGGTTCGTGGAAGCGAAGAACCTCACCGATGAAAACTACGCCGCCACCACGGGCGTCATCGCCAATGCCAATGGAGCGGATTCCCGTAATTTCCTCCCCGGCGATGGCCGCAGCCTCTTTGCCGGACTGGAATGGAAGTGGTGAAATCTTAGGTGGCGTCTGAAAAATTCCGTACAGGCCAGGCGTTTATCCTTAAACGTCCGGCCTGGCTACGTGTGATACTGGCTCGTCACCGCCGCACCTCCCGGAGAGAGTTCCCTGCCTTTTATCGCGGAGTCAGAGGCCACAGCGGGTCTTGATCCGCTCAAACAACTTTTCCGTTAGCGGCATTTCGAGCCCAGCTTCCCTGGCAGCATGGATGGCTTGTTCCCAAATGGATAATTCCACCTCCCGGCCTTCCACGAAATCGATCATGCTGGATGGCCGGTAGGCTCCCATGGGGCGGGTGCGCTCGATGTTCAGGCGGATCAAATCATTCTCAAGGGGGAACCCGAGTTGCCGCGCCGTCACTACGACTTCCGTCATGAGCGCGTGAATCTCCGGCTCCACCGTATCCAGCAGGATGTCGGTGGTGACACCACCTTCCGTGATGGCCAGCCCATTGAAGGGAATGTTCCAGATGAGTTTCTCCCACTGCGCTTTCTGAAGATTGGGCACCGCGAGGGCCTTGATTCCTGCTGCCTGAAAGCGCCGTGACACCTCCTCCGCCCGCCCAGGCAGACCCGGACGCCACTCACCAATCGACACCCGGTCCTTGCCTGTGTGCCGGGCATAACCTGCGCCAAGACGATTGATACAAACAAAGCACAACGCGCCGAGAACCCGATTCGGGCCTACCAGTTTCTCAATCGCCTCACAGTTCCCCAAACCATTTTGAAGCGTTAGAACCTGCGTTCTCTCATGCAGTAGGGGCGGCAGAACAATGGGCAATAACTCATTCGAGGTGGCTTTCCACGCAACGATCACCAAATCGACGGCGCCGATCTCCTCGGAGTTGTGGAACGCCTGCACCTTCTCAAGATGAAAATCGCCCAGCGTGCTTTCGATTTTCAAGCCATCTGCCTTTACCGCATCGTAATCCGATCTCAGCAGAAAGCGCACATCTTCACCTGCCTGGGCCAATCGCCCACCGTAATACAGTCCGATCGCTCCGCAGCCAACGATGGCGATGCTGCGGAATGTCCACTCCTCACTCATCCTTGAAAGGCTCGGCACGGCGTTCATCGATGCAGCGGGTAAGCCACTGGATGAGTTTTTCCGCTTCCTCTGATTCATTGCGCATGGAACCCAGCGCATTCCAATCAATCTGCTGACGCTGTGGCGATGCGGCGATGCGGTTGATTTCCAGCTTGCCCATGATCGCCTCTGTTTCCCGTGGATGGGCGTTCAGAATGCTCGCCGCCCCCGGAAGTTCATCGAGTGATTCCGCGGTGAGGCCAAAGGAGATGACTCCCACTCCGAAGGCTGCACTGAGCTTGCGCAAACCGTCTGCCAGAGCTTCGTCCTCGATGGGTGCCGCGTAGATCAATTCACCGCTTTGTGCCCACATGGACACGGCCAGTGTTTGGAAAAAGTCCTCCCGGTAGCTGGCCAGCGAAGGCTGGATGCGGAGGCGGGCCGCGCAAAGCTGGAATGGGGAAATTCCGAGCCGCTGTTTGAAGGCGAGCATCGTTTCATCGAGCGACATTTCCTCATCAATCGGGCCACCGGTTTCCCAGTCCACCAGCACCATTTCAGGGTACTTCCATAGATTGCTGATAGGCGAGTCCTGGCTGAAAGTCTGGCGGAATGCGAATGGGAAACGCCCGTTGATTTCGTAATAGCGGGTAACGACTGCGCGGAACTTGCGGATGCGCTGCATGGCCTCATCCATGATGCCCTCATCCCCGGACATATCGTCCAGACGGCCTTGGGTCAGGGAGAGTAGCTCCTGCGCGCTGGAAAGTGCAGGCAGGGGCGCACTGCGGCGGTAGTAGCCCTGGCCTTTCTCCACCTTCGCAATCGGCGAGGCAGGATCACAGGACATGATTGAAAAGTGATACCGCAGTGAGGCATCCGAATAATTTCCATTCAACTGCAGCCGGGTGAGCCGGATCAACTCCGTCCCCTTGATCGATTCCGCAGGGTTGCTGGGCAAAAGCGATGGGAGAATGTCGGTAAGCTGCTTGCGAAGACTCATGAGATTGGGAGACGCCCTTGCGTTGTTACGCCATCCAATTCCCCTGCCCCGCCATCATCAAGTCTCAAAGGCAGGAATTTTGAAAAACTGATGGAAATCGGTAAGGTTTTTTGAAGGAAATCAGTCTTACCCTTGTCCAAACACTCGATTGCATCATCTTACCGCCATGACTTTCAAAACGTTTCTTACTACGGCAGCCATCGTATGCAGCGCGAGCGCTTATGCTCAAGATCCTAACGCCAAGGCGATTATGGAGGCAGCACGCATTTCCGCCACCGTCACGAAGATGGACAAGGACAAGCCCTTGAATGGAAATCTGACTTCAGGAGGTGGCAAAAAAATTCCCATCGCACTCTTCCTCGACGGTAAAAACATTCAGTTCCAGTTCACCGAGAACAATGGAGGCACATGGGAGGCCTATCACATGCGTCTGGGAGATGAGGCCTACGACCTTTTCTCCATCGTAAACGGCCAAACCAAAAAGTTTTCAGACAGCAAGCTGGTCCAACCCATCGCCGGAACAGACCTCACCTATGAGGATCTGGCTTTCCGTTTCTTTTATTGGCCAAATCCGATCTTGGAAGGCACGGAGAGCGTGAATGGCCAGGACTGCTTTAAAATCCGTCTGGATAAGCCAAAGGGTACCGGCGGCCGCTACGAAGTCGTTTACGTTTGGGTTCACAAGAAATTCGGAGCCTTCATGCGCATCCGCGGCCACGATAAGTCCGGCACTCTCGTGAAGGAGTTCCAAGTCGAGGACGTGATGCAAATCGACAAGGACACGTGGACGCTCAAGAAGATGCAGGTGGCGACGTATAATCCGGACGGCCGCCGCGCCTCCATCACTGACGTGGTTTTCGAAACTCCGAAAAAAGCCGGCCCGAAAGGCGTCCGCTAACAATCCAGCCTCAATGCTTCGCCTTGTCTGGTGAAAGGCCGAAACGCCACAGCCAGATGAAGGCCAGCACTACGGCCGCCAGTCCCACGTGGAGAACCTGCACCCATGCGTAGATGTGGATCTGTGCCATGGTCAGGCCCAGCACCATCTGCGCGATCACAATTCCCAATACCGTTTTTTCGATAGCAGTGGGGCCTCCCACGCGGAATTTCCGGCTGAGCTTCCATCCCCACAGGGTGAAAAGCAGCACAGCCCATGAAAAGCTGCGATGGATGAGATAGACCCATGACTGCTCCAGTTCCTGAATCCAGGTGGAGCGCGGAGAATTGAGGTGTGCCTTCGCCAGTTCATCCGTCATCTCCCGGATCTGGGAACCGAGGATGCCTTCCACAACAGTGACGACCAACAGGCCGGTGACCACTCCCCGCAGCAAGCCAATTTTCCCGTGGCTAACAGAGATCTTCCACGGTCTATCCGTGCCCGCCCATGAACAATACATCAGCATGCCCAGAAGGCTCATTGCCAAGGCCAGATGGGTCGTTAGAACGCCTGGCTTCAGTCCACTGTAAACAACCATCGCACCCATCCACGCATTCAGCAGCACTACGAAGAGCGAGGAAAAGGCCAGCCAGAAAACGAGAGGGCGTTTCCCCCGCTGCCAGAATGCGGCGATGAAAGTGGCCAGTGAGAAAAATCCCACAGGCATGCTGCTCAGGCGGTTGAAATACTCCGTCCACACATACTGGGCGTTGAACTCCTTTTTCAGAGATTCCACCGTGATACTCTCGGGATCGCGGCCCATTCGCTCCGCCTTCTTTTTAAAGCGCTCAATCGGCAGTTTGGAAAAATTCACATCCTCCACCTTCGTGGGAGGGATCAGGCAGCCCCAGCAGGTTGGCCAGTCCGGACAGCCCATTCCCGCTCCCGTCACACGCACGATCGCCCCCACAAACATCAGAAACAGAACGGATACCAAGGCCGCGATGGCCAGCTTTTGAAAACGCGTCACACCCATGGGCCGACCTTGCCGGGCCTATGCGGGAATTCCAGCGAAATTGCCTTCAGCAGGTACCGTGCAATCTACAATTCGAGATTTCTGTTGGGGATGCATAAAACCCGATTCAGGTTCTCCCAGCATCTGCGATTCGGAATCCAAAAAAGACACAATACATTCACAATAAATGTCTTATGCTTGAAAAAAAGTGACAGGGTATGTTTTCTGCTTAAAAAATAAGCATCACCTTGGATCAACTTCCCGGGAATTAAAAAACACCTATTGCCATGAAAACCATAATTCAAAGCCTCGCCCTCCTCACTCTTGCCTTCTCCCTCAGCAACTGCACCACCAATGTGCAACCTGCCGTGGTAACTCCACCGGTGACTTCCGCCACCACCACCACTCAAACGACCAACCCTTACGTGGGTCAAACGACCACCACCACTCGTAGAACAACGACGACGGCCTATTGAGCTTTTCAATTTTCACGCAGAGACCGGCTCCCTCCAAGGATGCCGGTCTTTTTCATCTCTGAGAGGCATATGCAAGTTTCTTGCATATGCCAGCAATCTCTCGGATGCTGCGGCTGTGCGAGGCTCACCTCTGATTCGGTTTTTTCTCCTCACCATGTCGCTTGTGATCGTGGGTGCAGGATTGGCATGGCTGACTTCTGCCAAAAAGACAACACCGGGGGTTATCTCCCGGCCTGCACCCCACCAGGAACTTTCTTCTCTGGCAGTTCCTTATCAGCTCCAGCTCTCCAGTGATGCTGCTGTGGTCGAACTGGATACCGGCATCTCGAAAGTTTCCGGCACACGTGGCACGCTTCAGCTCAATACCGGCAATCCTTATGTCTCCATTTCAGTTCAGTGGAAAATCCCACCTGCTGCAGAGGAGCAGCGCTTTGCAAAGCTGATCCTGGAGCCTGCGGGCAAGCCTACTTTCACGCACGTCTTTGACTCCACGGGAGACATCGATGATCTGTTGGAACTCCCCCTTTCCCATGAGTAAAATCCATCACGACTGCTGCGCCCATCACGGCCATCACCATGAATTGGTGATCAGCGGGCTTACCGTGAATTACCGGCAGGTGCTGGCTCTGGAAGATGTCAGTCTTGCCACCTCCTGCGGAAACCGTGTCGCCCTGATTGGCCCGAATGGGGCTGGCAAGAGCACACTTCTCAAAGCCATCGCAGGCCTGGTCCCGCGGACGAGAGGTACCATTCTCTGGCGCGGCACCACTGTGCGGAAGTGGTCGCGGGAATTTGCCTACCTTCCCCAGCGCGAGGAAGTGGACTGGTCCTTTCCCATCACCGTGCGCGGCCTGGTGGAAATGGGCCGCTACCCACAGACAGGATGGTGGCGGAAGTTTTCTGCAGTGGACAAGGCAGCCGTGGATCACGCGCTTTCTGCACTGGCGCTCGACGATCTCCAGCACCGCCAGATCCGCGAGCTTTCCGGTGGCCAGCAGCAGCGTGCATTCCTCGCACGCTCCATCGCTCAGGAGGCCCATGTGCTGTTGCTGGATGAGCCTTTCACCGGGCTCGACCGCAATGCCTCGCAACTATTGGGAGATCTTCTGAATCGTCTTGCACAGGAAGGGCGTCTGATCATCGCCTCCCATCACGATCTCAATACCGTGCCATTTCTCTTCGATGAGGCGCTGGTGCTGGCCACCCGTCCGCTCGCCTTTGGCCCCGTGGCCGAGATACTGAGTGATGATCTGATAACAAAAACCTTTCACGCAGCGCCCCCCCTGCCCGCTTCTGTTTAATGGCCATGGTTCTGGAACTCCTCAGCAGCCCCTTTTATCAACGCGCACTGGCCACCGCCGGTTTCATCGGATTTGCCAACGGCTTTTTCAGCGGCTTCGTCATCCTCCGCCGTGATGCATTATCCGTCTCGGCTCTTTCCCATACCATGCTTCCAGGCATCGCGCTGGGCATTTTTCTAACGGGCGCATTGAGCCAATGGAATGCCTTCCTCGGGGCTCTGTTCGCAGCCTTGCTCGTAGGGCTGGGCTCCGTCGCCGTCTCCCGGGGGAATCGCGTGAGCCAGGGAACCTCGCTCGCCGTTCTGTACACAGCCTCATTCGCAGCAGGCATCGCGCTGCTCCCGAAACTGGATACCCGCCAGGAACTGGAACATTGGCTCTTCGGCGATATCATCGCAGTGGGAAATGCCGACATATGGATCGCTTTCGCCATTGGTGCAGTGACGCTGCTGGTCACCAACCTGCTGATGAGACCGATCCTGCTGACGCTGTTTGAACCAAACGTCGCCGCAGCGCAGGGTGTGAATGTACGATTTATCCAGTACTTGATCTTCGGCCTGCTGGTGCTGTCTCTGGTGTCTTCCCTCCAAGCCGTGGGATGCGTTCTCTCCGTAGGCTTGTTGGTCACCCCGGCAGCCACCGTTTCCCTACTAACCGATCGCACCTCCGCCCTCTTCTGGGGCGGTGGCTTGGTGGGAGGCATCGGCTCCATCGCCGCCGTACTGCTTTCCGGCCCGCTGGGGATTTCGCCAGGGCCTGCCATCGTGATCGTGCTGGGTGTGCTCTTCGTGCTGGCCTACCTCTTCAGCCCGAAATACGGTCTGATCGTGGGAGGCAGGAAGTAAATGTGAAGAAGTGAGGGTAGGTTCAAAACCGTCCCTCCCAGATCGTTACTTATCCGGCACGAATTTCAAACCGCCGCCATTGATGCAGAAACGTTTGTCGGTGGGAGTATTGAATCCTTCTCCCTCGAAGACGTGCCCCAAGTGGCCGCCGCATTTGGCGCAGAGGACTTCCTGGCGGACCATGCCCATGGAGTAGTCCTTTTTGATCACCACGTTTTCGGCCTTGGCCGGATCATAGAAAGAAGGCCAGCCGCAATGGGAATCGAACTTCTGTTCGGAGGTAAACAACAGTGCCCCGCATCCGGCACAGTGATAGCTCCCTTTCCCCTGCTTCTTGAACTGCTCGTAAACCGCTCCATCCGGGCGTTCGGTCCCGGATTGACGCAGAATGCGGTATTGCTCGGGGGTGAGTTCTTTTTTCCACTGCTCATCGGTCTTCTCGACCTTGGCGGTGGGCTCGGCGGGTGCGTTGGTCAGGATTTCCATGGCTTTTTCCTTATCATCGGCATGACATGCTGCAAGTGCCAGTGAGAAAATGATGGTGGCGAGAGAGAGGAGTTTCATCTGTGGCGTGGGGTTGCCTGTATGAGAAACCACCGTCGCCTTTATTCCGGATTTTACAATAAGCCTACGGCTGGGCGGATGGACGCTCCGAGAAAATGGCGAAAAATGCTGCCGACAGAAAAAGATAAAATCCACGCGAAATGGCGACAGAATCACCCCATGCAGTGAATCCCACACCGAATTGATTCCACGACACCACACCCTCCGAGCCGAGACCACCACAGAAGGTGGCGATGATGAATGCCAGCACATAAAGAAAAAGGGCTCCAGTCACAACTCCGTGGATACGAAATTCTTTCTGTGTCCAACCCACTGCAATCAATAACAGCAGGAAGATCACCGCCAGTTGGCAGAGATTGCATTACCCTTATAAATCGCAAAGGTGACATCCTGCACAAGGCATTCCCTTTCCAAAACACCTGCAGCAGCACCGCCGATCACGTCATGGCGGAAACTCTGGTAATAGGGCTGGGTGAACGAAACGAGTAGAAGTGCCGAAGCCCAGAAGGCGGGGATTTTAAACAGACGAAACATGATGCCATGAATCTATCAATAAAATCCCCCTACATCAAGAATTCAGCAGCTGATTCTAGCAGACTTTCCCTACAAGACGATGCCGATAAGCAGCAGCCCTACCTCTACGGTAGAAATCTCCAATGAAAGAGGCATGGCTGTATCGTATTCCAAGCCATAAGCCTGACACCGCATCAGGCTTAGTTAGCAATCTCATGCGAATTCGTGAGTCAGAACGGCTTTCTCGAAATCACGGTTCATGCGGGCAATGTGATCCACGCTGATTTCCTTCGGGCAGGCTGCCTCGCACTCGTATTGGTTGGTGCAGTTGCCAAAGCCTTCCGCATCCATCTGCTTGACCATGCTGAGCACGCGCTTTTCACGCTCCGGCTGCCCTTGCGGCAGGTGACCCAGGTGGGAAACTTTTGCAGAAACAAAAAGCATGGCGGAAGCATTCTTACACGCAGCCACACACGCACCGCAGCCGATGCATGCGGCGGCATCAAATGCGTCTTCCGCATCGTCCTTTGGCACTGGCACTGCATTGGCATCCACCGCAGAGCCGGTGCGGATATCGATGTAGCCACCAGCGGCCACGATGCGGTCAAAGGCGGAACGGTCCACGATGAGGTCGCGGATGACCGGGAAAGCATTTGCGCGGAATGGCTCCACCCAGATGGTATCACCGTCGGAGAATTTCCGCATGTGGAGCTGGCAGGTGGTTACCGCCTTGTCCTTGCCGTGAGGCACACCATTGATGGTGAGTGAACAGGCACCACAGATGCCTTCACGGCAATCATGGTCGAAATGGATCGGCTCCTGACCGGAAACAATGATCCGCTCATTCACGATGTCCAACATCTCAAGGAAAGAGGCTTCAGATGGAATGTCCTTAGCGTCGTAGGTTTCGATTTTACCTTTGGACTTAGGGTCTGACTGGCGCCAAACTTTAAGAGTGAGATTCATGTGTTGCGGGTGTTGGGAAATCGAGAGACGGGCAGGATGTATGCCGGGTCGTTTGCGAAGCCAAATTAAAATGATTTTCCGGGATGAACTAGGATAAAAATAGATCAAAAAACATTGAATCCCACGCATGGTGGAAGTGAGCGGTCCTCCTACTAAAAAATTGAAAAAATAAAAATGATCTTGACCAAGGCCGGATTTGGGACTTCACTCGCGTGTCGCGACAAACAGCAGGCGGCCCGATTGAGCATCCCTTTGGGTTTTTGGGTTTTTCCCGGGGAACATCAATCGGGCCGCTTCTTTTTTATCCCGATGCTTTCAGCGATGATCCCAGATCATCGCTTTTTTATGCCTGTAAGGGGAAACGATTCCTTCATCCAAAGAAGGCTGATCCTCACCCGCCCAGATAACTCATCTCCGCCTTGGGACGGTGAACCTTCCCCCGCTCTTCCGAGTAGCGGTCTGCGCGCATTTGCCAGATGGACTTCACCACCTGGGCAATAGACTCATCCGGCATGCCGCTGCGAAGCAGCCCTCTTAGATCATGCCCGGCTTCAGCAAAGAGGCAGGTGTAGATTTTCCCATCGGCGGAAAGGCGCAGGCGCTGGCAATCCTGGCAAAAAGGCTTGGTCACGGAACGGATGAGCCCGATCCCGCTTGCAGACTCCTCATGAGCCCAATTCGCCGCCACCTCACCACGGTAGGCAGGATCACGGGGAACCAGAGGGAATTCCGTGGCGAGAATCTCAAGTATTTCCGCTCCGGATACCACGCTGTCCATTTTCCAGCCATTCGTCTCTCCCACGTCCATGAACTCGATGTAGCGCATGTCCACCCCGATGGACTTCGCCCAGCGTGCCAACGGAAGAATCTGATCTTCATTCACACCCCGCTGGATGACGGCATTCACCTTTACCGGCAGGCCGAAATTTTGAGCCGCCTGGATGCCTGCGATGACGCGCTCCACCTTGGCGCCCACACCATTCATTTTACCGAAAACTTCCGGGGCGAGTGCATCCAGACTCACAGTCACGCGGCTCAGCCCTGCCAGAGCAAGAGACTCCGCCTGATGGGCCAGCAGCACCCCATTCGTCGTGATGGCGATATCGTGGATACCATCCACGGCAGCGATCATGGCGATGAGGTCCGGCAGCCCGCGGCGCATGAGAGGCTCACCACCAGTGAGGCGGATTTTTTCCACGCCCAGCGGCACCAGTTCCCGCACGAGGCGCAGGATTTCCTCAAAGGTAAGCAGCCTCTCACGGGGCATGAATGCGTAACCGGGGCCAAAGGTTTCCACCGGCATGCAGTAACGGCACCGGAAATTACAGCGATCCGTCACGGAAATCCGTAAATCGCGCAAGCCACGGCCCAGTCTGTCCTTCGGTAAAACCATCTGCCTGAACATGATGCAGATCCCGTGCCCCGCAATCCTCAAGCGAGATGCCAACAGAGAAACTCCGGCATGCCAGACATGAGCCGCTTTAGTTTCCGGGGAATGGATTGGCCGTGAGGCGCAACTCTACCTCTGCCTGAGGCACGGCGGCTTGCCCGGAACTGCACGGGCCTAACAAAACAGAACACTGCCCAACCTTTCGCCACTGCTCCCTGAAGTGAGTTCCCAGACTATGTGACGATGAAAGGAGGCACGGAAACGTGTCTCCTTTTTAATGGATGCCGGGGGCGGACTTGAGGCCTGCGGAGTCTGAGGGATTACCCTTCAATGCCTTCAGATAGAATAAGCAAAGCTCCGCATACATCGCATGGCCGCCCTTCGCCAGGACGTTGTTGTGCGTTCCATCGGGAATCAATTGGAAGCTCTTCCGGCGTCCGGGGATCGCATCGTAGATCTGTTTCCCTTGGCTGCATGGAATGAATTCATCCATCCCGCCATGCACGATGTAAGCCGGGATCGTCAAATGCGCCGCTGAACGGAGCGGGCTGATATCTCCGGGGAAAAACCCACCCCGGCAACGGACACCCAGACCGCACATGCTTGCTGAGATGGATGCCAGCGGCTCGTAAAGACCTTGGACGGATTGGGCCACCGGCTGATCCAGAGAGCTAAAGGTGGAGACGGAGACGACCGCAAACCACCGCCCTCCCGGCCGTGCCGCTGTCTGCAGAGCGATGGCACCGCCCTGGGACACTCCGAACAAACCCATAGGTCCCGGATCTTTTCCAAGACGCACTCTCAGATCATCTGCCAGCGCCTCCACCAACCCACACTCGTTTTTTCCCAAAGGTGGCCAATTTCTCAGGATTGTCCCCATGCCCCGGCAGATCCGGAATCACGCAGCGGAAGCCTGCTGCGCAAAATCTCTCCGCGATCGGTAGATGGTCTTCCTTCCTGCCTGAGCGGCCATGCAGCAGGATAAGTGTCCCACGCACTTCTCCCCACGGCCGCAGGGTCTGCCCCTTCCTGGCCAGCAACTCCCGGGCCGCCCTCCCCTTCTTAGCCTCCCCGGGCGCCGCAGAAGGCTCCACCATCAGACAAGGCGTCTTCTGTGGTCCTTCGTATTCCCGCACGAAAATTCCAAACTGTTGCGGATCATTCAGAATCTTCCGGTGGTAATCCTGCAAGACCCGCCAGTAGCCGATCGCCACCAACGGCAGCAGACAAATCATAACCAATACCACAACAAAACAGATCAGGCGGCGTTTCATCATCGGATGTTCCGAAATAGCCTACTTTTCCACCTGTCCGGCAATCGCCAAACAATACCAAATCCATCAATTTAAGAGTTTTTCTTGAAAACATTCGAATCCATCGCCATATCCCCTGCAGCGACCAAATTCAACGGAGAGGTGGTCGAGTGGTTTATGGCTCCGGTCTTGAAAACCGGCTTAGGGAAACCTAACGTGGGTTCGAATCCCACCCTCTCCGCCAATTTTTTCTCAACTTGCTTGAAGCCGGTTGATTATTGCGATCAATTCACTCTGCGACGGCAGATCATGACCAACTCGCAAGAGTGCCTCAAAAAACCCATTTTAGAGCGAGGACACCTATTGTTTTCGGTAGGGGCCTGTAATGCAGGCTTTCGAGGGAAGTGAAGGTTATGTCCATTGATCTGCCCTTATTTGAAAAACCATGTACAAGTATCGTTTGATTTTTTTCCTACTCATCGCTTCTGTTAGCTCGGGCAAGGCGGCTGAATGGCAGTGGTCTGTAGCGGATGGCGAGACGCGCGTTTATTTATGGATCCCCCCCGACTGCAAACGCGTGAGGGGGGTGGTGTTCGCCAACCACAACATGGTGGAGCAAGGCATCATGGAGCATCCGACGATGCGCAAAACGCTGACTCCGTTAGGCTTTGCGGAAGTATGGGTCGTTCCGTACTTCGACCTGACATTTGATTTCCACAAAGGAGCCGGCGAGCACTTTGAGCATGTGATGGACTTGCTCGCAGAAGATTCCGGCTATCAGGAACTACGGCATGCCCCGGTGGTGCCGCTGGGCCATTCGGCCTGCGCGACGTTTCCTTGGAACTTTGCAGCGTGGAATCCCGGCCGGACGCTGGCGATTCTCTCTTTCCATGGCGATGCACCCCAGACCACGCTCACCGGGAATGGCGCGCCACGCCTTGATTGGGGAAACCGCAGCATTGATGGAGTTCCCGGTCTGATGGTAATGGGCGAATACGAATGGGGCGATGCCCGGCTGGATCCGGCATTCAGCTTCATGGAAAAGCACCCGAAAGTGCCGCTGGCATTTCTAGCAGATGCCGGGCGGGGACACTTCGACTATGCAGACAGGACGGTGGAGTTTTTAGCGAAGTTCATTCAGAAAGCTGCCGCCGCCCGACTGCCTGCCGAGGCTGGATTGGATGAGCCCGTCGTCCTCAAGCCGATCGATCCGACTCAAGGCTGGCGGGTGGATCGCTGGAGGAAGGAGCAACCACCCACGGCCTCAGCCGCGCCCTATGCCCAATACACCGGGAATCCAAAAGATGCCTTTTGGTGTTTTGATCAGGAGATGGCCGAGACGACAGAAACGATCTATGCCAGGGAACGTGGGAAAAAAACCCAACTGCTGAGCGTGACCGACGGACAGCAACCGGTCGAAAAAGGAATCGGAGAGCCCGTCGTTCCTGAGTTCATCCCGCAGGCGGACGGAGTCACCTTTCAGGTTAAAACCCGTTTTCTAGGCACTGTGCCGCCAGCCAATAGCAAAGCAACGCTGTGGACGGGCTTGCCTGTAGGCAGCGCCCTCGGCCATTCCACGGTGGGCTCTATCGAGCTTTCGCGGATCGTTGGACCTGTTGTTCAGACCGGCCCAGACACTTTCGCGATTCAATATGGCCGTGCTGAATACACTGCCAACCGCCGCAACCATGAGATGTGGCTGGTGGCCTCTCACGCTGGGGACGAAACATATAAAAGCATCGTTCAACAGTTTAAGGTGGTGGCAAATCCAAATCAGGAAGGGCTGGTGCAGAAAATCACATTCCCGGAGATCGCCAATCAGTCTGCCGAGGCAACCTCACTCAAGTTGATGGCCACCTCCGACGCAGGCCTTCCTGTTTCGTATTACGTCCGCGAGGGACCTGCTGAAATCGTAGGTGATACGCTGAAATTCACCGCCATACCGCCAAGGGCGAAATTCCCCGTAAAGGTCACCATCGTGGCCTGGCAGCAAGGACGTTCCACCGCTCCAAAAATCCAGACCGCTGAACGCATGGAACGCACTTTCCTCATCGAAAAGGCGAGTTCCGATCGGTCAGCCAAGTGATCCACAGGTTTCACAAAAGATACTCCCAGGGTGCGACATCAGTCACATTTGATCGGCTGAGTTATGGAAAACCAATCGCTTGTAAGAATATGGAATTTCATCCGTAGAGAATTCATGATCGGGCCCTCTGGAGACTCGATCCTATTTGAAGCGCCAAGCCTCCAGATTTGTATGAACCCCTTTAAAGTTTTTGTCTTATTTCTCTTTTTCGCAGGGGCACCTGCAGCTTTTGCTGGCTTTGAATTTACCCACCCCGGGTTGCTTCATGGCCGGGAGGATCTGGCCCACATCAAGGCCGCAGTGGCGGCGAAGACATTACCGACGTTCGCGGGTTACGAAGCGTTCCAGGCAGATGCCTGCTCCCGGGCGGATTATAAAATGCGCGGTCCCATGGCCATGGTGGGGCGCAATCCCACTACCGGTGCAGCAGACTATGATAGTGATGCAAACGCAGCTTATCAAAATGCAGTCATGTGGATCATCACCGATAACATCGCTCATGCAAACAAAGCGAAGGAAATTGTCAACGCATGGTCTGCCACATTAAAGTCCATCACAGGCCGTGACACAGTGCTGATGGCGGGCCTGGGGCCATTCAAGATGATCAATGCTGCGGAAATTCTGCGCCATACCCCCAGCGGCTGGGCACCTTCCGACATAGCGCTTACCGAAAAACACTTCCGGGAAGTGATCTACCCGGTGCTGGAAAATTTCGCACCCTTCGCCAATGGGAATTGGGATACCGCGGCCATGAAGACCATGCTAGCTATTGGCGTCTTCTGCAATGATCGCGCGATTTACGAGCGTGCGCTGTGTTATTATGTGAATGGTGCGGGCGATGGCAGACTCTCGCATTACATCATCAATGAAACAGGGCAATGCCAGGAAAGCGGGCGCGACCAACAGCACACGCAACTGGGCCTGGCTCACCTGGGAGATTTCTGTGAGATCGCATGGCATCAGGGACTGGATCTTTATTCTTATGATGAAAACCTGCTGCTGAAAGGGTTTGAGTATACGGCCAAATACAATCTGGGAGAATCCGTGCCATTCACGGAAACACTGGACCGGACCGGGAAATATCACCACACCGGGATTTCACCGGAAGGCCGGGGAAAACTGCGCGCCATCTACGAACAGATCCACCATCATTACGAGACCCGGGCTGGAATCTCCACACCATGGGTGAAACAGGCTGTGGGGAAAATCCGCCCTGAGGGCGCAGGAAGACCCGGCGCAGATCAGGTGGGCTATGGAACATTATTGTTCACCAATGATGAGGCTAAAAAGAGCGTAGAGACGCCAGTCGCCCCAGGCGGAGTCATCGCCATACGAACGACGGATCAAATCAGTCTCTCATGGATTCCTCCCATCGGAGGGAAATCTTACACGGTGTGGCGCGACGCCCGGATCATCGCGGAAAATCTAACTGCGCCTCACTTTACCGACAAGGATGTGCAGGCAGGAGAAATTTACACCTATGTAATCTCTTCCGCAAAAGACAGCCACTCGGTGCCTGTCTCGGTCTGCGCTGGCTTGCCCAAGCCATGGAGCCATCAGGACATCGGTGGGCCGATGCCAGCAGGAAACATCCGCCATGATGGCACCACCTTCACCGTCGAAGGCTCGGGCGCAGACATCGGAGACAAGCGTGATCAATTTCACATGACCTCTGTTCCAGTGAAAGGCGACACCACCATCGTTGCCCGCTATGTGCCTCAACTCAGTTCGCAGAAATCGCGCTTTGGTGTGATGATGAGGGACGGTGATGATGCAGATGCAGCGCACGTTTCACTGCTCATGGATGCCGACACGCATACGAATCTGGAAACGCCTGTCTGGAATGTCCGTTTTATGAGCCGTGCGGAAGCGGGAATGGAAACAGAAAATCCGGCCTCTGAAAATCTACCAGCTCCCGCCGTCACGGATGGCCGCCTTACAGGGAACGTTTGGCTCAAGCTTTCTCGTAAGGGCCATGCCTTCATTGGGGAATATTCCCTGGATGGCAATCAATGGACACCGGTCGGCAAGGCTTCGGTGCCGCTGTCCCAGGAGATCATCACCGGTCTTGCCGTTTGTTCACGCGTTCCGATCTCAACCACCGTGAAGTTCGACCACGTAGCGGTAACAAACTCTTCCTTACCCCCAGCCAGCGGAAGCACTCCCCAGTATTAAATCTGTTACTGTCACCTTATGAAACCCGGTTCACGCCCACCTCGCATCAGCATGCGCGATATTGCTCAAAAGCTGGGGGTGAGCCACGTGACGATCTCCCTGGCCCTTCGCGATCATCCGCGCATTTCGGAGGCGACGCGCATCCAGGTCCACCAGATGGCCGAAAAAATGGGCTACCGCCCGGATCCCATGCTGTCCGCGCTGGCCAATTACAGGAAACACAAATCTGAAAAACCCATCACGTCGGCGCTGGCGTGGATCAATGCGTGGACAGATCCCAAAAAATTACGCAGCTACAAGGAATTCGATCTTTATTGGCAAGGGGTTAGTGAGGCTGCTGAGAAATATGGCTACCGTCTGGAGGAATTTCGCCTGGATGCGGAATACACCCCTATCAGATTGCATCAGATCCTTACTGCTCGTGGCATCCGGGGAATCCTGCTGCCCCCGCAAGAGACACAGCCCGATTGGGGGGATTTCCCATGGGGAGACTATTCGGTCGTGCGCTTTGGACGTTCCCTGCAGTCTCCCCGCTCTCATCTGGTCACTGCCGATCAGGTGGCGAATACCATGCTGGCTTTTCAGAAGATGCGGAATCGGGGCTATCGACGCATCGGTTTCGTTACCGATGAAACGGATCTTCGTCTGCGTGGGCAGCTCTTTGAAGCAGGCTACCTCACGGCACAACGTCTGGTGGATGAAACGGAGCGGGTACCCATCCTGGCCATCAACGATTATCCGGAAAGGCAACACCGCCGGGCACTTCTGAAATGGTTAGAGGAAAACAAGGTGGATGCCATCTTTACCAATGTTTCCCAGATTCCCGCGAAATTGGAAGCCATGGGCATAAAGGTTCCTCAAGATGTCGCGATTGCAGGGACATCCATTCTGGATACCAATATCAGCGCGGGCATCGACCAACATCCCAAGGAAATTGGCCGGGTAGCCTTTCTGATGCTCAATTCCCTGATCAACGACGGAGCACGCGGCATTCCTCCGATCTTTCGCCAGATCCTTGTGGAAGGAAGCTGGGTCAGCGGTAATTCACTGCCGGACCAGCGTCTGTAGGGACTCTGCCCTTACCTATCAGGCCAATCCTGCAGCTTCCACCAGCTCTTTCAAAATCCTGGGCTCTGGGCCGAACTTCGCTTTGTAGTCCTGATAGGTCGGCAGCAGGCGAACTTTGAATTTCGCCTCATGATTGAGGGCAATGGAGGAAAGCTTGTGTTCCAGAAAGGGATTCCGGAAACGATCCAGCGTTGCGCGGGCGAAACCGGTGGGGTCGTCCACACGACCTTCCAGCACGGGGACGATTTCCTCGAACAGCAAGGTTTCCAGCCATGGCCCCACCTCCGGGTGCTCCACAGCCTCACGAACGGTTTCGATGCCCATGGGCAGGGCATGACTGGCCAGTGCGGTGTGCAGACCATTCAGAATGCGCACCTTTCTCAGATAATAAGGACTGATGTCCTCCGCCACCGTGATGGCTGGATGCTTGAGCGGGAACTCCCCTGTCGTCTCGATGGCCCAAAAGGCGAACGGCTCGGCGGAAAGCAGCAGCGGATCCTGACCTAACAAAGGATGATTCTTCGGCGGGCCTGGAACGATGCGGTCCACCAGATTGTTCACCCACTGGCAGGAAGTGCACAGCCATTCGATGGCCTCCCCCTCCACGCTCCACCGGGCAGCCTGCTCCAACACCAACTCGCGCAGGCGGTGTGCATTATCCTCGATCAACTCACATGGCAGGATCATCACGCCGGGACGCTTTGCCTGATAGCGAGCCAGCAGTACTGCCAGTAACTTGGCGGGAAAAGAAACCGGCGTTCCGGTGTTCGCAACATCTGCCTCATCCAATGCGAACCCTGCTTCGGTGGTATTGGAAATGATCCATTTCAGATCCTCGGAGCGCCCAACTTCCAAAACTTTCTCCCACTGGGTGCCGGCATGCAGGGCGTGGGAAATGGAGGTGACTTCCTCCGTTTCATTCACCACCTGGCCATTCATGAAGCCCTGCACCGCCACATGGTAGCGGCCACCAGTCTTGTTGATCGCTTCCGCTCTTTCGATCCCCGTGGATTGCACCACGACGATCCGATCGAACCCTGCCTGCGATACGAAAAGATCGACAAACGCACGGAGGAAATTTCCGGCACCAAATTGAAGGAGCATCGAATTTTAGAGGTTGAGTGGAGACTTTTTCAAAGAGTCACGCCTTGCTTCCAGATGGTGATTTCCCGGAAACCGTTGCGCTCGTTGCGGGATTCCTTAACGCCGCTGGCCACATCGATGATGAGCTTCATTAGATCATCCGCCACCTTTTCCTGCTCCACACCGGGCTCAAGAAGTTGACCTGCATTGAAATCAATCCAACCAGGCTTACGTTCCGAAAGAGATGTGTTAGACGCGATCTTGAGCGTCGGCACGGGCACGCCCAGCGGGGTGCCGCGTCCAGTGGTGAAGAGCACTTCATGCGCACCTGCAGCCGTGAGCGCAGTAGCGGAAACCCCATCATTCCCAGGAGCCTGCACCAAGCAGAGGCCACCCAGTTTCTGTGGCGCACTCTCGCCATAGGCAGCGATATGCTTCACCGGTGCCCGGCCACCCTTCTGGATGCAGCCCAGGGATTTTTCCTCCAGGGTGGTGATGCCACCATCCTTGTTGCCGGGAGACGGATTTTCGTAGATCGGCTCATTGTGCTTCCGGAAGTATTCCTTGAAGTCATTCACCATTCCCAAAGCCTCATCGAAGGTTTCTTCCGTATCACAACGGTTGAAAAGCGGAGCTTCCGCGCCGAACATCTCCGGGACTTCCGTTAGAACAACCGTGCCACCCCAACGGGTCAGCTTGTCGGAAATGCGGCCCACCAATGGATTCGCGGTAATGCCGCTATAGCCATCGCTGCCACCACACTTCATGCCAAGCACCAGTTCGGATACCGGAATGGGCTCTCGCTTGAACTGACTGGCGTAGGCCACCAGATCCTTCATGGTCGCCAGGCCCTGCTCGATTTCATCCGACACATCCTGTGCATTGAAAAAACGCACGCGCCGCGGGTCCAGCTCACCCACCTCCGCGAGGAAGGATTTCATGGTATTGTTCTCACAACCCAGACCGAGGATCAGGACAGCAGCAGCATTGGGATGACGGACCAGAGCTGATAGAATTTTCCGGGTATGGCCCAGATCGTCTCCCAACTGGGAACAACCATACGGGTGGGTGAAGGCATGGATACCATCGATGCCGCTGCCCGGTGTGAGTAATTCCTTCGCCGCCAGATCTGCGATCCGCTGGCTGGGAACATTCACGCAGGCCACCGTATTGATGATCCAGATTTCATTGCGAGTCGCAGCCCGTCCATCGGGACGCCGATAGCCCATGAACGTCGGGATTTCTTCTGTCGGAGTGACCGCTGCCTGTTCCACCGGGTGGTAAGACAGGGTAGTGTCATCACTCAACCCGGTCTTCATGTTGTGCGAGTGGACATGCTGGCCGGGAGCGATCTCTACGGTGGCGATGCCGATGGGGAATCCGTATTTGATGACGGGTTCGCCCACGGAAATCTGCTTTAGAGCAGCCTTGTGACCGGCAGGAATTGCCTCAAATACGATTCCCTGCTCCGTAGTTCCCGCTTCCACAGCTACAGGTGCGACGGCGACGTTGTCATCCGGATGGATATGGACAAAAAATTTCATGCGTTTTTGAAAAGAATGGCGCGGCAAGGTGAACCGGAAAAACCCGGCAACAAGAGTGGCAACGCTTGGAATGTCGCACCGTTTACGAACTCCTGCCACCCGGAACGGAAATTCAGTTCCTCCACGATCCAGACGCCTGCTCCGAGCAGGATTTCATGGGTGCGACTGTTGTCCGGATCTTTCCCACCGGAGATGGAGAAGTGATCGATTCCCACACCTTTGATACCCTCATCCACAAGGAATTGCGCAGCGGCAGGTGTAAGAATGGGAGGATGGAAAAGCCACTCATCGGACTTTTCACGCTTATCCCCCCAGCCCGTGCGGAGCAGGATGATCTTTTCCTTGAGATCATGCGGAGAATTCTGGAAATCCTCCGGCTGCAGCGGATGATCCGCAGGCACTCCATGGAAATCGAAAACCACCGGCTCGCCCACAAAGGACTCGAGGGGAAAGGAATCGATGGAGGCACCGCCTGCCAGCTTGTGGAGAGGAGCGTCCAGGTGCGTCCCGGTATGGGATGCCATGTGGAATTCCTCCATCCGCCAGCCATCCGCCGGATGATCCGCCACGACAGGCAGACTCACAGGAGGATGGACGGGGCAATTCGGTGCCTGGTCAAACAGCGGCTGGGAAAGATCGAAAATTTTCATGGGTTTGAGGGGCAGGTTCAAACTCCCAAAATCGGATCGCGGTGCTGGGGCAGGCCGCGGGTGAAATTGAAATTATGGATAGGCTCCAGAATTTCCAGCACCTCACCCAGCAACTGCTCATTGATCGGCTCATTCGCATAAGCGATGTTCGCCGTAATGTTGTCGGGATTGGCACTACCTACCAGCGTGCTGGCCATGGCCGGATGGGCCACGCAGAACTGGACTGCCAGTTTCACGATGTCTTCTCCCTTGGCCTTGCAGTGTGCCACCGCCTTGCGGCTCACCTCCTTGATGATTTCACTGGCAGGATGCCATTCCGGGGCGCCGCGCTCCGTGAGCAGGCCCATCCCGGTGGGTGATGCATTGATGATGCCCACCTTCTTGCTTTCCAGATATGGCACCATGTCACCCAGCGAGGTGTCATTCAGCTCATAGTGGCAGAAGGAAAGCACTGTCTCCACAATGCCTTCCGGAACGCGATCCAGAATGGATTTAAAAACCTTCAACGGCAGGCCGGTGATGCCCACATGGCGGACAATGCCCTGCTCTTTCAAACGATGCAGGGTGGGCAACGTTTCATTGATAATCTGATCGTGATCCGCAAATTCGATATCGTGACACTGGATCAGATCGATGTGATCCACGCCCAGACGCATCATGCTGTGCTCGATGCTGCGCTCCGTGCTGGCACGGGAGAAATCGTAATCTCCTCGGGCCTCGCTGTAGCTGCCGATCTTCGTCGCAAGGATGTAGGAATCGCGCGGCACGCCTTCCAGCGCACGCCCCAAGCGGAGTTCAGCCAACGTCTGGCCATAAGCTGGAGAAACGTCGATGAAATTGATGCCGCCTTCCAGAGCTGCCTGCACCGTAGCGATGCAGTCCTCCAGGGTGACCTTGCGGAAAACGGAACCCAGCGGAGACGCTCCGTAGCCGAGGACGGAAACATTCAGGCCGGTATTGCCAAGTGGACGGTATTCCATGGTTTTTAAATAATCTGGGTATTAAAGTTCGATCATCACCTTGATGGCGCCCACCTTCGGATCGGTGAAGCGGGCGAATTCCTGAGGGACTTCGTCAAACTTCAGACGATGGGTGATCCATACATCCGTATCGATCTTTCCTTCGCCAATGAGTTTGATGATTTTTCCGAAATCTCCCGGCAGTGCATTGCGGGAAGCCAGCAGGGTCAGCTCCCGGCGATGAAACACCGGAGCATGTGGAAATTTCAGTTCGGAGGTGGTGATACCGACAAATACTACGCGGCCAGTAGGAGCTGCGTATTGAAAGCAATTCGACATGGAAGCCACTGAGCCAGTAGCATCGATGATCACGTCGGCAAATTCGCCATCGGTCAAGTCTTCCAGTTCCTTGAGTTCGGAGCCATTTCCATCAGGGCGGATGCCATGAACGATGCCCAGTTTTTCCCTCACGAAGTCGAGTCGGCTCTGCACCATGTCCATGACGACGACCTTGCAGTCCATCAACTTCAGGAATTCCAGACAGGAAAGCCCGATGGGGCCTGCACCGATGACGAGAACTGTTTCTCCCGGCTGGGGATTCCCCCGCTGCACGGCGTGGAAACCGATGGCCAGCGTTTCCACCAGTGCCAGTTGATCATAGGAAAGATCATTTCCCGGATGCAGCTTGCGGGCCGGGACGATCCATTGTTCCCGCAGGCCGCCGTCCGTGTGAACGCCGATGACCTTCACTCCTGGGCAGCAGTTGGATGCACCCTTACGGCTGGTGCGGGTGGTCTCATCATTCACATAAGGCTCCAGGGAACAGCGATCCCCTGCCTTGACGTTCGTGACTCCTTCCCCTACCGCCAGCACTTCCAGACCCAGCTCGTGGCCGGGAATTTTTGGATAATCAAAGAATGCTTGTTTTCCCATGTAGGCATGCAGGTCTGTCCCGCAAACGCCCATCCGGTGGGTTTTTACCAAAGCTTCACCCGGACCGGGAGCCGGAGGCACTGGGAGATCAACTAAATCAATCTGTTGAGGCTGTGTAAATTGGATGGCTTTCATGAAAGGAAAAAGAAACCCCCACCGGGATGAATGGAGGAGTAATAAGAGACCTCATCCTTCACTTGATCAAACAATTTAACCATGACGCATCCCTGCTGATCCATGTCGATTATTGACCTGACCCGGAGGAGGAAAAGAGATGACAGATCATTTCTACGGGCATAGCTGGCGGTAACGCACTTTTTTGTCCGTTTTTCCGTGGCAGATGGCACTAATTGATGAATGGGGAATATTTCCGATAAAACCGATCAAGGTCTGCTGCAGGACTTTTCCCAGTATGGACAGGAAGCTGACTTTGCAGAGTTGGTGCGGCGTCATCACGCCTCGGCATTTGCAGCGGCTTATCGGATCTGCGGTGACCGTACGGAAGCGCAGGACATTCTCCAGCAGGCATTGATCGTCCTTGCGCGCAGGGCAGGAGAACTGACCCGTGTGACCTGCCTCAGCGCCTGGCTCCACCGCGTCGTTATTCTGGAGGCACGCAAGGCACAGCGGAAATCATACAACAGGAGGAAGCGCGAGACGATGGCATACCAGATCCAGGAATCATCCACCATTGGGCCGGATGCCTTACCCCCTATTTTCCCGGAAATGGATATGACGCTGAATGCCATGAGTGAAAAAGACCGAGTGGTGATCACTTTGCATTATCTGGAGAACCAAACATTCAAGTCCATCGCGGCACGCTTGGGCGGAAATGCCGAAGCTTGGCAAAAGCGGAGCATACGGGCACTCCAGAAACTGGCCGATCAATTGAAACGCCGTGGAATGGCCGTCTCTGCAGTGGCTCTGGGTGCGTATCTCACCAGCACACGGATGGAAGCCGGAATCTCTCCCGCGTTTCTGGAAACCATCACCCGCCATGCACTGGAGGCGGGATCCCGTAATGCAGTGGCAACAGCAGGGAAAGCAGCCCTTTTACTCACCATGAAAACTGGAATAGCCATCAGCCTAACAAGTGGGATCATCCTGGCCTATGGCTGGAATGTCGCCGAACACGTTCCAGCCCTCTTCCCATGGACGGATTCCTCCTCCATCGCCTCCCCTATCAGCCCGAATGATGCCATCGGCATACGGGGGAACCGTCAGCAGGGCTTTACCATGGAAATGGTGAAAACAGCCATCGCAGAGTATGATGGCGCGGAAAAGCCGGAGGCGCTTTCAGAAAGCCGACTCCGTAGCCTGATGTTCCTCGTCCCGCAAAAAAACATGGAAGAGGTGCTGCAGCTTCTTCTGGAAACCAAGGATCATGCACGTTTTCAGGATGTAGCAGGAGCCTTGTTCGGGTGCTGGGCAGAATATGATCCGGCAGCGGCGCTGGTGCATGCCGGGAATGCGGAAGATTTCTCCTATCAGGCAAAGCGCGCAGTCATGCTCACATGGCTGAACCAGGATGCAGAGTCTGCGCTGGCGGTGATACTGGAGGATAAATCCGTGGAAAATCGAGGTTTTCTTGCTGAGTTTCTAACTTACCAATGTGAAGGCAAACCAGAATCGGCAGCAGGATTGGTGGATCGGGTGGCTCTGGATTGGCCCGAGGCGGATGATACACTTTTCACATTGGTGGCGAGGCTATGGTCTCGCACGGATGGTCTGGCAGCTGGAGCATGGGTGGCCACTTGCTCGGATGAAGCATTGAAAAACAAATTGTTGAAATCCATGGCCATGGATGTGGCTAAGCTGAGAGGTTTCGATGGACTTGCCATTGCCAATCATATTGAAAATGAAAAAGCCCGGCTGGAGGCCAGAAACACAGCCATCTATTGGTGGGGTATCACCACCGCAGGTCCTTCACTCATTCCTGGCCAGTCAGGGCCGGTAGGCGATTTATCAAATGGCTTCCCCCCGGATTGGACCCACGAGAACATCCGCACCTTCTCTCAAGCCGCGATGGTAAATTACTCAAACAATTTGGGTGATCTATTGAAGATCGCACAGACCGATGAGCAACGCATCCTGATTTATGAAGGAGCGATCAAGGGATCCGGTTGGAGTAATCCCGGAGCCGTCACTGCCGCCGCAGAGCAACTGCCGGATAGCTTCGCAGAGACGGCTCCGGGAAAAGAAACACTGAAGGTCTTCATCCGCCGTTGGCATGAAATGGATGCACACGGAGCGGAAAGCTGGCTTTCCAAACAGACGCCTGGCCCTAAGTCCCAGGTCATGCGGGAAGAACTGAACAGGGAGGGAAACAAGTGATGAAATACTGGATTTATCTGAGTGCTCTTACACTGGGAATAGGGATCGGCTGGCTTCTGTTCCACTCCACTTCCGATTCCCTTCACCGTCATGGACCCTTCGAGCATGAGCTATCCCCTACCAATCGAACGGTTTCCCGTAGTGAGCCGAATACGGCTGGAATGCGCCGCCTGATCCTTTCTGAAACAGAGGCCATGGATGAAAAGGTGCCTCTGGATAAAGCCTTGGAGATGCTTTCCTCCCAGCGGAAAAGTCCACTCCGGGTCCGGGCTTTTCTGAAAAGCCGCATCCAATGGATGACTACCGATCAGCTAAATCAAGCGCTGATGAATGGTGAAATCCAGACCCGTGCTGAACTGCAGGAAGCCATCAGACGCCTGGCCAGGGAAGATCCGGAAGGAACCTTCAATCATCTGGAAGCGCAACACTACCCGATGCAGAGCATGGATAATATCTACATCGTCATTGATGGCCTGTTGCAAACTTGGGCAGATACGGATGCTCCCGCGGTGATGGCCCGTCTGCAGAAAATGAAACGGGGTGGCTCTCAGCAGGATATGTCTCTGCGTTTCAGCGACTACTGGGCGAAAATCAACCCCGCGGAAGCGGCCGATCATTTCAATGATCTGATCTATCTGCGTAACATGCAGAACCAAGGAACCATGGTTTTCACAGACGACGCGTATGCACGGCGGATTGTACAATCATGGCAGGAAAAAGATGAGAGTGCGATGCGCCATTACATCGCCGCACTCTCCCCGGGGGAGGAAAAAAACGCCTTTGAAAACGCGCTGAAGAATTTGAAGCCGTCCAACCCATGATAATCAGCAGAGTGTCATGGAGGAAATCCAGACAGTCAGAATGGCCGAGATGAATGGCATCTCCTCAGCCCGGGCCATGTTTTCCTGAACCATCAATAGAGGCTGGACAAGGGGGCTAACGAAACTTAGTCAATATGAGTCATTTGTGTTAATGACAAAAACCCTTCACTGTCAGAAAATTAGGTGAATTTTCTGGCGAGCTTGTTGAGAAAACCATGCCTCATCGAAATCACACAGTTATTAAAGGCTTTCGGGCGAGAGCCGTTTTGATCACGGTGATCATCGGCATTTTCCCTGCCTTGCTAACAGCATACGCCCCGAAAATCGTAGCCAGCAATGCAAATCACAGTGAAGCTCATCTGGCATTGGTAATCGCCTTGGTCGTGGGATGGTTTCTTTTCGGATGGGTTCTGCTTTATACGCTGTTGCGCCTGCAGCCCAATTGCCCGGAATGTGGCAGAAGGATGAGGAAGATTGGCCCAAGCAAGGATGAGGAGGGAGACTGGACGATCGCGAACTGCCTGCCCTGCCGGAGATTTTTCCGTTACCGGGGATTTGGTGACGGGGTGGGATTGTGAGTTTCGATGGTGGACTGGTGCTGTCTTGCACGGTGAGCCAACGTATGTAGGCTCACTCCGTGGCGGGTTTTTCCATTACATTTCTAGGCACGGGAACTTCGGTAGGGGTGCCGGTGATCGGCTGTGGTTGCGATGTCTGCACCTCTGCGGATCCCCGTAACAATCGCACACGTTCATCCATCATCGTCCGCGCTGGGGACCAGACCATCCTGGTGGATAGTGGACCGGATCTACGGGCACAGGCGCTACGGGAAGGACTGAGGGAAATTGATGCCGTCATTTATACGCACGCCCACATGGATCATGTGGTGGGTTTCGATGAATTGCGCGCATTCTGCTGGCGGAGGGAGACGCCCCTGCCGATGCATGCCACGGGCGAGTGCATGGCTGCCCTTCAGCGGATGTTCGGCTGGGCATTTTCCCCGGATAATATTCACAAAGGCTATATCAAGCCGGGCCCTCGCATCATTGATGGCCCCTTCCCCATCGGTGAGTTGATCATCACGCCTTTGCCTGTGGAGCACGGATCGGTGGAGACCATTGGATTTCTATTTGAATACCCTGGTGCAAAACGGACAGCCTACATCCCGGATGTGAAAACCCTCCCGGAAGAAACGAAACGTTTGATCCAAGGGGTGGATGTTCTCATCGTGGATGCCTTGCGCCCGGTGCCCCATCCTACGCATTTTTCCGTGGAGGATGCGATCCAGGCGGTGCGCGAAAGTGGAGCTGCGGAGGCATGGCTCACTCACCTGGGGCACGACAATGAGCATTCCATTCTGGAGACTGCCCTGCCCCCCGGCATCCATGTGGCATGGGATGGTCAGAAGTTGTCATGGGACGATCTTGCATGATCCATGATTACGGGCATGCTTCGGGAAATGAGGAAATTTGTTCTATCAGCGGTGGTGTGGCTGGCCCTGGTGCCCGCATTACCAGCAATGCCCGGCCCGGAAGATGTGGCGGTGCTTTATAATAGCGCTGATCCGGAATCCTTGAAGCTCGCGGAGATCTATCGCGATGCGCGCCATATCCCGCAGGAGCACCTCATCGGCCTGCCCATGCCTGCCCGGCAGGACATCACCCGTGATGAATATGATCAGACCATCCGCAACCCCCTGCGTGGCGAATTCCGCAAGCGCGGCTGGGTGCAACTGGCAAAGGATAGCTCCGGCATCGTTCTGCCGATTAAAAACAAGATCCGCATCCTCGTGACCATGCGGGGTGTCCCGCTCCGCATTCTGCCAGTCCCAGACAAGGAGCAGCCCAATCCACAAAACCCCACAGCCGGGCACAATGAGGCATCCGTGGATTCCGATCTGGCGATCTTCGGCGTGGAAGGCCTGCCGATGGATGGCATTCTCAAGAACCAGTTTTTTCAGAGCGAAAAATCCATCACTGAGCAGAATTTTCCCTTCCTCGTTCTAACTGCACGCATCGATGCTCCCCGTTACGAGACCTGCGAGCGGATGATCCGGGATGCCACCGAGACGGAAAAAACAGGACTCTGGGGCAGGGCCTATGTGGACGTGGCCAACAAAGCGCCGCAGGGCGATCAATGGCTGCTGAATGTGGCGAAAGTGAATCTGGCGGCTGGCATTCCCACAGTGGTGGATGTCTTCAATGATACGTTTCCCAAAAATTATCCCGCCACCGATATGGCGCTCTACTACGGCTGGTATGACTGGAACGTCAGCGGGCCATTTCTCAATCCCGCCTTCCGTTTGAAAAAAGGAGCCGTGGCCATGCACCTCCATTCCTTCAGCGCCGAGCAACTGCGTGATGGGAATAAAAACTGGAGCGGAGCCCTGTTGGAGCGCGGTGCTGCTGCGACGGTGGGAAATGTTTACGAACCCTATCTCCATCTCACCCATTACTTCGATATCATTCAGAAAAGCCTGCTCGCCGGCCACACCTGGGTGGAGGCCGCCTGGATGGCCATGCCCGTCACTTCATGGCAGGGCGTGGTGCTGGGTGATCCCCTCTATTGCCCCTATCAGCATCTGGACGGCAGCGGGGAAAAGAAGGAAGCCGATACGGAATACCGTGCCCTGCGTGCCGCCATGCTGCAGTGGCCTACGGATAGTGTAAAACGCCGTCAGGAAATTACCCAAGCGGCGGAACGCATGCCCAGTGGCACCCTGGCGGAAGCGGTGGGTCTGGAATATTTGGCAAATGGACGGCCTGCGGATGCGGCGGACAGCTTCCGCACGGCCAAGCGGCTTTATGTTTCCAACGCGGATAAATTACGCCAGGATCTGAACCTTATCGCCATGGATCGCGTGGCTGATAGAAAGCCGCTGGCGGTGCAGGCTCTGCGTGATGCAAAGGCCAAATATGGCCCCATCCCGGAATCCGAGGCATTGCAAGGCTGGCTGGATATCCTTGACCCACCTCCCCCGCCGCTGGCAGATCCCACCCGGAATCCTTCTGTGAAAAAGCCCTGAGAGAAAAACCCATGACTTACGGCTTTCTTCTCGAATCGATCTGGCACCCGCCTCTGGCCTTTGCTGAATCCGCACCTGCGGAGCTACCTCCGGAATTGGAGCTGCAGGCGCTCTGGTTTTCCGGCGCTTTCGGCCGGGAATTTCGTACCATGGATGGCCGGGAAGTCCGCATGGTTCAATTTGGCGAATGGAATCGCGGAGCAGGGCCGGATTTCGCGCAGTGCGTGATGGAGATCGAGGGTGAACAAAGGCAAGGTTCCATTGAACTGGAAAGCCAATCGAGTGATTGGGAATCCCATGGGCATGGGCTGAATCCGAATTTCTCGCAGGTGATCCTCCACATCGTTTTTCGTGCGGACCCATGCCGGACGTTCATCCGCACCATGGATCATAAAGAAGTGCCCCAGATCCTCATTTCAGAAGCCCAGTTGGCGGACGCTCTCAATCGTCCATTCAGGGATGTGGCCATCGCCCACCCGGGGCGGTGCGTTTCACCGCTCAAACACCTGCCCATTTCCGCCGTGGAGCGTCTGTTGGACGATGCCGCACAGCACCGTGCCTCCTCCAAGGCAGCGCGATTCCTCCGCACCGCAGCCGCCCATGACCGGGACCTGGCGCTTTTCCAAGCCACTGCCGAAACGCTGGGCTACCGCGCCAATGTCCTGCCCATGCGCCTGCTCGCCCAGCGTGCTCCGGTTTCCGCCCTGCGGAAATATCCGGAAGCAGCCGAGGCCATTCTCTTCGGCACTGCGGGATTTCTTGCTCCCTGGCTGCATGAACTGGCCCCGGATGATACGCGGGAATATCTGCGGAATCTCTGGGACACCTGGTGGAAACACCGCGATCAATTCGAGGTGGCACCCGCGCGCGCCATCCAGTGGAAAAGCAGCGGCCAGCGCCCTGCCAATCATCCGCACCGGCGCGTGGGCACACTGGCGGCCCTTATTGCCCGCTGGCCCCAGTATCGGAAACTAGCCCTCGCCCGCCCGTTTGCTCCCAAGCCCTTGCTGGAGTTTCTCCAGTCCCTTGAGCATCCCTTCTGGTCCCACCGCTACACGCTGAATTCCTCGGTAGCCGGACAAAAAGTCGCCCTCTTTGGAAAACCCCACGCGCTGGAGCTGCTCGCGAATCATCTCATCCCCCTCGCCCTCCACGAGGACGGCATGAGCTACGCCACCTATCGGAAGCTCCGCAGCACCAACCTCAATGAAAAGGTAAAGCGCTGCGCCATCCGTCTCTTCGGCTCCCAGGAAACCGCAGCGCCTTGGCTGAAACACATCTCCCACCACCAGGCTCTCATGCAGGTCTATCAAGACTTCTGCTTGGAGGATTCCTCAGCCTGCCAGGACTGCCCCTTCCCCGAGCAGCTCGCCCAGTGGCGATAAAATGCTCCGTGAAGGAAACGAGGGAGCGCGGACATTCTTGTCCGCGTTTCGGAAAGTGCGGTCTTTCTGCCCACTAATCACTGTTCACAGATCACCCGGCACTTCTCCCCCACCCCATTTCCACATTGGACGTCGCCAGCTTTAATCGATAATCTCCTCCATGAAGATCACACTCAACGGAAGCTCCTACGAAATCGATGGCCCAGTGTCTCTGGAAGGACTGCTCCACCACATCGAACTGGAAGGAAAACCCGTAGTGATCGAGCTCAATGAAGTGGCGGTTTTCCAACGTGATTACGCCACCACCGCCGTGGAAGAAGGCGCACGTATCGAAGTCGTCACCCTTGCAGCAGGCGGTTGATGAGCCCAATTGCTAAAGAAATCCGAAAAACCCGGAATTCGACTCATTTTCTACTTGCGCCGGACCGCCACAAAAGATCATCGTCCGCCCGCGCCCCGGAAGGGACGCCACTGGAAAATCCGGCGTAGCTCAGCGGCAGAGCGGGTGACTGTTAATCACTAGGTCCTTGGTTCGATCCCAAGCGCCGGAGCCATCAGAAAAGCTCTCAACTCATTGAAGTTGA